>WNFN01214522.1_pt1 | contig 17382 bp, 15 predicted proteins | sample 5400161 | NCBI WGS metagenome assembly WNFN01 (sample SAMN13153353, study PRJNA577476) | soil metagenome | isolation source: 80 cm saprolite on Douglas fir-dominated hillslope | place: USA:California | collected 2013-09-17 | reverse complement strand
CCCGCCGAGGACGCGATCGTGGCCAGGTTCGCCCGCGCGTGGGAGTCGGCCGACCTCGACGCGCTGGTGGCCCTGCTGACCGGCGACGTCTTCATCGCGATGCCGCCGGAGCCCTTCGGATACCAGGGCCGGGACGCCGTGGCCCGCTACTGCGCCCGCCAGTTCGGCGCGGGCCGCAGGTTCGACCTCGTGCCGACCCGGGCCAACGGCCAGCCCGCGTTCGGGGCCTACCTGCGCGTCCCGGCCGGAATCCGCCACGCGACCGGCTTCTACGTGCTCACCCTGGCCGGCGACCGGATCTGCGCCATGACCCGCTTCGAGGCCAGCGTGCTGCCGTGGTTCGGGCTACCGCGATCGCTCCCGGCCCGGTGACCAGCCTTGGAGCAGCGATAGTGAGCAGCAGCGGTCCTGGCTGGGGAATGCGCCATCGAATACCAGAGCCTCAGCAAGATCCCCGGCCCATCCGCCGCGGCGGGCGGCACGCAGGCAGCAGGCGGAGCGGCGGCCACAGGCGGTAACCCGGCGACTCCCGGCCCGCTATCGCCAATGGCCGTTCCATTGTGGGCCGACCCCCGATTCCGGTACGCCAGCTGGATCCCGGCTAACGAAGATCGACCCCCGCGAGGAGGACACCATGCATCCGTGAAGCCCGCCACACCCAGCGGCGTCGGCTGGCAGCGCACCTGAGGCGGTCAACCCGGCTGGCAGCGCAGCAGCCCGGGCCCCGCCGGGGATCCATGATCCCGGTCACGCCGGCCGCGGACGGCCGGGTAGAGGCGACCCGGTAGTCCTGACGAAGAATCCAACGGCTCAGCACATAAGAGAAAGGAACTCACCGGCCATGACACGTGACGCCGTTACCAGTGACCAGCTGCCAGCACCGGGCCTGCCGTTCTCGGTGGCCGTGCGCGGCGGCGGGCTGCTTTTCCTGTCCGGGCAGGTGGCCCAGGACCCGGCCACCAGGCCGACCAGATCCTGCGTAACATCGCGGCGACTCTGGCGGCGATCGGCAAGGACCTGGACGACGTGATCCGGGTCGGGGTCTACCTGACCGACATGTCGCAGTTCGGCGCGATGAACGAGGCGTACCGCAGGCACTTCGCCGAGCCCTACCCGGCCCGCACCGCGATCGGCGTGGCCGCCCTGCCGCTGGGCGCGGCGGTCGAGATGGATGTGGTGGTGCGCTGAGGTCAGCGCCGTTGATCAGCGGCACCAGCCGCGGCTTGGGGCCGCGGCGTCGTGCTCCCTTGCCGTGGCGGACGTTCAGCTTGCCGAACCAGCCCAGCTCCCAGCGCACGTCGTCCAAGTCGAGCATGCGGATCTCGTTGACCCGCAGGCCGACGCCGGCCTCCAGCCGCGCGGCCGCGTAGTTCCGCGCGGCCGGGACGAACTTGCGCCGGGTGGCCAGTTCCTCGCGCCACCCGGCGAACAGCCGCTCGATCTCCGCCCCGCCCGGCGGGACACGTAGTTCAGGCACGGTCATATTCGCGATGAGAGCGCGCCATTCGGCCAGAAGGCCGCACAGAACTGGAGCGTCTGCGCGCAGGACCCGTGCTGTAACCCTCCTGCGGCAGCCGGACATAGTCGGCGCTCGGCTCGGTGTGCCGACTCAGCCCGAGATCACGGGGCGTGATCGCCCATCGATGTCGAGGCGTGCACACTCCCGCCGAGCTGATCGGCCGCGCGGTCAGCATCTGCAAGGTATGTGACCACGCCGACTGAATGTTCTGCCCCGGTCGCCCGGTGGTCCCATGACTGGCGAACCTGCGGTCCCATACTGCTGACGAGCGACAGTCATCCCGTGAACGACTGGAGCCGGGTAGTCGCGTCCTCGTTACCTTGCCGCTGAGCTCGCCGTACCTGGGTAAACAACCTCCAGTGCCCCTCAGATACGACTTCGACGTTGCCATCGGTCACCTTGATGGCGGTCTGGTCGTCGATCGCGTATGTCGGCGCCGGCATCCTAGCGGCCCACTGTTCTGCAATGGCCGCGTCTTGGTGATCCGCGCTGTCCACGTGCGGAATGATTGCAAAATCGACCAGCCCGACTCCCTGAGCCTTGACCAGGATCGTGCGGATTTCGCCGTCGGGTGTATCGAACACGATGTCTTCGGTCGAGAGCGCATCGCCGCTGCCACGACGCGGTTCACGGTAAGTCTCAGCAAAGGTGGAGGTTGCTGCGATGCTCCCGGCGCTTACCCCCAGGTAGACCGTCTCGCTGGGCAGCGACGGCAAGATGCCTGCTAGCCCGGACCGCCGCATCCAGTACGACAAGAACACCGGATCGCCGCCCCAAACCAGCAGGGCGTCGGTCTCCTGGACCGCCGGGACCCAGCATTCTTCGTCGACGCTTGGCAGCACGGAGAGCTCCAGCACTCCCAAAGACTTCCAGCCCAATCCGGCGAAGGGACTCTTGCTCCTTCCGCAGATCGCCTCCCACGCGTGGCCAGCACCGCCGGGGAAGGGGTATATCGCGGTCGGAATGACGAGGGGCGCTGGACTCCTCAATCGGCTTGCCCAGCAGGCCGACAAGCGCGTCGTGGATACTCGTGTTGGCGATGCCAGAAGACGTCAGCAGAAGTTCATGGCTCCTCTTTGTCGAGCAGCGACATCAGGTCATTCTCCAGGTTGTCGAAGCCGGAGTTCTGGCCTCGCGCATCCTCATATGGTCACGGCCGCAGCCAAGGCAAGTCGTGCGCAGCGTTCGATAGACGTCGTCGACGTCACGGTCGGCTATCAGCCTTGCGGAGCATCTCGTCGAGTTCGGGATCGTGCCCGATCTCCCGGACTTCTTGCGCGCACCGGCAGGCGACGGCGATTTTGGCAGCCCATTCCAGCGCCTCCGCACGTGAGGGCACGTCGACGACTGTGAATCCGCCGACGGCCTCCGGGTACGGGCCGTCGGTGACCGTCCCGTCCGTGGCCACGACACTGGCCCGCTGGCTTTCAAGTCCGCCCGCGAGCAGGTACACGCCGGCGTCGATGGCCTCCTGGACCACCGCGTGCGCGGCCCTGGCCACATCAGGCCCCTCCTCGTCGGGGATGTGATCCATTGCGTGGGCACCGAACGAGATCAGGTACCGCGTCATCTCACGACTCCCATGTCACGGGCGGCATCTTCCTGCCGCATCCCGCCTCGTCTACGAACGCCTCGCTCCAGTTCCGACAGTCTGCCAGAAGGAATTTCTCGCAGGACTTCCGCCGTTCGGGCCTGCGGGCGTCATGTGACCCCACCGGCAAGATCATCGCCGCTCCACTGGCTACTTAACTCACAGCTGCCGATCAGCTTGGACATGATCTTCGTGAGCGCACCCCTCAGTGCGTGTTGCTCGGTCTCGTCGAGGACATCGAAGATCAGGTGCCGCACGTACTCCACGTGTCCTGGCGCAGCCTTGATCACTTGCGCGTGGCCTGCGGCGGTGAGGATGGCGCGGGTGAACCGTCCGTCGGCCGGGTCGGGCTCGCGACGGACGAGGCCGCGCTTCTCCAGGCGGTTTATGAGATGGGACAGGCGAGACTGCTCGGAGCCCGCGAGCATCGCTAGCTGGCCCATCCGCTGAGTGTGGCCTGGCTGCTCGGACAAGGAAGCCAGGACGTAGTACTCGAGGAAGCTTAGGCCGGCGTCACACCGCAGCTGCCCGCCCAGGGCAGCAGGCAGGGTCGAGAGGACAAGGTGCAGTGCCGTCCACGTCTGCAGTTCGTCGGGCGTAAGCCACGCGGCCTCAGCCGACAGCGGTGCTTCTTCGGCGGCCATGACCGCAGTGTACGCACCCGAGATGGTCATTTGAAAATTCATGTTACCTGCGCTAGCGTGACCGTGATATGAACTTTCATGTAATCGGGCAGGAGGACTTGTCAGCATGAGCGACCTGAAGATCGCCGTCATCCTCGGAAGCACACGGCCGGGACGGAACGGCAAGGCCGTGGCCGACTGGGTGGTGGACCAGGCCAAGGACCGCGCGGGGGCCACCTATGACCTGCTGGACCTGGCCGACTACCCGCTGCCGCACCTGGACGAGGCGCTGCCGCCCACGTTTGGGCAGTACGCCGGTGACCACACCAAGGCATGGGCCGAGAAGATCGCGGCCTACGACGGCTTCGTGTTCGTCAGTCCTGAGTACAACCACTCGACCTCGGGCGTCCTGAAGAACGCGATCGACTACCTCTATGCCGAGTGGAACAACAAGGCCGCCGCCTTCGTCTCCTACGGCTCGCTCGGCGGCGCTCGCGCGATCGAGCATCTGCGGGCCATCTGTGCCGAGCTTCAGATCGCCGGCGTGCGCCAGCATTTGTCCTTCTCGCTGTTCACCGACTTCGAGAACTTCACCGCGTTCAGCCCCGCGCCGTTGCACCAGGACATGGCGGATGTCCTGTTCGGCCAGCTCGAGGCCTGGGCGGCAGCGCTCAAGCCACTGCGCGCCAGCCAGGCGGCTGCGGCATAAACATCGCCGTCTGGATCGTCTCCGGCCTGCGCATCGAGTTCTTCCTCGACGCCGGCCAGGGTTCCGCACCGCGATCAAAGACGGTGCCCTCGCAGTCGATCCCGACCGCCAGGTAGACCCGCGGCGTCCAGTCCTTCGGGCTGAGGCCGTCGACCTTCGGCAGCACTGCGCGGAAGTCGCGGCGGACGTTCGCCATCCATGGCCGTTCCCGCAGATGTCGCGAAGACGGATCTGCCCTCGCTCCAGCTGCTTCCGGCCTTTCGCTCGGCTTCCGCCGCGGTCACCTGCAGGGATTCGTGGCCGTCGAGCGGCACGGCCGCTGGGGCGCCGGCGATCGAGGTACCGGGCCTGGGTGCCCTGAACACGGGCGGGGACGTGGAGGATGTCTCGGTGGCGTGCGGCTCGGCGGGCAGCTGCGTGGCCGGCGGGGGCTACACGAACGGCGGTAGGCAGGGGTTCGTGGCCGTCGAGCGGCACGGCCGCTGGGGCCGGGCGATCGAGGTGCCAGGCCTGGGAGCCCTGAACGCGGGCAAGTCCGCTGGGGTTACCTCGCTGTCCTGCTTCCCGGCGGGCAATTGCGCGGCCGCCGGGTCCTACTCCGCCGGCCCCCTTTGTCGCCTTGGAGGGGTTCGTGGTCAGCGAGGCCAACGGCCGCTGGGGCACGGCGATCGAGGTACCCGGCCTGGGAACGCTGAACAAGGGCGGTGACGTGGAGGCTGGGTCGGTGTCGTGCGGCCCGGCGGGCGACTGCGCGGCCGGCGGGTCCTACGTCGACGGCAACGGTAGCGGCCGGGGTTCGTGGTCAGCGAGAACAACGGCCACTGGGGTATGCCGATCGGGTGCCCGGCCCGGGGACGCTGAACAAGGGCGGGAGCGCGGAGCATGTCTGGGTCTCGTGCGGCTCGGCGCGCACCCGTGCGGCGGGTGGGGGTATGCGGGCCGCAGCGGTAACGCCCAGGGGTTCGTGACCGGCCAGGCCTAACCCCACCGCCCGCGCCAGCAGGCAGCCGCCGGTCCGCCGGCCGTCCTGCCAGACAGTGGCCCGGGCTTTTCCGGGCGTGACCCTGTGCCCGGTTACTCTTAGTCACACAAGTTGGCTCTGTCCTTCGCCGGCTCGTGGAACGGGTCGTGGAACGGGCGGAGTGCGCAACGGGTGCATCGTGTGCAATGTGTGCGTTCGGGCGTGCTATCTGTGCAGCTAGCGCGTCTGGTGCTGGCGGGCGTGTTTCTCGTAATGAACAGGTCGTCGGTTCGATTCCGACAGGCGGCTCCAGGTAGTGAAGTGTTCTCGAATTCTTTGTCGGTCTGGTTTGTCCTTTTCGTGGAACGAGTCAGTGAACTGCTCGAACGCTCAGGATGCCCAGCGCGGAACTGCCACCCATCACTCACCGCGATACACGTCGCCTGATGCTGCAGTCCTCGATTGCCCGCCGGTTAAACCCAACGGCGTTGCCAGCGCCTGACTAGCGGTTGCGGCACGTGCGCGAACCGCCTGCCCATCAGGCAGGGGCTCGCTCTCAGCCGACACGCAAGCAGACTCCTTCCTGCTCCTGATGATCTGTTGCTCAGCACCAGGTGTGGAACGGAGGCGCCGATGGTGTCGCGCGGTTGCCGGCCGGAATCGCGGTTCGGTACGCAGGCCATCCTGGCGGCGTGGGTCGCGCCGCGGCATGGATGTCAGCCGCTACGAGGAGCGGCAGGGCGCAGGTGCGGTCAGGCCCGGCTGACGACACGGCGGGGCGCGGGGCGAAGGCAGCCGTGCCCCCTCTCCACAATTCCGCCAGAGTGACCGAGCCTGGCCCGTCGTTCTCGTCACCGCCGACGGCGGTGCACCAGGACTTCGTGACGCACGCGATGGCGGGCAGCCCCATGTCGTGCGCCGCGGGAATCAGGGGCGTGGGCTGGATGCTCCAGGTGGTGCCGTTCCAGCGCTCCGCTAGGAGCATGCCGCCGGCGCTGGTGAACGTGAACCCGATCGCCGTGCAGGCCGAGGCGCCCCGGCAGGACACACCGTTCAGCTGGCCGCCGCCGGGCGGGTTCGGCGTGGGGTCGATCGTCCATGCCGAGCCGTTCCACCGCTCGGCCAGGGTTCCCTGGTCCGAACCTCCGACCGCGAGGCAGGCCGACGGCGCGGTGCAGTTCACGCCGGAGAAGATCGCGGACTGGGTGCCCGACGGGTTCGGCGTGGGCTGGACGGTCCAGGCCGTGCCGTTCCAGCGCTCGGCTGCGGTGCGCGCGATACCTGAGGCGGAGTGTTGCTCGCCGACGGCGGTGCAGGCCGATGGCGAGGTGCACGAGATACCGCCGAGGAAGGTCTGGACAGAACCGACCGGATTGGGCGTGGTGAGGATGGTCCACCTGGTCCCGTTCCACCGCTCCGTCAGAGGCCGGACCGGACTCGACTGCGACGCGGTCGTGAAGTATGCGCCGGCTGCCATGCAGTCCGAGGCCGATGTGCACGAGATGCCGAGCAGGCCGCTGCCGTGGGCACCGGCCGGGTTGGGGATGGGCTGGATGGTCCATCGCGTGCCGTTCCACCGCTCGGCCAGGGTTCCTGACGGCGACATTCCGACCGCGATGCACGCCGAGGGTGACGTGCAGGACACGGCGCTGAGGGAGGCACCGGCGACCGTGGGAATGGGTTGCGTGCTCCACCTGGTGCCGTTCCACCGCTCGGCCAGTGCCTTGTTTGCTCCGGTCCCGACCCCGATGCACGCGGATGGGCTCGTGCACGCCACGCCAGACAGCTGGCTCTCGGCCGCCCCGGCCGGGCTTGGCGTGCGCTGGACGCGCCAACTGCTGCCGTTCCACCGCTGTGCCATCGCCAGCGGCGTGCCGGAGCCATGCGAGAACCCGAGCGCGGTGCATGCCAGCCGGGCCGGGCAGGACACCGCGGCCAGGAAGTCACCCTGGGCGCCGCCGGGGCTCGGGGTGCGCTGGATCGTCCACCTGATGCCGTTCCACCGTTCGGCCACCGGCCGGAAGTCGCCGGACTTCTTGATGTACGCCCCGACGGCGGTGCACGCTGACGGCGACGAGCAGCCCACTCCGTTCAGGAAGATGAACTGGCTGCCTGCCGGGTTGGGCGTGGACTGAATCCGCCATCTGGTGCCGTTCCATCGCTCGGCGAGGGTTCCCGCATTGGACAGCCCGGCGGCCGTGCACGAGGACCGGGACGTGCAGGCGACGCCGAGTAGCCCTCCGCCTCCCTGAGCGGGGTTCGGCGTGCTTTGGACGCGCCATCTGGTGCCGTTCCACCGCTCCGCAAGAGTTCCCTTGCTGGTCTGCCCGACGGCCGTGCAGGCCGAAGGTATGGTGCAGGACACGTCGTCGAGGAACGTGAACGCAGCCCCGGCCAGGCGCGGGGTGCCCTGGATTCGCCATCTGGTGCCGTTCCACCGCTCCGCCAGGCTGAGCTGCGCACCCGATCGGTTGACGGAGAACCCGACGGCCGCGCAGGACGACGCTGACCGGCAGGCCACCGCGATCGGAATTGCCTGCCGCGAGCCTGCAGGGGCCGGCATCGGCTCCAGGCGCCATCTGGTGCCATTCCACCGCTCGGCGAACGGCAGTTGCCGGCCGCCGCTGGTGACCAAGTTGCCGACCGCGGTACATGACCGTGACGCGGAGCACGACACGCCGTTGAGCGCGCTGACCCGCGCGCCGGCCGGGTTGGGGGTGCGCTGGATGGCCCACCTGGTGCCATTCCATCGTTCGGCGAGCGTTACTCCCAGGCCAGAGGCGGTCACATGGGTGCCGACCGCCTCGCATGAGGAAGCGCTGGTGCAGGTGCCGAACAGCAACTGGCCGGTCGGCGCCTTCGCGTTCGGAGCGGGGACCACCGACCAGCCGGGCCGGGTCGCTGCTGGCCGCGCCAGCAGGCTGGTTCCGATCGTCGTGTGCCCGCGCCCGACCGTCGCCAGGGCCGGTCCGGCCGACGCCGCGACGGCCGATGCCGCGGATGTGGCAACGACCAGCCCGGCCCGGACGATAGCGGGTCGAGCCCGGCTCGGCGCGGGTCTGCGTCGCGCCCAGAGTGGCGCGGCCGCCTTACGTTCTGCTACGTGACTAGTGCGCTCACGCATGTGAATTCCTCCCGTCGCTGCGGATACTGCGCCGCAACGCTAGGAGTCTCCGGGCGCCCGCGAATCCGGGCAGGCCACAGTTCGCGGTCCGTGCCTGCACGGAAATCGCGCGGCGGTTCGTGCTGGCCACAATGCGCCTGCGGCTCGTTTCTGCGACGATCGGCCTGTGCGCAGGACCGTGCTGATCGTGGACGACCATGCCGGATTCCGCGAGTCGGCGCGCGCTCTGTTGAGGCGGAAGGATTTAGCGTACTCGGGAGCGCTGCGGACGGGGCCGCGGCGATGACGGAGGTGGCGCGGCTGCAGCCGGATGTGGTGCTGCTGGATGTCCAGCTTCCCGGCCTGGACGGCTTCGCGGTCGCCGAGCGGCTGGCGGCCGCTCCGGCACCGCCCCAGGTCGTGCTGATCTCCAACAGCGATGCCGCCGCGTACGGTCCCCGCATCGACGCGGCGCCGGTGCGCGGCTTCCTCGCGAAACGGGCTGTCGGGCGCTGCGCTGGCAGCGCTCATCCGCTAACGTTCGTGCTCGGCGGGCCCGGCGTGTGCTATGGCCTGTCGGGGCGGCGGTCGGCATCGCGGCGGAATGGCGCTTGTATGGCTGGCCGGATCCTAGTGGCTCGGTACCTGACCTGCTGACCGGCTGGACCCTGTGGGGCCAAATCATCTGGCGACACTCACCCGTCCGTGACTCTGTCTACCGGCTTGACAGTTGAAGTGTCTAGTCGCTAGATATACCGTAGTGAGGGCGCGCGAGGTCAACCGCAGGATCGAGCGGCTGGGCGGGTTGATGGCACGGCAGGTCGGCTCGCACCGGCGGTATGTGGTGACGTACCGGGATGCTGCGGGCAAGGAGGCGCACGTGGCTACGAGCGTACCTCAGCATAAGGGCGATATCCCGCTGGGCACGCTGCGAGCGATCGAGCGTGACCTGCGGCCTGCGTTGGGGGAAGGGTGGCTGAGGTGAGCGGGCAGGCTTACGTGGTGGTGGTGACCCGCGAGGACGGGATCTGGCTGGCGGATGTGCGCGGGCTGGAAGGGGCACACACGTTCGCGCGGAGCTTGCCGGGCCTGGATCAGGCGGTGCGGGAGGTGATCGTCCTGGCTGCGGATCTGCCGGACGAGGCGATGGCGGGACTCGCGATCGAGTACCGCTACCGCACCGGTGACCCGGAGCTTGATGCGACGACGCTGGAAGTGCGGCGACTGCGTCGCGAGGCCGATGAGCTCGCGGCGGCGGCCGCGGCCCGGACCGGTCAGGTGGCCGTCCAACTCGTTGCCCGCGGACTGTCCGTCCGCGATGTCGCCGCGCTGCTCGGCATCAGCCCGCAGCGGGTTTCCCAGCTCACCGCCAGGGCCAGCTGAACGCCGAGCTGAACCTGTCCTGGACGGGGTGACCCGATGCGCCGCTACTCAGCGTGACGCAAAATGTGTTAGGCGTCCGACAGCCGCGTGGAACGAGTCGTGGAACAAGCAGTTCGTGCACCGGGTGCATCAAGGGCATTCTGGGCATCCGGCTGCGCTGTCTGTGCAGGCAGTGCTCCTGGTGCGGCCGGCCATGTTTCTCGTAATGAACAGGTCGTCGGTTCGATTCCGACAGGCGGGTCCCAGGTAGTGAGGGAACTTTCGAAAACCTTGCCGAGTCCATTTTGTCGCTTTCGTGGAACGGGTCAGTGAACGGTTCGAACGCTCAGAATGCACAGGACGCACCCAACGGGCAACTGCCCGTCACTCAGCGTGATAGAGACCCTGCCCGGCCGCGCAGCGGCCGGGCTTGAGTGCGGAATCATTGCCGCACGCTTACGGCTCGTTATGGTCGGCCAGGTGGCTCACTTTCAAAAGCTGCAACCGGGCGCCGAACAGTTGTTCTTGAGCGCGATCAAGGGAGCGGTAGGCCAGGCCGATCGGCCGCGCAACCTGATGTGTTAAGCGGATTCGTTCAATGCCGTAGGGCCCGCCGCGCACCGTCGACAATTGACGCCCGCGCCCTCCGGCCCCTGAATCGTCGAGCCGCCCGGCCTGCTGTCAAGGCCACACCGCATCTCGATGCGTCCCGTCACCAGACGCCCTGATAGAGGCTGGTGATCGTCAGACGATCGGTGGCCGAGCCGCATGGCTCGCCGTACGATCCGTCCATGTCCATGCTTGTGGCCATGCAGGTCACTGCCATTGCGACCGCTGATCCTGGCCGTCAGGCGCGAGCGCAGCGGTTTTGTCACGCTTGCCTTGGAGATCCACTACGGCTGGGCAGAGTCGTTCGTCTACTCCGGCCGCTATCCGGCGCGCGCGCTCGGCGGGGTCGTGCCCGAGGCCGGGCAGCACGTCGCCATCCGCCGGATCCTGCCGTTTGACGACGAGGAGATCACCTACGCGATCAGTGAGGGCTGCGACCGCACTACGGCACCCCGGCCGATGCTCCGCCCGAGCGGCAGCACCCCGCGAAGCGGATGATCGCGGCCAAGCGGGCGCACGACGCGGGCGTGATCTCCGACGCCGAGCTCGAACGGGCCAAAGACGACTTGCGCCGGTGGGGCAAGGATCGAGGCGTGCCCACCTTACCGCGACCAACATCGCCGCCGTTCATCAGCACTGTATCCGGATCAGCCGGTTGGTCTCAGTGTCGCCGGTAAGGTTCTGCAACGGTGCCGCAGACTTTCCCCAGGGCACGGTGCTGCCACACTTTCTCCGGGCCGACCGTGAACGTCGGCGCATTCGCCTGACCTGATCCATAAGACGGAAGGCTCGTGCCCTCCGTCGTGTGCCCGCATCCCTTGGCTGGGCTGTCAAGGTCAACATCGCCCCATTGCTGCTCGGCAGGCAAATGGACGACAGCGATTCCGCCTGGCAGCTTGTCGATGAATCCCGTTGGCATTGACGCCCTCCCCGAAGCCCTTTTGCGCCAGTGCGTCCAGCTGAGTCCCGTCCGTTGGAGTACGTCTGCAGAGCGCGTGGAGACGGCGCGGAGATCCGCCGCTCAGCGCGGTGGCCATTTTCGGCTTTACCGCACGCAAGCGCGGTGCCACAGTTCAATCATGTCCGATCAGGTTGTCGGCCGCGACGAGGACCTGCAGGCTGCGGCGGCGTTCCTGGGGGCCATGGCAGCCCGCCCCGCCGGTCTCGTCTTCGCGGGTGAGCCCGGGATCGGCAAGACAACGCTGTGGACCTACGTCATCGGACAAGCCCGCGAGCGGTCCATGGAAGTCCTGTCGGCGCGGCCCGCCGCAGCCGAGGCACGGCTCGCGTTCGCGGCGCTGGCCGACCTGCTCGGATCGGTGCCCGTCGGCGTAGTGGCCCGGCTGCCTGAGCCGCAGCGGCACGCGCTCGCGGTGGCGCTGCTGCGCGAAGATGCCGGAGGACGCCGCCTTGACCAGCGCGCGGTAGGGGCGGCGACCGTCGGCATCCTGACGGAAATGTCCCGTGCAGGTCCGGTGATTGTCGCAATCGATGACCTGCAATGGCTTGACCGCCCGTCCGCTCGAGTGCTGGCATTCGCGGCCCGTCGGCTTGGCGGGATGCCGGTCGGGCTGCTGATCTGCGAGCGCATCGGCTCCGAGCACGAACCTGGTCACGATCTCGTGTTTGCGCTGCCGGAGAGCCTGGCTGACAGGCGCACCCTAGGACCGCTCGGCACGACGGATCTGCGCCGGATCGTCGAGGTCAGGCTCGGCCGGAGCCTTTCGCGCCGGGCACTGGCCCAGATCGGACAGGTGGCAGGCGGGAATCCGTTTTACGCGGTGGAAGTGGCGCGCTCACTCTCCCGTCACCCGCGGCCGCATGGGCAGGCCGTGGTGCCAATCCCCGGCAACCTTAGCGGGATCGTGGCCGCCCGACTCGCGCCGCTTCCCGATCGGGCGCGCCGCGCGCTGCTGCCCGCTGCGGTGCTCCGCTCCCCGACGGTCGGGCTTGTGGCGGCGGGAATGGGCGCGGCGTCCGGCCAGTCGCGCCGGGCGCTCGAACAAGCGGCCGCTGCCGGGATCGTCGAGGTGACCGGCGCTGCAGTCCGCTTCAGCCACCCTTTGTTCGCCTCGGCCGTATACTCGTCCGCCATACCAGGGGAACGGCGCCAGGTACATGCGCGCCTGGCTGCGGTGCTCGACGACGTTGAGGAGCGCGCCTGGCATCTCGCCCTGGCCGCCGAGGCGCCCGACGGCGAGCTGGCAGCGATTCTCGACGCGGCCGCAGAGCACGCCCGCGCGCGGGGAGCGCCCGAGGCGGCGTTCGACCTTACCGAGCAGGCCCTCGAGCTGACGCCGCCTGACAAGACGTCAGACGTTCAGCAGCGCAGGGTCCGGGCCGCCGAGTACCGCTACCATGCCGGCGAGCTGCCTGGCGCGCGCGAGCTGCTCGAGGCCGTTCTGCGGGAGGCGCCGACGGGGCCGATCCGCGCCGACGCGCTCCGCATGCTTGGCGAGATCTGCTACCACGAGCAGAGCTTTCCCCAGGCGGTCGAGCTGTTCGCGCAGGCGCTTGAGCACGGTGCCGGCGACGCTTCTCTGGTCTCGGCGATTGAGCTGCATCTCGCGTATGCGTCCAACGCGGCAGGCGACTTCGCCGGAGCCGAGCCGCATGCCCGTCGAGCGCTCGCACTGGCCGAGCAACTCGGCGACGGGCCGCGGCTCGCCGAAGCCATCGCCGTGTCATCGATGGTCGGCTTCCTGCTGGGACGAGGCATCGATGAGGCGGAAGTCGAGCGCGCGCTCAGCCTCGAAGACCGGCAGCGGCAGACCACTGTCGAGCTGCGGCCCAGCCTCATTGCCGGTCTCCTGACGCTCTATACCGGCCAGCTGGAATGTGCCTGCAGGCTGCTCGGGGACCTGAGGCAGCGGATACTCGATCGAGGCGAGGACAGCGACCTCCCCTACGTCTCGGCGTGCCTGGGCTGGGCGGAGAGCTGGCGGGGCAACCTCGACGCCGCTGCCAGGTTCGCGGAGGAGGCGCTGGGCATCGTCGCGAGGACCGGTATGGCTTCGATGCGCTGCGCGGCGCTCGCGCTCGGCTCGGTGCCGCCAGCCTTCGCCGGCGACGCCGGCACGGCGCGCGATCGAGCCGGCGAGGCTTTCGCCTTGGCAGCCGAGACGGGCTACGGGATCGGGGCGGTATGGGCGGGCTGGTCGCTGGCCGTGCTGGCGCTCTCCGGGCGCGATCCCGCCGCGGCTTACGCGGCGCTGGCCCCGGCCATTGAGCACGTCGAGCAAGAAGGCGTAACGGAGCCTGTTCTGGTGATGTTCCTGGCCGATGGCATCGAGTCCCTGGTTGGTCTGGGCCAGCTCGACCGGGCCGAGCGGCTGATCGGGATGCTGGAGCAGGCGGCCCGGCGGCTGCGGCGCGGCTGGGCCCTGGCGCAGGCGGGGCGCTGCCGCGCGCTGCTGCATGCGGCCCGCGGCGACCTCGGCGCCGCCGCACTGGCAGCGAGCGATGCCTGCCGCGGCGCAGAGCGCCTTGAGTTGCGGCTCGAATACGCGCGAACCCTGCTCGTGGCGGGGGAGATCGAGCGCCGCAGCAGGCGGAGACGACCGGCCTGCGACCTCTGCAGGGGGGCCTTGGAACTTTTTGAAGCGGCCGGCGCGCGGCGCTGGGCCGAGCGTGCCCGCGCCGAACTCGACCGCGCAGCCGCGCGTCGGCCAGGTGAGGGACTCACCGGGTCAGAAAAGCTCGTAGCCGCTCTTGCCGCGTCCGGGCTGACGAACCGGCAGGTCGCCGCGCGGCTGTTCATCAGTCCCAAGACGGTCGAAGCTAACCTCGCCCGCGTTTACCGCAAGCTCGGCATCCGCTCGCGTGCCGAACTCGGCGCATGCTTGGCGAGCACGGAGCGCGAAACCCTGTAGCGCCGCTCCAGGCCGTCATTCAAACGTAGGGAAATACCGGATACTTTCCTCGCCAGACTAGCCCTATCGTCCCTTCAGGTCGCGGGCATCGCCGGACGAACCCGCTGCCCCGAAAGGCTGACGATGCGACACAGAATCAGGACAACGCTGGCGGCGCGGACGCTGAGCGTCGCCTGCCTGGCGGCCGCTGGCGTGCTGCTGGCACCGGGGGTCGCATCAGCCAACGTGGGCAACCCGGGAAGCTTCACGTTCTCGACGACCAGCGCTTCCCTCCAGGTCGGGCTGCTGACGTTCCCGTTCCCTACCGGCTCGATGGACGGGCAGATCGACGCGAGCGGCGCGATCTCGATTCCGCAGAGCAGCCTGCAACTTACCGACGAGCCGTTCAGCTTCAGCCAGGACGTGCCCTTGCTGGGGCAGGTCAGCGTGACCGGCACCGCTACGGTCGACACCACGTCCTTGTCCGGCACGCTAGATCCGGCCACCGGGGCAGCCAGCCTCACGACATCGCTGTTCGCGAGCACGTCGTTCACCATCTCGGTCGATGGCTCGTCGCAATACAGCGGAACGTGCACTATCGGCGGTAGCGCACCGGCGGACCACGTCTCCGTGACGATGACCACGGACCCGCCGGGCGTGCCGTACGACGATCAGACCGGCGCCGTGTCGCTAGCCGGTGATGTCACCAGTCCGGTGTGCGACCCCGCGCTGCCCAGCTTGCTGCAGTTCCTGCTCAACGGCGGGGCGCGCGCCACGCTCTCCGGTACGACCTCGCCCATCCTGCTGCCTGATGCTCACCTGGCCCTCACGCCGGACCCGCTCGACTTCGGCGACGTGCTGGCCGGAACATCCAAGACGCTGACCGTGAAGTTCGCCAATACGGGGACGGACGACACCTTCATCACCGACATCGAGATAGGCGGTCAGAACGCCGCGGACTTCACTGCCGACCTCGCGTCGCTCACGTGCGCCAACACCCCCTCGGGGTTCAAGGTGCCGGCAGGCGGCTCCTGCACGGTCGACATCGCCTTCACCCCGTCCGCGACCGGGGACCGGACGGCCAAGCTCGCCGTGAACAACACCTCGATCGACGGCACGCAGACGCTGCCGCTGACCGGCACCGGCATCAACCCGCAGGTGAGCCTCTCCTCGACGAGCCTGGACTTCGGCAAGCAGGCCGTCGGCACGACCAGCCAGCCCGAGACGATTGCCGTTGCCAACACCGGTACCACCAGCCTGACCGTGCGGGATGCCACGGCATCGGGTGACTTCACGGCGGACGCGACCGGCTGCACCGCGCAGCCGGTGCTGCCTGGCCAGGCCTGCGCCATCGCCGTGACCTTCTCGCCGACCGCTACGGGGACCCGTTCTGGCACCCTGACCATCACGAGCAACGCAGCGTCCAGCCCGGATACGGTCGCGCTGTCTGGCACCGGAGTTGCCCCGGCGATCGCGGTCAGCCCGGGCAGTCTCGCATTCGGCACGGTTCCGATCGGGACGATCAGCAGCCCGCAGAGCGTCACGGTGACCAACTCCGGCACCAGCGACCTGACAGTGGCAGGTACCAGCGTCAGCGGGCCGTTCACAGTCTCGGCTGACGGGTGCACCGGGGGAACCGCCATCTCCCCTGGCGGCAGCTGCCAGATCGGCGTGCAGTTCGCGCCGACCAGCACCGGGCCAGCCGGCGGAACGCTCACCATCAAGAGCGATGGCGGTATCGCGACGGTCGCGCTCTCCGGCTCCGGCAGCCCGGCAGCGGACCTGAACGTGTCCATCGGCGGCGCGCCGAACCCAGTCCACCGCAACAAGTACCTGACCTACACGATCACCGTGCAGAACGCCGGTCCTTCCACCGCTTCGGGGATAGTTGCCGCCGACCAGCTCCCGTCCAACGTGCAGTTCCAGTCCTTGTTCGCCCCAGCCGGATCAAGTTGCACGACACCGGCGGTCGGCTCGACAGGAACGGTCAAGTGCTCCCTTGGATCGTTCGCGGCCGGGAGCTCCGTGAAGTTGCAGATCGTCGTGCTGGTCGTTGCGCCTAAAGGCGTCACCATCTCCGACACCGTCAAGGTGTCTAGCAACACGTTCGATCCTGACCTGCAGGACAACCAGGCAACCGTTTTCACCGTCGTCCAGTAGCCTGCCGCGCTCACATAAGCGCCAGGACCCGTACGGCGCGACGCTGATCATGCTCAACCGGTGAGAGTCAGTTGACTAACATAACCAGATTCCGTTAGCCAGCCCGCTGGAGAGCCATGGCCAGCCGAAGTCAACGTGAGATGCTGAAGACTTACTCCACGACCGCCAAAGCGTGGAGCGCCCGCCGACCCCCTCCCCAGGGCCAGCGGGGCGCTCAGCCTTTTGGGGCTACGCGATCCAGTCACCAGCCACTGAGTATCCCGACGCCAGCTAGCCGAGGCCATGTCCTCACGCGGCCATCCCTGGCACCAGCAGACGGTCGGGCGGGCTGAGGATCGAGGCCGACCGGTCCGGTTCGCCCAGGCTCAGGCGCGCGGAGATCCTCGAAACGCCGCTTGACCGGCTCGCTTGGGCGAGCGGCGGGGCCCGGATCGTCGAGACGCTGAACCAGGGCCGCGTCGTCGGTCACGCATGCGCACGAGGCCGTCGCCGAAACGGTCCGCCGCCTGCTCGGCGCGGTCGCGGCCGTCGAGGAAGACATCGCCCGCTTCGAGGGCCAAGCGTCGGAGCTAGTACAAGAGGCGCGGCGGAGCGCGCTGGCCGGCTGGCCGAGCGGGGCGATGTGGACGCGGCGATAGCGGAGGGCGCGCGGCGGCACGAGGAACGAGGCACGAGTTGCGGCCAGTGATACGCACTGGAGTTGACGCCACGGACCGGCTGTTCCCTGGTCCCGGCCTCCGCCGACCACGATGAGTAGTCGCAGCAAGATCCCTTAAAGGCACGCGTACGGCTCGATCTGTAGTGCGTCCTGAAAGGAGAGTGGTGGCGATGTAGAAGAATCGCCAGCATGAACCGTGCTGTGCCAGTGATGGAGGATTTTGGCCCTCCGGGTTC
>WNFN01189687.1_pt1 | contig 17390 bp, 19 predicted proteins | sample 5400161 | NCBI WGS metagenome assembly WNFN01 (sample SAMN13153353, study PRJNA577476) | soil metagenome | isolation source: 80 cm saprolite on Douglas fir-dominated hillslope | place: USA:California | collected 2013-09-17 | reverse complement strand
GACGACGTCCCCCGCCAGCTCACCGAGCTCGAGTACGAGGAGATCAAGAAGTTCGGCGGCGAGTAGCCGGCCGTGTCCACTACCAGGGCCACTGCCTAAGGCGGGAGCCGGCTGCCGCTCACGAGAGTGGCCACCCCGGCAACATGGCCGTCCCGCCGCATCGCGGCGGCCGCGCGAAGTGAGCCCGCCAGGTACCGGTCCAGGAAGTCGACGGTGACCCGGGCCACAACGGGCTCGGGCGGCCCCTGGCCTTCATAGGGCGGAAGGTGTCCCGCCCCGAACAGGTCGAGGTAGAAGCGCGGGCCCGTCGTGTCGGCCCGGTACATCTGGATGCTGGCCGCCGGGGGGTTGATGTTGTCGGCGTCGCCCTGCACGAACAGGATGGGCGGGGTCGCCGTCGCGAAGTAGGAGCCGCCCATCGGTGGCCACTCCGCGCCGGCCAGCACGATCGCGGCCGTGACCGCGCGGTCACGGCAGCAGGGATTGCCGACGAGCGCAGCCACGGTGTCGCCGCCGTCGGACTGGCCCGCCACGGCGATCTTGCCCGGGTCGACCAGGCCGGCCAGGAAGCCGCGGGACCCGCGGCTGACCGCCAGCAGCCGGCGGATGACGTAGGCCATGTCGGCGGGCTGATTCACGAGATCGTTCTCGGTGGGGTTAGTGAGGTGGCAGTTGCTGCGGGGGAAGTCGACCCCCGCGACCACGTAGCCCGCGCTGGCCCAGGCGTGCAGCAGGGATCCGTAGTTGACAGCGCACTGCGCGAACCCTGGCGCGAAGACCACCAGCGGGAACAGGCCGCGGGCCAGCCGGCCGGAGGCCGCAGCCGCCGGCGGGATGACCGGGGACAAGACGGTCGTCGGCAGCGCGCGCGGCCCGAGGCGGACCCGGGACCGGTCGACCAGCCTGAGCACATGCTCGGTGACGGCGTAGCCGCCGATCGCTGCGACCGGCAGCCGCTCCGGCGTTCTGGATCGTGCCCCCGGGGTCGGGCGCGTCGTGCCCGGCCTGGTGGGAGAGGCGGAGCGACGCGGAACCGTCCCAGTTGTCGCGCAGGCCGCGACGAGCGCGCCGATGGCCAGCACGGCCGCTGCGGCGGCGCCGACCACGGTGTGATGCCATGGCCGGCCACCGGAAGACCTCCTGCGGCGGCTCGGCGAGGCTGGCGCATTGACGCGAGTGCTCCGGCTCACGCGTGCAGGGTATCCGTCTCCGCATTACTTAACCAGATCTTAGTAATTCACTCAGTCAGATCTTAGTGAATCTCAGGGGACCTTACCAGAGCTGAAGCATTCTTAACCACATCTGAATTCGTCAGTATCAGGCGCACGGTAATGTCTTAGGTAGCATTCGGGAATGACTTCAGGCAAAACTCTGGATCTGGGGGATGCCGATCAGCCTGCCAGGCATCGGCTGGCCCGTTACGCCACGCGCCACGCGGTTCGCCGCCAGCGCCGGCTGAGCACACGATCGTCGCCGAGGCCGGACTCGTGACCGGACGCCGCCCGGAGATTCCCGTAACGGCCGGAATGCTGCAGCCGGGTTCACGCTAGCCTTGGCGAAGGCAGCGCTGTGTGTCCGGCCGCGGCCGTGCGATGCCGTCGCCCTGGGCAGTGAGGTGGCATGAAATTCACAGGCAAGCCGGCCGGCCCGCTCGGACTCGCGCTGCTGGCGGTCACCGCCCTCACCGGCATCGTCCTTGCCGTCCATGGCTGGTCTGCGCGCCACTCAGGGCTGGCCCCGGGCACGCTGGCGGGGAACGCTTCATCCCCGGCGACGGTCAGACCTTCGCGTCCGGCCGGCTCGCCCGGCCCATCCGCGTCGGCGGCGCCCAGGGCCTCGGGTGCATCACCGGCAGCCAGCCCAGGACCGCTGCTCAGCGCGCAGTCGTACGCGCAGTACTCATTCCCGGTATGGCCTGGGACCCCAGGAGCCGCAGCGCAGCAGGCGCTCATCGGGCTGTCCGTCAAGGTCCGCCGTCAGGGCTCCGGCATCATGGTCACCGCAGGCGTCAACGGCCAGCCCGGTGCCGCTCCCCGTTTCTACTCCGGCGGCACGCGGGTCTATGTCGTGGAGGCCTCGCTCGGCGATGACTCGGGCAACAGCGACTACAACCTGGGTGCCGATGCCCTGGTCGTTACGGACGCTCAGGGCAGGATCCTGCCGTGAGCCCAGACAAGCGCCGGCCATCGGCGAGCCGCGTGACGGCGCCCGCCCGGCCGCGGCCAGCCGCATCCCCGAATCGACTGGACGAGGCCGGGCGGCTGGCCGGGGACTGGGCCCCGACCGTGGCCCGGGTGCTTCTCGGCCTGGTGCTGGCCTGGTTCGGCTATCACGAGCTGGTCCAGCCCTCGCTGTGGACCGGGTATGTCCCGCTCGTGTCGACGACATCCTCGCTCGCGGTAGTCCTGGTCCTGGCCCACGGCTGGCTTCTCCTGGTCCTGGCCGTTGCCATGATCGCCGGGATCGCGCCGAGAGCCGCCGCCGCGGCGGCGGCCATCTTGCTGCTTGAGATCGTCATATCGCTGGCCGTCACCGGCGGGCTTTCCGACCTGACCCTGCGCGACCTGGGCATACTCGGCCTCGCCGTCTGCCTGACCGGCCGCCACACCCAGCGGCTGGTCCTCAGCCGCTAGCGGGCTCGCGGTCGCTCAGCGGTCGGGAACGTCGGCCTTAGCCCGAGTGCGTGGCCGGTCAGCTGGCCTGGCCGGCCCGGCCGGCCATCGCGCCGGGCGGTGCCATCCTGGCGGATGTAGCACGAGGAAGATCCACTATCACGGTCAGGCCGCCGCCCTCCGTGCGGGCGAGCCTGGCTGAACCGCCGCTCGAGCTGGCGAGCCGGTCAACAATGGCCAGGCCCAGGCCCGTTCCGCCTGCGGCGCTTGCGGCAAACCGGCGGAACGCCCGGTCCATCTCGGCCTGGCTCATCCCTGGCCCGTTGTCGGCCACCACCACCTGGACGCGGTGGTTCGTGGTCGTCGCGCTCACCGTGACGCTGCTGCCCTCCCCGGCCGCCTCCACGGCATTGGCTATCAGGTTGTCCAGGATCTGCTCCAGGTAGCCGTCCGCGATCAGGACGCGCGCCGGAGGCATCTGGGGTGAGGTGAGCCGGATTCCCTGTTCCGCAGCGACCGGGGCCCACGCCGCGATGCGCTCGCTGATGACCTGCTCAGCCTGCACGGGCAGGGCTGTCGGCGAGGCGTTCTCGGCCCGGGCCACAGCCAGCAGCCCGTCGACGAGGCGGGAGAGCCTCGCGACCTCGCCGAGAGCCCCGGCGAAGTCGGCGGAGGCCTCGCCTGACTCCTGCGCGAGCAGGTCGAGTCTGAGCCGCAGGGCGGCGAGCGGCGTCCGGAGCTGGTGCGACACGTCTTCAATCACCGCGCGGTGACCGTGCACGAGGGTCTCCAGCCGCCCGGCCATGGTGTTGAACGTCTCGGCGAGGGGGCGGAACTCCGCCGGACAGCCGGCGGCAGCCGCCCGTGCTGACAAGTCTCCGTCCCCCAGCTTGCGCGCCGCCGCGTCCAGCACGGCCAGCGGCCTGGCCGCCCACCGGGACAGGCCGAGCCCGATCAGTACCGCCGCCACGAGCGCGGCCAGGGCGATCAGGACGAGAGTCAGCCAGAACGTTCGGAGGGCATATTCAAGCCGTTCGGTCGGGCGGAGCAGGGCCACAAGGCCTACGGTCTGGCCGCCGCTCCGCACGGGCACGACGACGAGCACCTGGTCGTGGGAGACGTCGGTCACGAGCGTGCCTGCGCGCTCAGCCTGGCCGATGAGGTGACGCGGGACCGCGAGCGGAGGACCTGCTCTCCTGATGACGCTGCCGTCCGGCGACAGGATGGCGAGGCCGTCGCCGTCATGACCGGCGGCGGCCAGGTCCTGGGCCAGCGCGGAGCCCGCCAGGCCGTCGGCGAGAAGTTCTTCCGCCGCGGCCGCGGCGGTCCGTGCCCGGGACTGGGCGTCCTCCAGGTACGCGGAGTAGTCATGCGCGGAAGCCTTGTACCCGAGCGGGATGACCGCCCCGACCAGGATCGCGGCGGTCAGCCCGACCAGGGCCAGCAGGAGGCGCCGTCTCACCGGGAGTCAGCCAGCCGGAATCCTCGGCCGTACACGGTCTCGATCAGCTTAGGCTGGCCGAGCTTCTTGCGCAGTGACGCGACGTGCACGTCGAGGACCTTCATCGGGCCGTACCAGTGTGCGTCCCAGGCTGGGCGTGAGCGATACCTCTCGGCCCGCCACGGTGACCTTGCCGGTCCGCAGATCCACCACGAGATCGCCGTGCCTGAGCAGTTCGGTGTCTTGCGGCCGGCTCCGCCGAAGCACCGCGCGAATCCTGGCCAGCAGCTCAGCCAGGCCGAACGGCTTGATGATGTAGTCGTCGGCGCCCTGATCGAGGGCCAGCACCCGGTCGGTTTCCTCCCCGCGCGCGGTTATCACGATGATGGCCCCATCCGAACGGGCCCGGAGCTGGCGGCATACCTCGACGCCATCGATGTCAGGGAGCCCCAGATCGAGAAGCACTACGTCCGAGGCCGGCCAGCTGAGCGCGTCACCTCCCGTGGCCACGCTCGACGTCTCATACCCGGCCAGGTTCAGGCCGCGCACGAGCTGCGTCGTGATCGCCACGTCGTCTTCGACGACGAGCACGCTCACCGGGCAATCGCCCCGGTGCTGAGGCCTGTCAGCCGAAACGCCCGCCACCGTCACCGGGTTCCTTGTCTAGCGCGCTCGCTCATGGTTGACCTCCAGCGTATGGAGACTTGGGCCCGCTGACCCGGCGCGAGCCGAAGAAGAAGGCCCTGGCTGCCGGCCGGGCTGGTCATCCGGCCGCGCCTTTCGCGGCGGGGGGCGGCGGGGTCCTGGCCGACATGGTGAAGAAGTCGCGTGCCCACCACGACTGGAAGTACCGGTCCGGGTGGCCGAACATGCCGGGCAGCAGGTCCGTCCCGTTCGCTGGCGTGGCCAGGCCCGTCGGGCTGTGCGGGTGGTAGGTCGCGAAGCTCACCCAGTCGGTGTTGATGTCGAGTTCCATGGCGCGAACGGCTCCCGCCCGGGCCAGGATGTCGGCGAGCGTGGTGATGTTGAGGCCGGGGCCGCCCGCGTAGACCAGGGCACCGTCGGCGGTGATGCCCACGCCCGATCTCCAGACGTAGACGGCGTTGCCGAGCGTGAAACCCCACTGCGTGGTGTCGTTGGGGTTGAGACTGGTGACCGGCTTCCCGTGGTCGACGAGCAGGTCGAGATTCTGGCGCACGGCTACGACGTCCGGGGTGAGTCTGGCATCCCGGCCCCAGTCGGCGATGTTGACCGAGCCGTTGCGGTAGATCACGAACGACGCTGCGCCGTTGCGCAAGGGCATGACCGTCCGGCCGTCGGTGTAGTAGCCCCCGTTCGCGTTGCTGATCAGGAACCCGGCGTTGAAGGCGGCCACCAGGCTCCTCGCCGCGCTCGCGCTGACCGGGGCGCCGTGCCGGTACGGCCCGCCGCCGGGGATCAGGCTTCCCGAGTACAGCGTCGCCCGCAGCAGCCTGATGTCCATCCAGGCCACGCCGATCACCAGGCTGGTATGGACCGCGTCCGGTCGCACCCAGGTCTCATAAACCGCGGGAATCCCGCCGACCGGCCGCCCCATGGGGTGCCAGACCCCCTCGCCGGGTAGCAAGTGTCCCGCGGGCGACGTCATCCGCGCCGGGACCGGAAGATGGGCGGGCCCGGATTTCGCCAGGGCGCCGCGCTTCGCTGACCCCTCCAAGTCAGGGATCGATGCCTTGGCCGGCGTGCCACCGACCGGCGGGGGATGGTGGGAGTACCACACGTTCTCGGCCCGGTTCACGACGGAACTTCCCCCGTGCTCGCGGAACCACTCAGCGCCCCGGGCCCCTACGGAACTCCCCAGGCTCGGGTTCGTCAGCGCGCTTCCCAGCGACACCCAGACCGGCGTCAGCGCGACGACGACCGCGCACAGGCCCGACAACAGCGGGTGCCGGCCGGCAATCGTCCGCCGCGCGGAACGTATTGCCCGGCGGCGAGCGCGACGCTGCGACCGGCGAGCCCAGAACGTATCTCTACCGGCCCCGCGGGTCCGGAAAGCCGACTTGGGCGGGCTTGGCGGACCGGGCACTGCTGAGGGTCGAGCGGCCGACGGCTCCGATTCGGGCGACTTTGCTGTACCTGGTTCTGGCCGCCAAATACCGTTTGGGGAGTCCTGGCGGTGCGTCCCCCTGGTCAGGTCCATCCCTCGACGCGCCGCGTCGCGCCACTGACGCTGCCGGCGATTCCCCTGCACGGGTTGACTTCCCCCACCTCATCGATGCTGCCCGCGGATCATGATGCTGCCAGGAAGCCCAGTTTGCTGCAGCCACCCGAAGGCACCCGCACCGACGAGACGCTGCCTAGCGCCGTACGGCTCGCCTCAAGCCGACCCTGCCAGGCTCGGTCGCAGGAAATGCCCATGTCCCGAGGCTTGTAGATACCAGCGTGCGGTACAGCTGGTCATGAACCGGTTCAGGAAACGTTCGCGACAGGTAAAGGTTACCCGCGACCCCAGGACCATCAGCATCGGCAGCGCCGTTTCGATCGCGGAACACACCTGAACCACCCGGCTGGGCGCGGGCGGCGGCCCCGGTGTCAGTGCCGCGGGCTATACGTGGTGACCATGACCTCAACCCCCCTGCAGCTCTGCGTGCACTAGCCGTCCAGGGCGCCGGGCACGCCCTCGAAGGTGCGCCCGCTGGCCGCTGGTCATCGTCTGGCCGGCATACTGGCCCATTTCCGCGGCGTCAGCGGCCGGCAGCGCCTTGAACTCCGGCGGGCGGGCTCAGTCAGCCGGGGACCTGCGTTCAGGGTGGTCCTGGTCTTCGAAGACCCGGGCGGCGTACGCGGCTGCCTGGGTGCGGCGCTGCATGCCGAGCTTGGCGAACAGCGCGGAGACGTAGTTCTTGACCGTCTTCTCAGCCAGGAACATCCGCTCGCCGATCTGCCGGTTGGTGAGCCCGTCCCCGATCAGCTCCAGGATCCGCCGCTCCTGCCCGGTCAGCGCCGCCAGCGGGTCAGCGCGGGTGGCCTGATCGCGCATCCGGCGCATTACCCTGCTGGCCGCCTCCGGGTCCAGCAGCGACTGCCCCGAGGCGACGGTGCGAACCGCGCCGACCAGGTCGGTGCCGCGGATCTGCTTGAGCACGTATCCGGCCGCGCCGGCCATGATCGCGTCGAACAGCGCCTCGTCGTCGCCGAACGAGGTCAGCATCAGGCAGGCCACCTGCGGCATCCGCGACCGGATCTCGCGGCACACGCTCACCCCGTCGCCGTCGGGCAGCCGCACATCCAGCACCGCGACATCGGGCCGCAGCGCCGGGATCCGGGCCAGCGCGGACGCCGCGGTTCCCGCCTCGCCCACCACGGTGAGATCCGGCTCGGCCTCCAGCAGCTCACGCACCCCGCGGCGGACGATCTCGTGATCATCGAGCAGGAACACGCCGATCCGGCCGGCCGGCGCCGTCCCGCCCCGTTCTGGCTGGCCTGTGTCACTCATCTTCCGCTGGCATCTTCCGCTCGTCTCTCGCCCGGCTAGCCCTGTCGCACCCAGCCACCCTAAACCTGGCGGTGATTCCGGATCATGATCCGGGTGGTCGCCGGACGTCCCTGCTCCAGCCGCACGGACGCCAGCAGCGTCGGCTCGCCGTGCGGGTCAGGAAGCGCCCAGATCAGCGGCTTGGCGGCGCGAGCTGCCATCTGGGGCAGCCATGACTCCCAGCTCCAGGGTCGCCGCCATGTCCGGTCCGGGCCAGGGGCGTTAGCCAGCCAGCGACCGGGTCTTTGGTCCCGCGAGCAGGACCTGGCTCGGCGCCGGGCCCTGACCGGTGCACCGGCGCACTTCGCCAGGACTTGAGCCTGCAGGATCCGCCGTGGCCGCCGCCAGGGCATGCGGTCGGCGTGCACCCGGCCTTCTACCTGGCCACTCCAGAGACAATCTCGCGGAGCCGGACCCGTCGGCCGGTGCGAACAATGGCTCTGCGGTAGATGCTGGTGGCAAGCCTCGCGACGCCGACAGTGCACAGAACACTCAGCGCCGCTGAGGCCGCGAACTCCCACCAGGTGGCCGCTCCCAGGCCCACCAGGACGGGCATGGCGAATGGCGCGGTCGGCGGCAGGTAGGCGAGCACCTTGAAGAAGGCGGAGGGGCTTCCCGATCCCGCCGTCGTGAGCGCGATGATGTAGCCGAAGACGATGGGGAGGCTGAGCGGGAAGGCCAGGCTCTGCACCTGGTCCTGGCGTTCGGCCATAGAGCCCGCGGCTGCGTAAACCCAGCAGTAGAAGGCATACCCGAGCACCGAATCAGGGTACGTGCCATCCCAGGGCAAGGAGCGCAGATCGGGCCGCGGCATCGGCGGGACCTGGAAGGCCGGCCCGGCTGACGGCAGTCCTAGGATTGTGCGAAGGAACAGTCATGGCCTTCAACGACCGCGTCGATGCCGGACGGCGGCTGGCGGCAAGGCTGCGGCACCTGCGCGGCGAGCCGACCGTGGTGCTGGGCCTGCCCCGTGGCGGCGTCCCCGTTGCTGCCGAGGTTGCCCGTGCGCTCGGCGCGCCGCTAGATGTGATCGTGGTCCGGAAGCTCGGCGTGCCGTTCCAGCCCGAGCTGGGGATGGGCGCGGTCGGCGAGGACGGGGTCCGCGTGATCAACCCCGCAGTCGTCCGCACCGCCGACGTCTCTGTGGCCGAGCTGGCCGCGGTGGAGGCGCGCGAGTGGTCAGAAGTTGCCCGCCGTGCCGGGCGCTACCGCGGCGGGCGCCCGCATACGCCGCTTGACGGCCGGGTCGCGGTGATCGTCGACGACGGCATCGCCACCGGGTCGACGGCCCGGGCCGCGTGCCAGGTCGCCCGGGCGCTGGGAGCGGCGCGGGTGGTGCTGGCGGTGCCGGTCGCGCCGCCAGGCTGGCAGGAGCGGATCGGGCGCGACGCCGACGAGCTCATCAGCCTCGCCACGCCGGAGCCGTTTTACGCGATCGGCCAGTTCTATCGGGACTTCTCCCAGACCAGCGACGAGGAGGTCGCCGCCTGCCTGGGGCGCGCTGCCGAGCGGGGAGCCGACCCCGCGCGGAGGTAGTGGCGACGATGCCGGAACGCGCCGGTGCACGGCCGGATCAGCGCCCGCGACATCGGCTATCTTCGTCCGGCTTGCGGCCCCGGCCACCAGCGTTACGGCATGACTGCGGACGCCGAACGCTGCGGCCACCGCGGCCAGGGCGGGCTGACCAGTTAACGGCCTGATCATGCCCGAGACGGCGAGCCGCCCGGCAGGGACCATGGTCTGGTCACCTTCCCCAGATAACACGCTACTTGCGCAAATAACACGCTACGCTGACGCATGAAGAGTGTCCGGTTTTGGCGACCCTGCGATAGGGGCGAACGTCACCAGCTGCGCGCGATTCGGCCCGAGGGTCGATCGCGTCCCGGTCGGCCGCTAGGACCTCAGCTCGCCGACGGCGGAATCATGGAGGGACGGGCCGACGCTGCTGAGCTAGCGGCGGCGCGGCAGAATGCCCCTGTTCGGACGGCGGAGCACAATCCGGGTGCAAGCATCGAGGGCACCCGGCACACGTTGTCCTACGGCCAGTACCGGCTGGCCTACGAGGTCTACGGTTCGGGCGACCGGGTGCTGGTGTGGCTGCACGGCCTGCTGCTCGACGCCAACCTGAGCCGTGGCCTGGCCCGGGCACTGGCCGCCCGGGGCAACCGGGTCGTGCTGCTCGACCTATTGGGTCATGGTCGAAGCGACAAGCCTCGCCATGCTGGCTCCCATCGGATCGACCTTTACGCGCAGCAGGTGCTGTGCCTCCTGGACGAGCTCGGCGTGGATCAGGTGGTACTCGGAGGCTTCTCGCTGGGTACCAACGTGAGCCTGATCACCGCGGTGGAAGCACCTGAGAGGGTCCGCGGCCTGATCCTGGAGATGCCGGTATTGGAGTGGGCCGTGCCCGCGGCGGCCCTGGTGTTCCTGCCGCTCCTACTCTGGGTTCACTACGCCCGGCCCTGGGTGCGATTGGTCTCCCGGGCGGGGTCCCGCCTGCCGCTATCCGGGCTCGGTCCGCTCCAATCGTTCATCAATGCCGCCGTATCGGATCCGGACGAGACCGCCGCCGTATTGCATGGCGTCCTCCTGGGGCCCATCGCCCCCACCATCGGACAGCGTCGGTCCATCACCGCACCGGCGCTGGTCCTGGGACACGGGATCGACCTGATCCACTCGTTCAGTGACGCGAGAAACCTCGCGCGGCAGCTCCCTGACGCCAGGCTCATCCGGACCCATACCTTCGCAGAGCTGTGGGTCCGGCCCGCCCGCCTGACCGCGGAGATCGGCGAGTTCCTCGACCGCGTCTGGACGGATGCCGGACTGCGGGAACCGCGAGGCGAAGCCGTCTGAGGCGGCTGCGCCGGTGATGAGGGTGCGGCGGACCGGGCTGCCCGGCTGCTCGCGGAGGGGCCGGTCCGGGCTGAGCCGGCCGTCGCCGTCAGCGGATCAGCCATCGGGCGCTGACCGCGAGGGCGGCGACGGCGACGACGGCGAAGATCGTGACCCAGGCTCCGCCCGGCACCGGCGTGAGCCGGGCCAGCTGGTCGGCGTCCGAGCGCCGGGTCCGGCCCCGCCGCCGCTCGCGTGCCAGCTCGATCACCGGCCGCACGCCGCCCAGGACCAGGAACCAGGTCATCGCGTAGCCGAAGCCGGCCTGGACCACAGCCGAGGCGAACAGGCAGACCGCGGCGACCGCGCCCCCGGTGACCAGCACGGCCAGCATGCCGTAGGCGTTGCGGACCGCGACCGCGAGCCCGGCCAGCAGCACCAGGCTGAGCAGCAGCATGCCGGTCAGGTGCCCGACGGCCAGCAGCGCCGCCGCGCCGAGGCCCAGCAGCGACGGCGCCGGGTAGCCGGCCGCGGCGGTGAGCGCGATACCCGGGCCGTGCACCCGGCCCGCCGAGACGGTCTCGCCGGCCGTATTGCGGTACAGCCGGATCCCGGCCAGGCGGCGGCCCGTGGCCAGCGCCACCAGCGCGTGACCGCCCTCGTGCACGATCGTCACCACGGTCCGCGCGACTGGCCAGACCCGGGAGGAGGCCACGACGGCGAGCGCGAGCGCGCCGCTGCCCAGGACCAGCAATCGCGGCGGCAGAGGCTGGGCAGCGAACGCGTGGTGCCACACGCCATCGGCGCGCTGCCCTAGGTTGCTGAGGACTCCAGAAAGGCTGTGCGGCGGGCCGGCGATGTGGCGCGGCGCCTGGCCCGGTCGCGCCATGTTCGTTCCTGTCCCAAGCATCCGCCCTGCCCTGAGGTTCGCGGCGGCCGGTGGGCCCGGCGCCCGGCGTCGCACAGCCAGGGTAGGCGAGCGCCGCCGCCCGCCGGACCCGTTCCCTGGCCTGCGCTGCCTTTGCGCCGCTGCCTATCTCGTTCAGGATCAGGGGCGGCGGCACGACCTGCTCGCAGGCGACGGCCCGGATCGCCAGGGCGCCCGGCCCAGGTGCTGCGGTCCCCTGGCCGTCGCTGCAGGCCCGCCGGACGATGGCCGAGGCTTCAGGCGCTGCCGGTGGCCGAACGGTGGGATGCTTAGGTGGTGACGGTGACTGCCCGTGTCGAACATGTCGGGAGCCTGCTGCGCCCGCCGTTCCTGCGTGACGCGCGGGCGGCCCGCGCGCGGGGTGAGATTACGCCGGCCGAGTTCAAGGCGGCCGAGGACCGCGCTGTGCGGCAGGTCGTCGCGCTGCAGGATGAACTGGACCTGCCGGTCGTCAACGACGGGGAGATGCGGCGCGAGTCGTTCCAGGCCGAGCTCACTGCGGCCTGCGACGGCTTCAGTGGGGTCAGCCTCGATGCCTGGCTGTGGGGGGCCTGGCATTCCGACGCGGTGGGCGACGCCACGACCGAACGGCCCGCAGACCTGGCCGTGACCAGTGTGCTGCGTAAGCGCCGTAACCTCGCCGCCGAGGAGTTCACGTTCCTGCGCGGCTGCACCAGCCGGCAGGCCAAGGTCACGCTGCCCAGCCCGACGCTGTTCGCCAACCTGTGGTCACCGGAGAAATCGGCGGGTGCCTATCCGAGCCTGGACGCGTTCATGACCGACGTGGTCGCGGTCATGTGCGATGAGGTCCGGGAGCTGGTACGGCTGGGGTGTACCTACATCCAGCTGGACGCTCCCCATTATCCGCTGCTCATCGACTCGGCCTGGCGCGCCTTCTACGAGTCGCGCGGGTGGCCGATGCAGCGCTGGCTTTCCTACGGGATCGAACTCGACAACGCGGTGATCGACGCCGGGCGCCCGGCCACATTCGGCTTCCACTTGTGCCGCGGCAACCAGCTCAGCCGCTGGCTGGTGGCTGGCGGGTATGACCCGATCGCCGGCCCGGTCTTCAGCAGCGTGCACGCGGACCGGCTGCTGCTGGAATACGACGACCAGCGCTCAGGCACTTTCGACGCGCTCGATCTGGTGCCCGCCGACAAGGTTGTCGTCCTAGGCCTGGTGACCACCAAGACGTCGCGGGTCGAATCCGCGCCGGAAATCACGGCCCGGATCCGGCAGGCCAGCACGCACGTCGGAACCGAGCGGCTGGCGATCAGCCCGCAGTGCGGTTTCGCCACCTCGGCGGCCGGCAACGCCATCACTCCGCAAGCACAGCGCGCCAAACTCGCGCTCCTGGTCCAGACCGCGCGGGATCTCCTTGGACCATGACCGGAGACCGCCCAGCACACATGCTCACACCTGGATCTCCCGGACGCCGGGCCGGGTGAGCGTGCGAGGGTCGAGGGCGGCCTGCTACCACCTGAGCTGGGCGATCTGGTCATAGTCGGCGGAGGAGTACCCGACCAGGCCCTCGGACAGGGCGAAGATCCACTCCGCCACGCCGAGGGACAACGCCAGGCGGCTGCAGCGGGCGCAGAAATGAGGCTCCTGCAGCCGCACCGAGTCGTCCGCCTCGAGCCGGACGTAGATCAGCTTCGATTCCGGCAGGTTCCGCCAGCCATCGCCGTCACGCGCAAGCGTGATCGCCCGCTGCTCGGCGTGGGTCCGGCAATAGTCATGATGGCCGAACTCCCCCACCTTGCAGTAGCAGTGGTCTTCCCCCGGAAAGGGCACCCCGTTGGTCCCCCAGGCCAGCAGGCTGCCGTCCCTCACCAGCACCGCCGCGTGCCGGGTCCGGGCGTGGGAATCCCTGGCCAGCTCCGCAGCCCGCTCCACCATCTGCTCCGCCACATGGCTGTCGTGGCGTTTCAGCGGCCGCCGCTGTGGCCCTTCTCCTGGCTGCACGCCTACCACCCCCTCGCCGCGAAGACCAATTCTCCACCGCAGACCACCGTCCCGGCCCGGCGACCACGGGAGGAGAGGGCCTGCGCAAGGCATGGGAAACCCTGCACGCGCCGCCGGGTCACTCAGCCCTGGTAGGCATGGGTCGCCAGCCCGGTGACCCCGGCCCGCACGCAGAACAGCTCCCCGCCCGCGCGGCCGGGGCCTGCCGCCGTCGTGATGTAGAGCGTTTCCAGGTCCGGGCCGCCGAAAGCGCAGCTGGTGACCCTGGGCGTGGGCAGCTTGAGCGAATCGGTGAGGCGGCCGTCCGGGCCGAACCGCAGCACCGCCCCGCCATCCCAGAGCGCTACCCAGACACCGCCCTCGGCGTCCACGGCCAGGCCGTCCGGTATCGCGTCGCCCGCGTCGATGCGCGCGAACGGGCGGCGGCCGCCTATCGCGCCGGTCGCCGGGTCGTAGTCCAGCAGGTCGACCCGGCGCGTCGGCGAGTCGACGTAGTACATCCGGCCGCCATCCGGGCTCCAGCCGATCCCGTTAGAGATGGTCACCCGAGGGATGATCACGGTAACGCTGTGATCGGGGTCCAGGCGGTACAGCGTACCGCGGTCGGGGGCCTCGTCATCTGCCATGGTCCCCGCGAAGAAGCGCCCGGCCTGGTCGCAGGCACCGTCGTTCATCCGGCAGCCCTCCGGGAGGTCGAGGGTGACGAACGGAGCCACGGCACCGGTCCCGGGATCGAGGGTCAGGAAGCCGTCCCGGGCGGCCAGCACCAAGCCGCCGGACGAGCGGACCACGACCGCTCCGACCGCCTGGCCGACATCCCAGCTCCGGAACGCGCCGTCGCCGTCCAGCCGAAGCACCCGGCCGACCTCGATATCGACCCAGTACAGAGAACCAGTCGCGCTGTCCCAGCAGGGCCCTTCGCCGAGCGTGGCGGCGGGCACGGGCAGCGGGGCCGGCGTGGCGGTCACTCGGTCTCCCCCACCACCGCCTCCTCGAGCATCGCTTCTCACCTCGCCGGATCGTACTCCGCATGTCATCAGAAGAACGTGTGCACCGCGTCGATGACGCGGTCGTCGTCATCTACCAGGGAGACGACCCGCCACTTGTCGAAGGTGGAGCAGCTGGTGATGGGTTCCGACTTCGGTGGCGATCTCTTCTAGATCCGGCGGCTTGTGCATCACAATCGGTCCGCATGGCGTCTACGAGTTGGTTCCCGGTTCAGGGAGGATGGCTGGGAGGTCGAAGCCGCGGAACGCGTCCGGGGTGAGGAAGGCGGTGATCTCCTGGATCTGCGCGCCGCGCAGGGTGAGCACGTCGACGGCGCGCGGCATGAAGCTCTGTGTCGTGTCATCCCAGGCGTAGGCGCCGAAGGCGAGCTGCCCGTTCGCGCGAGCGGGGATGAGGCGCCAGCGCGTCGTCCCTGCCAGCGGACCGCCGCCGAGGAAGATGGCGACCTGTTCGCGGCCGCGGTACCAGGCTGGCAGGGGCGGCATCGCCAGCTTCGCGTCGTCGGCGAGCATGGCAACGACCGCGTCGACGTCGTTGCGCTCCCAGGCTGTGACGTAACGCTGCCCGACCTGTCTTAGCGCCCCGTCGCTTAGTGAGCGAAGCGTCGCCTGCTGGCTTTGTTCCGGCAGTCGCTGGCCTGCTGTCTTGCGGGCGCGCCGCAGCGCGCTGTCGACCGAGATGGGCGTCGTTTCGAGTGCCGTGGCGGTTTCGCGGGCCGAGAAGCCGAGCACGTCGCGCAGTATCAGCACGGCGCGCTGTCGCGCGGGCAGGTGCTGGAGTGCCGCGATGAAGGCGAGCTCAACGCCCTCCCGCTGCTCATAACGGGCCTCCGGGCCGGCTGGGCCGCTGCCGAGCCCTAGCGGCTGATCCGGGTAGGGTTCGAGCCACACCGCCTCGGTCACTGGCTCGGCGGGGCCGTCGTGGGGGTCGGCGGCGGGCCCGTAGTCGACCGGAAGCACTCGTCTGGGCCGCCGCTCGATCGCCCTGAGGCAGGCGTTTGTCGCGATCTTGTAGAGCCAGGAGCGGACCGAGCTGCGGCCCTCGAACCGCGGCAGGCCGCGCCAGGCGCGCAGCAGCGTCTCCTGCAGCGCATCCTCTGCGTCCACGTTCGAGCCGAGCATCCGGTAGCAGTGGGCGTGCAGCTCGCCGCGGTAGGGTCCGGCGAGTCGGCCGAAGGCATCGTCGTCGCCCCGCTGGGCGGCCTCGAGCAGCTCGCGCTCGCTCGCGGCCAGCATCGTGCCAGCCGCTTTCTTCCCGCGTTCAGGCTCGGCCGTCATCGTTTTGCCTGCCAGATAGCGAGCTCGCCGCACTGCGGGGCCGAAACGACACTGCGCCATCCGGTCGGCCCCTCGCGCGGCCCCAGCAGCACTGAGGCGCCGAGCTGGCGCGCGCGTTCGGTGGACTCTTCGATCTGGTCGACCTCGACGTAGGGCAGCCATAGCGGGCGCGCGGTGCCGCATTCGACGATGCCGCCGCCGAATCCCCCGCCCAGTTCGAGGGCGAGGTAGGAGCCGGACCCGGCCTCGATCAGCTGCCGGCGCCAGCACAAGAGCTTCGCGTAGAACGCGCTCGCCCGTGCCTGATCACCGGTGTGGAGCTCCAGGTGAACGACGGGCCTGGGACTGGACATATGCATGCTCACCTTACTTGTGATCCGCGCTTGGGCCGGAATCCATTGCCGCCGCAGCAGAATCGGTGAGCGAGATCCCGGCCGCGAGGGTGTACCGAGACCGTCCGGACTAGCTGCTCATTGTTCGTCACGGACCGCCGCCGACACACAGCCGCCATCCAAGCCCGAGCAGGGTGGAGCCGGCGCCAGGCGCAGCTTTCGCGGCGAGCGATGGATTGCGCGTTTCGCCGGATCACCACCTCCAGAAGCGGCGACGGGGCCCTGACAGCGTCCCGGCAACCCGGCGCCGATCAGATCGCGCGCGGCCGCTGACCGGCCACAGAACAGTTGCGCCCTAGCGGCACATGAAGGCGGCAAGGTCACCGGAAGTGATAAAGGCGCCGTCGTTATCGATCACGGCCTGCACCTCCCGGCGAACGTCCTCGACGACATCCGGCCAGGGACGGGCGACCTCGTCCTGGTAGTGGCTGGCCAGGCTGGCCACGTAGTCTGCGGCCACCGCGGCGTCGTGGATCACGACCGGCGGCTGGCCGGGCGGGCGCACGCAGGTCACGGTCCCGAACGCCCCCCTCAGCTGCGCTGCCGCGTTCTCCGCCGTGAACGCCTGCGTGGCCGGGTTCATCCGCCAGCCGGGCGTTCCCTTGCCAACGGCACGCTCGACAAGATCGCGCAGCGAGCGCGTGTGCCGCGCGCCGTTGGTCACCCCGACACACATGCCTCCCGGCGCCAGCACGCGGCGCAGCTCACGCACGGCCGTTTCCCGGCCCGGCACGTGATAGAGCATGTGCACCGCCAGGACGACGTCAAACACGCCGTCGCGCACCGGCAACGCGGCAACATCAGCACTGAACAGCGCCGGGTGGGCTGCCGATCGCAGCATCCCCATCGACAGATCACACCCCGCCGCCCGCACCTGCCGCCCGGCCATCGCGCGCAGGTAGAAACCGTTCCCGCAGCCGGCATCCAGAACCCTCATCCCGGGTGCGAGCCCGGCCAGATCCAGCACCCAGCCCACGATGTCGAAGTACGGGCTCTGATGCCGCCAAAAACGCTGGCGGGCACGGAGATTGCGGTCATCGGCATACTGGCTCGGCTGGTTCAATGCCACAACCACAGAATGCCGAACGGCCAGGTGCTGGTGCGGGCCGCCAGGCGGCTGCGGCTCGGGCGCCGGTCAGGTCAGGAGGCTGCGCGGCAGCCCCGCAGAGCGGGTGGTGCCTGGCCGGCCGTCGCCTCAAACACGGGTTACCCGGCCGGCGGCCGCGGAGCGACATCCCAGGGCGGACCCGAAACTTCGGCTCAGCATGAGCGGATGGTGCCCGGGTCGCCGGGCAGGACGCGGTGGAGCTGGCCGCGGGAGCTGATGCCGAGCTTGGTGAAGACCTTGCGCAGGTGGTACTGGACGGTGCGCGGGCTGATGAACAGCCGGGTGCTGATCTGCGGGTTGGACAGCCCCTCCC
>WNFN01251909.1_pt1 | contig 17395 bp, 19 predicted proteins | sample 5400161 | NCBI WGS metagenome assembly WNFN01 (sample SAMN13153353, study PRJNA577476) | soil metagenome | isolation source: 80 cm saprolite on Douglas fir-dominated hillslope | place: USA:California | collected 2013-09-17 | reverse complement strand
CTGATCTGGCCAGAGCAGGAGAGCGAGGTGGTGGCAGAGCGCGTCAGTCTGGAGGAAGTGGTATTGGTTTCGTCGCTGGCCGAGCTAGAGAGCAAGATTCAAATCACGGCAGGACATCTTAGAGGTGACTATTCCTTGTCTCTGTCGCGGCGGCTTGGCCGAGAGCTCGACCAATTGTTGGACACCGAGCCATTCCGACGACGTTCTCTTTCCGGCGGAGTTTTCGAATCGGCTCTTGTCCAGCATACCCGATATGGCGTTAATGCCTTCTGTCGGACCCTGGACCGATTACATTTGGCGGCGATGGAGGAGCTTGGTGTCACCCGTTTGATCACCCATGATCTCCATTTAGCCGCGGCGGCGCGCGCTCTGGGCTTTATCGCCGAAATTCCGGCATGAGACTGTGACAAGCGCTAGCGAATAGCCGCAAAAAGGCACAAAAAAATCCGTCGGGAGGTTTAGCGTAAAGCCGCACCTTCAAGCCGCTCTGCTATTCTCACGAGGTCAGCCACGGATTCGGCCTTCATCTTTCGCATGACCTTGCCTCGGTGAGCTTTTACTGTGATCTCGCTAATACCAAGTTCGCCACCGACCTGTTTGTTTAGCCGGCCGGAGACCACCAACGCCATTACTTCCCGTTCGCGCCGGCTAAGTGACGCATAATCGTTTCGAATGGACCGGAGCCTTGCGACCTGACCGAGTGCGGCGCGACTGCGCTGGATCGCCTGGTGCACGGCGGTCAGCAACGCGTCACCATGTAACGGCTTGGTCAAAAATTCGACTGCTCCCGCCTTCATAGCCTGAACCGTCATTGGCACATCGCCGTAGCCAGTGATGAAAATAATCGGCATGTCGGTTCGATGGACAACCCGTTGCTGCAAGTCCAGACCACTTAGGTCAGGCAGTCTAACATCCAGAATCAAACAGCTGGGCGCGAAAGCTCGGGGACGAGACAGGAAATCCTTGGCAGAGGCGAAGGTCTCTGCTTGCCAACCGGCACTGCGGACAAGTGAATCCAGTGATTCACGCACCGAAACATCGTCATCGACGATGAATACTATCGGCCTAAGAGCCGATGACAGAAGCGAGCCACGCTCAAGTGTGTTCGTTAAACTCATATCGGTCACCTGATTCGGTAGGGGTAAGTTGCTCTGATTTACTGGCGACGGAAGAGAGCCAAAACTAGTCTGAACAAGTTACGTGCCAATCCAGTGTTTTGCACATTTCTTACAGTGGTTGAAGCACTTACGTAAGGCATATCAGTACAATTCCAGATACGAGATTTCGAACTTTAGGCTTTTTGCAATGACTTCGTACGAACCGTTTTCGTGGTCGAATCTCTCGCGCCTATCGACGGTTACTTTCTTAAGGCTCGCGTCAATGTCAGTCTGCCGGGAGTGGGTCGGGAAGTGGGCCATTCCTTGGTGAATGAAGCACACCACCTGTGTCCGTACTCCAAGGCCACGCGCGGAAACATCGAAGTCACCATTAACTTAGTCTGACCGCTGAAGTAGCGGCTGGAGCGATCGCAGATCAACAGAGCCACGGATTTCAGAGAGCTAGATCCGCAGATTACACAGAATCTATCGCGCCGTCTTGTCCGCCATAGTCCGGCGTCAGCCGGACGACGGAGGTAGGCTTTGCGGAGGCGGATTACGCAGATTTCGTTTTGAGGTTCGGATTTTCCGTTGGGTGATCGGGATTTGGAGGAGTTATCAGGTAAACGGTCGACAAAATCCGGCCACTGGCGGAGCGCCTGTTCGGAACGTCAGCCACTATATCGGTAGATCAGAACTTTTTTGTTTTCGAGCCTTGAGTTTAAACGAACCGATGGCGAACCATTGTGGATCGTTTTCCAAGTGACCAAATCGCACTCGGCCGCCAGAATAGCATCCGTTACGGATAGATCGAACTCCAGATACAGCTGTATCAGAGCAATCAATTTGCTGAGGTATGGGAGTCGATCCGGTTCGTTGACAGTAGCCGCGTCCATTGCAATGCCAGGCGATTTCGCTCCTGCAATGAGAACAGATTGTGTGCCACCTTCTCACCCATCATTCCTTACGCTGCAGCTGCCAGAGGGTCAGCCAATGAGTACAGCTCAAGAGACAGCCGTACGATTTATCAGACTTACGGATTTACGTCCGCTGCGCGCTCGAATTTTGGAACTTCAGCTCGGTGAGGCGCCCGGAGTGATTTTCTTTACAGAAGACAACCAAGCAAACGAGGGATTTCAGTCATTAAGACGGTCCAAAGACTCATAACCTCAGCCCTTCGTTTCCTTCGTTATCTTCTGTAAAAAAATGCCTAGAGGAACCGATACCTTCGTCCAATTGATACCATTCCGTCCTTGGACATACTTGCTCTTATGAACGAGACAGGACCTAAAACACCCCAGGGTACTGCGGCGTCACCAGGAACCAAAGCATCCACTAAGCCAGGTTCGCGTCTTCGAGAACTCGGCATAACCCTCCCGCAACCCCCGTCGCCTCTCTGAGCTTACGTCGAGGCGTCCCAGGCCGGCTCACTTTTGTTTATTAGCGGCACGTTACCGTTGGCCGATCGCACGCTGACTGTATCAGGGCGTATCGGCGGTAACCTTTCAGTGCAGCAGGGTCAAGAGGCTGCTCGGTTAGCGGCATTGAACGCCTTAGCGGCCGCGCGAGAATATCTCGGAGATTTAGATCGGCTGAAGAAGTTAGTGAAACTGACCGTCCTGCTATGCACCACGGAGGATTTTGTCGAACACGCGGTGTGGTGGCCGACGGAGCCTCAGACTTGTTTGTGGAGCTTTTCGGTCCGGAGGCGGGACACGCTCGGGTTGTGTACGGCGTCTATAGTATGCCGGTTGCGACACCGGTCATCGTCGAGACGGTATTCGAGATCGAATCCTCTCAGTTATGAGATCGCTCTCGCTCATCTTGCTTGTGGTCTGGCTCGTCATGAAAACCGCTACATCCGCGCCCGAACACTCGATCCGATACGATTCGATTCGCGTCGACGGACAGGACATATTCTATCGAGAGTCAGGTCCAAACGACGCGCCCACCATCCTTCTCTTGCATGGGTACCGTCGTCCTCGCGGATGTATCAACCGCTGCTCGAATCCAGCCTCAGCGAAAACTATCATCTCGTCGCGCCAGACTACCCCGGGTTCGGTATGATACTTCATTTACGATAGCCGGTGGTGAGGCCTATCAGCGGGACGATCCTCGCGCAGAGGTTCACATTCTCGATGCCGGACATTTCGCGCTGGATTTGAAGTCCGCGGAGATTATTCAGCTAACCGAGGCCTTCATGAAGAAACACGGGACCAAGTAAAAACCGAGCGAGAGTTTCTTTATCGAGCTCCGTAGGTGGCGCGTAGGCTGGACGCTGGTAGCCAAAGTGGACTAGTACGTTTTATCGATTGTGGACCTTTTCCTATGCCAGTTTAGGAACGATACCTATCGCGTGATGAATACGAATGAACCCCGAATCGCCTACTATAAGATCGCGCCGGAAGGTCTGAAGCACTTGGTGGCCTTGGAAAGTTATCTGCGTCAGTGCGGCTTGGAGAAATCACTTCTAGAACTGGTCAAGCTGCGCGCCTCGCAAATCAATGGCTGCGCTTATTGTATCGACATGCATAGCAAGGATGCTTTGGCTGCCGGCGAAACGATGCAACGATTAGTAGCTCTCGATGCCTGGCAGGAAACGCCTTTCTATACCGACCGTGAACGAGCCGCCTTAGCCTGGTGCGAGACACTGACCCGCATTTCGGAAAGCCATGCTCCCGACGAAGTGTATCAAGCCGCGCGCGAGCATTTTAATGAAGCCGAACTCGTGAACCTGACGTTAGCCATTACCGCCATCAACGGCTGGAATCGGATCTCGATCGGCTTCCGAACCGTGCCGGGAACTTATCAGCCCCGCCAGAAGAGCCAGGATAAAGCGCAGGAGTGAGGAAAACGCTGGCCGAGGAGGGGAAACTAATAGCCGCGAAAAGGCACAAAAAGCGCAAAAAAAGGAAGAAAAAGGCGTGTCACAAATCGGTGTAACCGTGACGAAGGGCTGCAATCCGTAAACGGCAGCTCATTCGGTGGCTGCAAACCGACAGAGCAATGCTAGTCGCGTATTATCAGTTTCGATCTAGCTGATTGTTTTTTTTTGCGTTTTTTGCGCCTTTTCGCGGCTATTAGTTCTCCGTTCGTCGCTTTGTTTCTTGGAGTCGACATTCTCCGGCGATCAGCTTAAAGACTAGCGTGACTCGGCTTTCTCTTGCCACGCTTCGCTTCGCCAAAGAAGGCACGACTCGGTTTACGTATGATCGAAAACGGCTTAAACCTCGCATCGTTCATCTTGGACTCGGCGCGTTCTTCCGAGCGCATGGCGCCTTGTACACCGAGGACGCGTTAGCCAAGGAGGAAAGCGATTGGGGCATTATCGGTGTAAGCTTGCAACGACCCGATCAGCGCGATCGCCTCGCACCGCAAGATTGTTTGTACACGACCATCGAGAACGGGCGTAACGGCCAAAAGCCCCGCATCGTTGGCTGCGTTCTGAATGTCCTGGTAGCGCCTGAGGATCCGAAGGCCGTGCTTGATCAACTTTCGGATGGCAACACTGCGATTGTAACTCTAACTATTACCGAAAAAGGCTACCATCATGACCCGGCCTCGGGCCATCTCAATACGGATCATCCGGAAATCCGTCACGACCAAGAGCACCCAGACACGCCGCTATCGGCGGTTGGGTTGATTACAGCTGCATTGGCTCGGCGAAAGGCAGCCGGGTTACCGCCGTTCACCGTCGCCACTTGCGACAATCTTCCGAGCAATGGCGCCCTTCTGGCCGGACTGGTCCGTGAGTTCGCTTCGCTCCGAGACGAAAAACTAGCAACGTGGATCGAACACCATGTACCATTCCCCAGCAGCATGATTGACCGGATCGTACCTGCGCAAACACCGGGGGACATCGCGTTGGTCGAACAGTTGACCGGTCTCCACGATGCAGCGCCGGTCATGCATGAGCCCAGGCCGGAGTGCAATTCGTTTCTGACGTTGCCCCATTCGAGCATGCCAAGCTCAGGATGTTAAACGGTTCGCACTCCGCGCTAGCCTACCTGGGTTATCTCGCCGGCCATGAGACGATCTACGATGCTGTGTCCGATGAGTTGTTCGCTCGGTTCGTTCAACGGCTCTGGAGTGAGGATGTAATTCCTATTTTAGCCGCCCCACCCGGAATGAATCTCGACGACTATGCCAATCAACTTTTTTCCCGGTACAACAACCCGGCCATTCGGCACCGTCTCTGGCAGATAGCGATGGATGGGTCACAAAAGTTGCCGCAGCGGCTCCTCTCCACCATTCGCGACAATCTCCAGCGGAAGCGGCCCTTCAAGTTTGTCGCGCTCGCTGTGGCCGGATGGATACGATATGTGACCGGCACCGATGAAACTGGGCGGCCCATCGACGTCCGAGATCCTCTGGCGGCCATGCTCCAAGAACGAATTGCTTCCGCGGGTCCCGACCCGGTCGCGCAAGTGAGAGCAATTGCTAACGTTGAAGCGGTGTTTGGTGAAGACCTGCCGGCCAACGCGACGTTCATGACCACGGTTACAGAGGCTTATCAAGCCTTGCTGCGCCAAGGCTCCCGCCAAGCGATTGCCGAACAATTGAGTGTGCTCGGAGTACGGGAATAGCCGCAAAAGACCCGCCCGCATCGCTACGCGAAGCGTTGCGGGCGGGGCGCAAAGCACAAAAAAAAGGAAAATCTCACGCAAAGACGCAAAGGCGCAAAGGTTAAGACAGAAGCTGAAATAGCCGCGAAAAGGCGCAAAAAAACGCAAAAAAAAGAAGGTGCAGAGATTTTACAAGGCAACTCAGGGCTTCGCGTTGGGAAGGCCGCTTTGTCAGGTTAGCAAGCCAATATCTAGAAGGTGGTTCCGTTTCCTCCATAAAGCGCCCGGTACCACCTTGTAATTTTCCTTTCGTTTTCTTTTTTGCGTTTTTTGCGCCTTTTTGCGGCTATCCCATCTGTCTTAACCTTGGCGTCTTTGCGTCTTTGCGTGAGATTTTTCCTTTTTTTTGTGTTATGCGACGTCGTCAGCGCGGAACAAAGGCAACGGCGCGCACCGGAGCGCCTGAACCGTTCACGATCGGCAATGGAAGCGCCGCCAGGTAGCAAATCGGCGGCAGACGCCCAAGATTCACAAAGTTTTCTCCAATCAAAATCCCGGCTCCTAACAGGGCGTGATGAGCCGGAAAATCAGTGCTGCCGAAACAATCGATTGATAAACAGTCGCTGCCGGCGATCCGTACTTCGCGTTTGACCAGAAGTTCACTGGCGCTGCCGGATAGTCCGGGCCAATCGGCCAGGAATTCCCGCGGACGATCTTTCCAGAGTTGGTCCCATCCAAAATGGAAGAACACAGCATCGTTCGGTGCAATCAACCCGTGCTCGGCTTCCCAGCCCAAAATTCGTTCAGGCTCGATAACCGCTCGTGGGTCGAATCCCGCAGCGCCAATAGTGACCATGCGACCGAGGAATTGTCCAACCTGCACCTCCGAGATGGACTTACCTTTCCGGATGAAATGTAAAGGAGCATCAAAATGAGTGCCGGTATGTTCTCCCAGCGAGAGCGCGTGCCAGCAACTGATGTCGCCGCGTTCCAAAGAGCTCATTACCTCTTGGCAGAAATGAGGGTGACCCGGCCAGACCGGTATATTCGGCTGCAACGGATGAGTGAGATCGACGGGCGTCATGCTATCAATCGTGTCGACGAGAGTCTGCACCGACGTTGGGCTTCGACTATTCTCAAAAGAACGCGCCATTTTCTATCTGCTATCTGCTATCTGCTATCTGCTATTTGCTATCTGCTATTTGCTATTCTGGATCGCCACCCGGGGAACAACGCTCACAATCAGGATAATAAGAACCCCCGTGAGCATAAGTCGAACCCCCGCCTCAAGATGAAACGTATTTAGCATGGTCGCCATAAGATTAAAAAATAGAGCGGCGCCCCAAATGCCCACGGCGTTAGCCTGACCTCCCGCCACACTGGTGCCACCCAGCACGACCACAGCGATTGACTCCATGAGGTAGGTGTCCCCCATGTTCAACGCAGCGCCTCCGGTGAAACCGGATAAAAGGAATCCGGTGAGCGCCGCTAACGTTCCACAGAGCATATAGGCGAGCAGACGTACCTGGCGGACCTCAATGCCGGACAGGTAAGCAGCCAGCTCGCTCTGTCCGGTAGCAAGAAGATGCCGGCCGAATACCGAACGGCGCAGTAGAATCATGGTCACCAGCGTTACTCCAATCACAACGACGGGCATGATTTGCACACCCATCACTCGTTGGACGGTGAACCACGACAATATTGCCGGTGGTTTGAGCGTAGCTTCTCCGCCCAGATTGAACGCAAACGACTGGTATACAAAACTCCAGGCTAAGGTCGCAATAATTGGTGGTAAACGTAGTGCGGCAATAGCCACGAAGTTGAGTGCACCCGCGACAGCTCCGACTGCCAGTGCAACGAAGAGCCCTGGAAGCGCCAGATAGTTCTGTTCGTGCATTACGGTCATCGAGACATAGGCTGCCAACGTCAAGACCCACGGAACGGACAAATCGATATTGCCAGGGCCGGAAGCGATCACCAGCATCTGTCCCGTGCCGATCAAAACGCTGAACGCACCAAAGGCCAGAGCGGCCGACAACATTGCCCCGACATTACCAAACCCGGAATAAGCCGCCGTTACGATCCACATGACAAACGCGGCGATAAAACCAAAGCTGGCGGGCGCAGTGACTAGACGGATTCCCCGGCTATTCATGATTCTCGCTCCGAAATGAGAACTCTTCCGGCAAGAACCAGAAATAGGATTATACCTTGAGAGCCAATCTGCCAGGTGGGCGGTACTTGAAGGAAGCTTAATAGTGAGCCGGCTAAGGACAAGGTCAACGCTCCTGCTACCGTGCCAATTGGTGATACGACGCCACCTTTAAACGAGCCCCCTCCTAGAATCACTGCTCCCACACCCAATAGTGTGTACGCCGGCGCAATATTCGGGTCGCCGGAGGTTGTGATTCCCGTGAGTAGCAATCCGCTCACGGCCGCAAGAAAACCGGCAGCGGAATAGACAGCCAACCGGATACCCAATAGCGACCAGCCGGCTCGCTCGACCGCACGGGGATTTGCCCCGGCACCGCGTAGAACCGGTCCGTAAGACGAGCGAGTGATAACCAGATGGCCGGCGGCAGCGGCCAGGACCGCGATCCAGATCGGCAGCGGGACCAACGGCGATCGCCAGCTCATCAAGTTGCTAAGCCATTCCGGCGCTGAGCCACCTGGCGATGGCAACAGAATGATGGCCGCGCCCAGCCAAATAAACGACATGCCCAAGGTGACTATGATTGACGGAAGTTGGCGCTGATAAATCAGCAAACCAAACCCCGCATAGACCGCAATCGTAGCGAGATAAATCAGAATGGCGACGATCGGCCAGTCTCCAAGATAGAGCACGGTGACACAGTTGATTAAACCTACGAAGCTGCCGTTGGAAAGATCGATATCGCCAAGCATGATAATCAGCATTTGCGAGAGCGAAGCGAACACCAGCGGAGTGGCCAGTTTGAAGAGAAGGGTGAACCCGAAATAACTGAAGGCGGATGGCCGGATCCAAAAGATAATCGCCAACATCATCAGCAAAGCCGCAACCGGCAGACTGACCTGACTCGTGTCCCGGAGCCATGAACGGCGCACTGCGCTATAGCTGGCAGTGGCGGGCTCAGACATAGCCTCCTCCAAACGACGCTTCCAAAATGCGAGACGAATTAATTTCTTCTCCGCTGAGCTCAACCACCGCTCGACATTCGCGGAATACGTAGACCCGATCGCAATTGGTCAGTTCTTCGAGTTCCGTGGTGTACCAAACGAAACAGCGCCCGTTCTCGGCTTGGTCGCGAAGCATTTTGTAAACTTCTTGTTTCGTGTTCACGTCGACTCCGCGCATCGGATCATCCAGTAGAATCACGCTGGCGTCTGAAGCGAGGGCGCGGGCGAAAAGCACCTTTTGCTGGTTACCGCCGCTCAGGCTCACGATCGGGCTATCGATGGAGGGAGTCTTAATTTTCAGTTTATCCGACCAGGTTCCAGCCAACTGTCGTTCGGCGTCTATCGATATCAGGCCGTGGCGGCACAAAGCCCTAACGCTGCGGATGGTTAGGTTTTCAGCGATCGACCACACCGCAAAAACGCCTTCGCTACCGCGGTCGCCCGCCACGTACGCCATGGAAGACGCACTGCGTTTTCTACTCTTTCTTCGGGCGGCAGCAAATAGCGCCCGCAGCCTTTGCCTTTGCCCATGACCGTCTAGACCAGCAAAACCAATTATCTCTCCAGACGCTGCTTGGATGGGCAAATCCGTGGCATCTTTTCCCGCAGAATCGACTACGAAGCCGCGACTCGACATCTTTGGACTCGCGCTGACCCGTCGCTCTGGCGGCGCTTCGATGGCGCCCATCAAGTTTACCAACGCGGATCGAGTCAAGCCCGCAGTTGGCCGTTCAGCGACAACCCGGCCATCGACCATCACAATGGTGCGGGTGCAAACGGCCATGATCTCGTCGAGACGATGCGTGATCAGAATGCAAGCGGTGCCCGTCCCCGCCGCGTGTCTGATGTGGATTAGCAATTGTCGAGTGGCTTCATGTCCCAGAGCCGACGTCGGCTCGTCCAGGATGGCGCAACGGACGGGCTTATCCGTTACGCTGAAGGCGCGAGCGATTTCTACCATCTGCCGCGTGCCTATCGGCAGGTTCGCCACCTTGGTCTCAAGTGGAATGCCGTGGCCGGGAAAGATCTCATCCAAGGTTCGCTGAATTACACTTCTGGCGCGCTTGCGCCAATCAAGGGCGACTAAGGAACGATGAACAATGCGCGCGTTTTCAGCGACAGTCAGATTTGAGCAAAGTGACAGTTCTTGAAATACACAGCGCAAACCGTGCGCCTGCGCCTGATGAGGGCTCCAGCTCGTGACCTGATGCCGCTCAACGTTGAAATCACCACCTGACCGCGGAGTCACGCCAGCCAGGATATTCATGAGCGTCGATTTCCCCGCTCCGTTGTGGCCGACGATACCTACTATCTCACCCGGACCGATTTTGAAATCGACACCGCGGAGGGCATGAACCCCGCCATAGGTCTTGTTTATCCCGCTGACCTCAAGAAAGGTTTGTCCGCGGTCAGCCGTCGGAACGGTCTGTTCGGAAGGCATTGGCGGCGGGTCGTATTACTTAGGAACCGGAATCGCCGGCAAGGAGCTATGGTCGCTATTTGCGTCGATGATCTCCGCTACCAGGTCCTGCGGGTAATCCACATTGACGACGCCGCCTGAAGGCACCTTGGGCAGCCATGCGTCCAGATCACCTTGATTGATCGTGAGTAATGGTACTTCCACAAATTTCGGCACCTTCTTTCCAGCCAATATTTGTTGGGCCACCCAGAACGCGACTTGAGACACGCTCGGGGTAGCGGCAAGCGAGAAGGTTTCATAGCCATTGGCGTCGTGCTCACTCTTCCAGAGAGCTAGTTCATCTTGCCGGTTGCCCATGATGATGACGGGCAATGGCCGGTTAGCGGCCTTAAAAGCCATCGCTGCTCCATAACCGTCCCCTCCCTGCGTTAGCACACCATCGAGTTTAGGTAGCGACGGCAGGATGCTGGAGACCTCTTTCTGGGCAACGGTCGAGGTCCACTGTCCGTAAACCTCACCGGCAATCTTGAAGCCTGAATGCTCCTTCATCTCCTTTAGAACCCCGGCGTGCAGCCTTTTATCGAAGCCATCTCCCGCCATACCGCGGATCTCGAGCAGGTTTGCGTCCGGTTTTCCCAGGCGTTTAGACAAGTAATCGAGCTCGGCTTTAGCGTAGTTGTCCAGATTGTAGTCGACTCGATAAGCGCTCGGCTCGGTAACCCCGCTCGCGAAAGCGACCACCACGATACCGGCGTTCGTGGCATCTTTGATAACGCCGTTCAACCCCGTGTCAGACCCGGCTAAAACGACGATAGCGTTGTAGCCTTTCAAAATTAAATCCTCAATCTGTGAAGCTTGCTCGGTGACAGAATTATTGGCACTAACGACCGAAACATCTCCGATCAAGTGATCCTTCTTCGCCTTGGCTCCCATATCCAGGAAGCTCTTAATCATAACCTGGCGGAACGAATTGCCTGCGTAGGAATTGCTGAAAGCAATTTTCTTGTTGCTCGTGTCGCCTTTGGCGACCCCATCACCGGCTTGCGCCGAAACACCCGTCGCTAGCACAGTCGATACTGCTAGCGCCCAGCCAAACAACGCGGCTTTACTAAGTGTGGTTCTTGTACTCACTTTCGTCTCTTGCTTCTGGTTTGCTTCGTTAGCTTCAGCGATCGCCTCAAGCCTTAGCGGGTGCGAAGGTCGGGCGTCGCATCATTGTTCGGGTCTGCGAAATTCGTGTTTGGCAAAAGCGGGTACCATTGGGGACGGCCCGGATCCCGATCGTAAGGATACCCGCCCAGGGAACGATATAGATCGGCGTACGTTTCTAGCTTTTCGCGATCCAGCGTGACGCCAAGGCCGGAACCATGAGGCACCGCGATCCGACCGTTCCGGTAACCCATTTTGCCGCCCGCGATAACGTCGTCGAGCAAGTGGTGGTAATGCGCATCGGCGGTGAAAACGAGGTTAGGTAAAACGGTCCCCAGATGAAGCATAGTGGCAAGCTGAATACCCAGCTCACCAGATGAATGCACCGCGATGCCCAGACCAAACACGTCACAAATCTGCGCAGCCCGGACGCAGGCTCGAATCCCGCCCCAAAAGGTCGTGTCCAACAGGATCACATCAACCGCAGGATCACGCACGTTCGTCGCCAGTTGCTCGAAATCGATGACGACAGTGTTGGTCGCGAGCGGGATGGACAGCTTTTCCCGCACCCGACGCATCCCCGCCAAGCCCCAGGTGGGGTCCTCTAAATAATCGTTGCGTAATCCTGATATAGCTTGCCCAAAACGGAGGGCTTGTTCCACAGAGAGCGCAGCGTTCGGATCGTAACGCAACGTATCGTTCGGAAAAGCCGCTGCGAGCGCCCGGTAACATTCCAATTCGTACTCAGGATTAAAAACCCCTGCTTTGAGCTTATGTGCCGTAAAGCCATACTTGGCCTTTAACGCCTGGGCGTGGCCGACAAGTTGATCAACCGTACGAACTTCGCCATCACCGGACTCGTTATCTGGATAGCGATAGAAGAGATAGCTCGCGAACCCAACCTCATCGCGGACCCGGCCACCCAAGAGCTGATAAACCGGGACGCCCAGCTTTTTTCCGATAATATCCAGGCAAGCGAATTCCAGAGCCGCATGGAGCTGAGTCCGGTTATTATAAAGGGAAGCCGTCGGGTTACAGATCGCATAACGCATCCGGTTGAGGTCGAACGGGTCGTGTCCGATCAAGTAGCTTTTCAGCCCGGCAAAGGCTAGAGCCGCGCTTTCACCACCGCCGCCCATTTCGCCTAATCCGGTGATGCCTTCGTCGGTTTCGACTTCTACCACGGTGCGAACGAAGCGTCCCCAATGAGCGCCGTTGCTGTGACGCAGCGGTGCCTCCAGCGGCACTGTGACCGTAGTGGGCCGGATATCGATGATCTTCATGGAAGCGTGCGTTTCATTTCGCTCAGCGCTCGGGAATCTGAATGGGGATCAGAGGGGGTTGTAATAGCCGAGGATGCAACTAGAATACTAGTATTCTAGGACAAGGCAAACCTTCTTCCAAAGTTTTTCTTCTCACTTTTTGCTCCCTCACTATTCGCGGCTTTTCCACGACTCAAGTAATCTCCCCTAATGGCGCCAGGTCAGAAGCATCAGAGCTGTACTCCAACACTCCCTCACTCCGGCTCACCGAATCCGAGGACGAGGACGAAAAGCCGATTGATCATGAATGACGAAATTTTCCAACCTGTACTCGAGCCTGGCGAGCCTTTGGCGGCTCAAATCAAAAAGATTCTGGTGCGTAAGATCGTGACTAACGAGTACCGCCCCGGCGAGCGCCTCTCGGAAAACGAGCTGTCTACTTCGCTCGGCGTGAGCCGTCAGCCCGTGCGCGACGCTCTGATTCGGCTGGGAGAGGCAGGCCTAGTTCGCGCCCTGCCGCAACGCGCGACAGAGGTCACGCGTATTGCGATCCCCAATGTCTATAGCGGGCGTTTTCTAAGGGAAGCAACCGAAGTCGCGGTGATCCGCGAGGCCGCGGTGAGCGCTGTACCGTCGATGATTGCAGCCATGGACCGCATTATCGACGCTCAGGAGCTGGCCGTCGCGAAGAAAGACCATCTGGCTTTTCTGGCGCTGGATGATGATTTACACCGAACGTTTGCGGCCTCGATCGGTCACGAGGACGTCTGGCGAACGTTGCAAAACGTCAAACTGCAGATGGACCGAGTCCGGTATCTCAGCTTGCCGGACACCACTCCAGAGGAACTTTTGACGAAACAACACCGGGCGATCGTCAAGGCGCTGCATGCCAGGAATCCGGACAAAGCTGAGGCCGCCGTCCGTAAACATTTGACAGAGCTACTGCATTCATTGCCTCTGCTGGTTCAGAATTTTCCCGATTACTTCGAGGGGTCGCTGACCGCATGAATCGCCTCCGAAGGCCTCGAGGGAGTGGCCGTCCAACCCGACGGCAAGATAGTCGTCGTTGGAGTCGCAAATAACCTGACCGAGCTAACGATTAGCATCCGTACCCGCTACGCGGGTGCAATTCGGACTTGGCGCAGTACTCCAATACTCCAACACTCTGGGCTGGAGTCGATTTTGCGGACAGGTGTCACGGAGGTTTTTGTCCCGAAGGGATTAAATGAGGGTAGCTAGGCATCCCGCGGACCGCAGGATTGTGTGGGATGGTCCCCGTCCCGGAGGGACAGAATGATCGTAGCCAGGCAATTCATTGCCTGGAACCCGTTCAATCGAGAATCCGTCCCGTAGGGCACGGTCTGATCCTGACTCCGGGTTGATTAATCGTCCCGATGGTAGCACGCCTATCGGACCCAATCATACCGTACCCTACGGGACGGTTCCCGTTTTCGCACGGATACCAGGCAATAAATTGCCTGGCTACCATCGGTAAGTCCCTCCGGGACAAGAGACTCACAGCTGTCCGCAAAATCGAAGCCACCCCAATACAGATTTTCGAACACGAGGACGAGGACGAGCACGAGGACGATGTTTATGACCCCTTGTGACCCAACCGCTTTCGACTAAGTTCGTAGGCACTATGGGTGGATACAAAGGTCGTGTGAACGTAAAACATCGGAAACGGCGAGCCGCTAAGGCGGAGCGCATCAAAACGGTTGCTGCCGCTAAAACAGCATCACCAACAAAAACGGCTTAGCGCCGATGCGGGTTCTCGTAACAGGGAGCTCTGGCCACCTCGGTGAAGCGCTGGTCCGTACTTTAAGGCGCTTGAATCATGAAGTCGTTAGCATTGATCTGCTTGAGTCGCCGTTTACGACTTGCACCGGATCAATCACCGAGCGTGGGTTGGTGCAAAGTTGCCTGCCGGGTGTCCAGGTAGTCTTTCACGCGGCGACACTGCACAAGCCGCATGTCGTTACTCATAGCCGGCAAGACTTCATCGACACCAATATCACCGGCACGCTCCATCTATTGGAGGAAGCCGTAACGGCCGGGGTCGAATCATTCGTCTTTACGAGTACAACCAGTGTCTTTGGCGATGCGCTGGCGCCGCCAGCGGGAGCTCCTGCTGCTTGGGTGACAGAGGAGATCGGTCCGGTCCCGAAGAATATTTATGGGGTGACTAAGGCCGCCGCTGAAGATCTTTGCCAATTGTTCTATCGAAATCAAAGGCTGGCCTGCGTCATATTAAGGACGTCCCGATTTTTCCCGGAACCGGATGATGACAAGAGCGTGCGAGCAGCGTTCGCTGACGAAAATCAGAAGGTAAATGAATACCTTTTCCGGCGAGTCGACTTGGAGGATGTGGTCAGCGCCCATCTGTTAGCGGCGGAACTGGGAGCTCAGATTGGGTTCGGCCGTTATATCATCAGCGCCACCACTCCGTTTTCCACCCGCGATCTCGCGGAGCTAGTTGTGGATGCCTCTTCTGTGGTCAAACGCTATGCCCCAGATTTTGTCGGGGAGTACGGACGACGGAACTGGCGAATGACGCCAAGCATTGACCGGGTTTACGTCAATGAGAAGGCTCGTAACGAGCTGGGTTGGAAACCAAGGTATGACTTTCAGTTCCTGGTCGAACAGCTGAAACAGGACAAGGATCCGCGCAGTCCACTGGCTCGCCCGGTCGGATCAAAAGGGTACCACGAGGCGGTTTTTTCGGAGGGGCCTTATCCGGTGGAAGGAGCCAAGAGGCGAGTGGTGAAAGCCCTCGACCGGTGGGGCGAAAAACTCGGCGCGCCGAGGATGTGGCTAACCGCTAAAACTGTTCCGCGCCGGTTTTGAGCCGCTCCGTGGATGTACCACCTCGCCGGGTTTGGAGAGGCCGGAGAAACGATCACATCCTGGGCGATGCAACCCGCACGCATGGCTCAAATCCGGCGCGATCCAGCCAGCGAAGTGGTATCCGCTTCCCCGCGCCGAGATTTTCGCCCCACCGCCTCCTGGGTCCCCACTCGCCCATTCGCCCACTGGCTCCTTTTTCTCAGAAATTTGTCCTCCAGCCGCGAGTTCGTTCGTTCGTATTCAAAATATGAATACTGATTACGGCTTCTTTCACTTGTTTAAGGCGCTGCAATCTCTGCGCCCCGATAAAACTCAACCGGCGCTTCCCGAGTCGCGATCTGAGGTTGAAGTAACCCTTCCAAACATCAATTATTCGCTACTCGGTAGTCAGCCAGTCCAACAGTGCCGCTGCCAAAAGCGCGCGCTGCGTTGGCAGCAGTTCGAGTTAATGAACGCCGCCGCTGCTGGACGGCAACCGATCCATCTATGACCTCAGAATATTTGCTCCTGATCCGCAATACGGCCTGGCAAAAAGACTTCTCGGCTGCAGAAATCGAGAAGGTCTTGAACGAATTTAGCGGTTGGGTAGAACGGCTGAAAGAGGAAGGGAAAATCAAAGTGGCCGTCCCTTTGGAGCACCGAGGTAAATTGTTTGCGGACCAGAACGTCATGGTTGACGGCCCCTTCATAGAAGCTAAAGAAGCAGTCGCGGGCCTGATTATCTTCGAGGCCGAAAGTATGGAAGAGGCAATTGAGTTTGCCAATTCCGCGACCTGCTTAAAGTTCGGGCAAACGCTCGAGTTAAGGCCGATCGCTACGGAAGAACCCGAGCGACACGCTGCGCGAATAGCCAATAGCCGATAGCGCTCCCCGATCATTGCGGCTATGACAGCGAATACGAAGTAGTATTTGAAATACGAACGTACCACTCGCCTGATTGGTGGAGGTCGACATGGCAGACGCACGCACCGATTCCGTTCCGATCCTTATGTACCATCGAATTGCAACCGAGGGGCCGCCCGATCTGAAAAGATGGCGGGTGACGCCTGAGCTTTTTGATGCTCATATGAACGCTCTTCATCGCGCCGGGTACCAAACTATCACGCTCGCGGAGTGGGCCGAAGGCTTAGTTCAGCGACGCCCAGTTCGGGGAAAACGCGTCTTGCTGACTTTCGACGATGGATACAGTGACTTCCTAAGCGGAGCGATACGGATACTCCGCGGCCATGACTTCTCCGCAACCGTGTTTCTAGTGGCGGAGCGAATTGGCAAAACCGCGCTTTGGGATGCAGCCTTCGGCGATTGCGCACCGCTATTGTCTTGGGAGGAAATCAAATCCCTCCAGGAGATAGGAATCGAGTTCGGCGGTCATTCCTGTATCCACAGGAAGATGACCGAAATGGGGTCCACGGAGTTAGCGGAGGACACAAGGAGAACTCGGGCAATTCTCGAGGAAGGCCTGGGAGTTCCGGTTCCAACGCTTGCTTATCCTTACGGCGACCAAAACGAATTCGTGCGCCGGGTAGTGGGAGAGGTCGGTACCACAGCCGCTGTAACCTGCGAACCGGGTATCAGCAAGCTAGGTGACGATCCACTCCGGCTGCCCCGAATCGAAATTGTCGGCGATTGCACGGAAGAGCAATTGATTTCGCTGATCGAACCCACCGGATAGAAGGCGAGCCGATTTTGGGCGGGTGGAGCTGGATGAAACGGCGATAGCGCGACTTTAAGCTCCTTTTGGCTATCGGCTATTCGCGAAGCGCGGCTTTCGTCTTGCGCGACGCTTGCGCGGCGTCGTCGGCCTCAGGGATACCAAATCGCCACTCGATCTCAACATTCTCCCCTTGCCTCTCTTCAAGCACAATCGCTTCACTCACCCCGACTGGTAACGGATTGTTG
>WNFN01131316.1_pt1 | contig 17397 bp, 16 predicted proteins | sample 5400161 | NCBI WGS metagenome assembly WNFN01 (sample SAMN13153353, study PRJNA577476) | soil metagenome | isolation source: 80 cm saprolite on Douglas fir-dominated hillslope | place: USA:California | collected 2013-09-17 | reverse complement strand
AGCCGCTCAAGCTGCTCAATAAAACGACCGACTCTCAGACATCGAACGGCGTGCCTTTAGGGATGAATGCGGCGGTCGTAAACTACTTCACCAGCCACAACATTCGCGTAATGCTCTCGATCGGCGGCATCACCTACACGACCTATTGGGACCAGGCGCTATCGCAGAATGCGACGCAGTTGGGCTTGAATGCAGCGGCTCTGGCGAAGAGTCTGGGAGTGGGCATCGAAATTGATTATGAGAATAGTTCGAGCCCGAACCTTACCGGGTTGCAGACCTTCATTGATGCGAATCGCTCGCAACTTCCGTACGACGCGACGGGGGCGAATCCTGCGGCACGGTTGACCATCGACTTGGCGGCTGGAGATCGATACCTGATCGGAATCTGCCGAAAGGCCACCAGTAGCTGGCTGCTTACGACGACTCCTGTTTTGGATTATGCCAATGCCATGGTGCCGAACAAGCAGCCCAATACTTCTGGGGCAGAATCGAATTGGCAGGAGCATATCGACGGCAAGCCGCAGTACAGTCCCCCGATTCCGCCCTTGGCTCCGGCCAAGTTCACTGGAAGCGTATATATCGTCACCGGCGTCAATCCGGCCCCGGAATGTACGAACTTCAGTGCTTCTTTAGAGAACAGTACTGGAACCTATGTGCGGACTGTCGTACCCAACGGAGCTGGGACCACAGCCGGCATGCTGGGCTATATGTTTTGGGCAGCCGAATGTCAGGGGACAAGGTCAGTCTGCACGACGCCGCCAAATACGTGCGAAGGCGGAGTCGGAGTGGGTGCCAAGACTTACAACATTCCAATTCCTATGCCGGCCTTGCGGCAGAATTGAGGAAGACAGGGATCTGCTTCGCCCGTCTTTCGCCGCAGAACGAGAGGCCCGACACATTTTGGGACAGGAAGTAAGGAGTTCGATCCCGTCAAGGTTGGTCACGATACCTCTGAAATCAAGGGGGGCTATCTTTACGATGTCAGCAGAGCAGGCACAGCAATCATGGTCACGAGTTTAAGGACGGGCCTAGAGGGAATGGGGTGATTGGTCCGGGACTTCCTCCGGAAGATCGCTTGGGCCATCATCGAATACTTGAAATCACTCTAGTGCGGCGGACCATCCATTCCAGTCTGCAAACCCTGCCTGGCGTTTTGACGCCCTCATTTTCTGCCTGTTAAACTATTGGTTTGCCATATTAATTCGACCCTCCACCGTTACCACTAGAAGGGAAGTCCGTGCGCGCACAAACCCGCCATCAACTGAAACAGGATGCCTTTAGCCGCGTCACCATGGAAGCGGCGGAGAAAACCGCCCACTGGACAGTAGAACACCGGTCGACTTTGGTCATTGTGGGAGTCGTCGTCGCGGTAGTGTTAGCGGCCACGCTGGGCGGATGGTATTACCTGAGCGCGCAGGATGAGAAGGCCAGCCTGGAATTCTCCCAGGCGGTTCGTACTCTGGACACACAACTACGTCCTGCCGGTTCCCCTCCGCAGCCGGACGTGCCCAGCTTCGCCTCGGCCAAGGAGCGCACCGAGGCGGCTCAGAAACAGTTCCAGCAGATCGTGGATAAATATCCGCACACGCGCACAGCCGACATGGCCCATTATTTCCTGGGAGTAACGGCAGCCGAGTCCGGCGACAATGCCGCAGCCGAACGGGATTTCAAGCAGGTAGTCGCTTCCGGTAATCGCGAACTGGCGTCTGTGGCCAAGCTTGCCCTGGCCCAGCTTTACGGAAATACCAACCGCACCAAGGACGCCGCCGCTCTCTATCAGGAGTTGATGAACAAGCCCACCACTTCGGTGAGCAAGGTGACAGCTCAGTTGCAGCTTGCGGAGCTCTACCAGAACACGAATCAGCCACTGGACGCCAAGCGCGTCTACGAGCAGGTGAAGAAAGACAATCCGAACACTGAAGCCGCGCAACTCGCTACGCAGAAATTGCAGGAACTGAAGTAGAGCCGCATCCCTCGGTTTCGCCCGCGATCTTAATTTCTTGGTCTTCGATTTGTTACCTTCGTAAGCCGGCAACGGTCTTTTGTCGTGAGTCTCATTCCCGCCTCAAAGAGAATCTAGCGTGGTGGATTCTCGTCTTTGAGGTGGAGTTTTATGAGCTTGTGGCGGCGAGCCTTGTTCATCGCAACCTTGTTCTTCGCAATCTGCTTCCTCGGATTTCTTTTACCTGCCTTCAGCCAGCAGGCTGATTCCTCTGTCCCGAGTCCGGGCCAGAGCTCCGTCGCCGTCCAATCTCAGAGCCTTGGGGATGTCGCGCGGAAACTCCGCAAAGACACGACCACCGAAGTAAAGATGACCAATGCCGACACCAAGAAGCTTTTCGAGTCGGTGGATGAGATCTTTGCCTTCGCCGCCGAAGATACGGGAATGCCGAAACATGCCGCGATCAAGCGCCAGCTCGTGGGCAAAGTGGACGTCGAAAAATACACCAGTGGGCGGCTGGCAAAAGAAGAGTTTACCCAGCGTTTCGCTACCTCTGAAGCGAGCATGAAAAAACTGGGCTTCCTGCCGCGAGATTTCAACCTGCGGGAATTCCTGGTGAAATCGAATGGACAGAGCATCGCCGGCTACTACGATGAAGAGACCAAGACAATTTCTCTGTTGAACTGGGTATCACCCGACCAGCAAGGGCCAATCCTGGCCCACGAGTTGACACACGCATTGCAGGACCAGAATTACGGTCTGACAAAATGGATGAAGGCTGCGACCAAGCCATCCGACGGCGCTTCCAGGAACAACGACACTGACGACGGCGCCATCGCGCGCAAGGCTGTGATCGAAGGCCAAGCTATGGTGGTGTACGTAGATTACATGCTTGCCGCGGTCGGTCGCAACCTGGCAGACACGCCGGGCCTTCTTTACCAGATGGAGGAGCCCGCGGTTAAAGCAGTCATTGACTCGCAACTGATGCACGATGCGCCCATGATTATGCGCGAGATGGGAACATTTTCCTACAGTGAGGGCCTTATCTTCGAAGGCGAACTGTTGCACAAAGGCGGCAAGAAGATGGCGTTCTCGGGCGTCTTCGCGCATCCTCCACGCAATTCACATGAAGTGCTGCAGCCGGAAGCCTACATCACGAGCTTTGCTCAAGCAGTACGGAGAACGCAAGATTGCCGCTGAACTTTCTTCTGCCTGGCAGGGCGGAGCCTACGTGACTTACCGTCGCGCGACCAAGGCCGCCGCTGAGATTTCGCCCGCTTTATCTGATCTGGCCTTCCTGTACGTTTCACGCTGGAAGTCGCCCCAGGCCGCCGAACGATTTGCCCGGTTCTATGCCAGCGCCGTCTCCCAACGCTACCGCAGCGCGACCGCACAGGCTCCGCCGGCCTGTACTGGAGCGGACTGCCCAGTTTCCGTTCTCCAGATTGCAACCGAAGAGGGACCCGTGATTATGGAGCATTGGGCGGACAATAGCGTCGTTGTTTCTGAGAGCTTCGACCAAACCACTGCAGCTAAGCTGCGCGATGCGGTGCGAGAAGGCGGTGCCGCCGTCCACGCCGACAATCTGCGCAACGACAGCACGAGTGAAGACGAACTCGGGTCGCGGTTGTACGAGATTCCTGCCTTCCAACGATTTCAGGCCACCATCGGCGAACGGATTGCGGAACGAATGACCTCAAGCCTCGTCCACTGAAGAATCGAGCGGGACCGAGGTCACCATTATTCTGCCCGTACGCATTCTGTCCTCAGTCATGCAGCGTTGCGAACTCTCAACCCCAAAGGACACGAAGTCACACAAAGGAGTGAATCCCCTAAGGATTTCCTTTGTGCCCCTTTGTGTCCTTGGTGGTTGATTAGGACACTACTAAAGCTCCCTCCCATTCCCATTTTTCCGCAGGTTCAGTACGATGGTTGTCCAACTCGCAAACGGGGTTGAAGAAATAGGACTGGACCACCGAGACCGGACAAACATGGCTGACGTTACTCTTCGCGTTAATGGCAGTGAAAAGAAAGTTAGCGTCTCGCCGGAGACGCCTTTGCTCTGGGTTCTGCGAGACACGCTCGAACTCACGGGAACAAAATTTGGTTGCGGTGCCGGTTTGTGCGGCGCCTGCACGGTGCATGCGGACGGAGCCCCCATACGCTCCTGCTCCACTCCGGTCTCGCAAGTTTCAGGGAAGAACATCACAACCATCGAAGGTCTCGGAGCCAACGGCCTGCACGTGTTGCAGCAAGCGTGGATCGCCGAAGAAGTACCGCAGTGCGGCTACTGCCAGAGCGGCCAGATCATGTCGGCCGCGGCTCTGCTGGCGAAGACACCCAATCCCACCGACGAACAGATTACCCAGGCGATGAACGGAAACCTGTGCCGCTGCGGAACCTACGAACGCATTCGCAAAGCGATACATCGCGCCGCAGGAAACGGAGGAGCGCGATGAGTCCGCTGTCTCGCCGTGAATTCGTCACTGCCGGGGTTGCCGCTGGAGCCGGACTCGTCATCGGTTTCTATCTGCCCCACGGAAAGTCTTCTTCCCGCAAGGAAGTTTTCTCGCCGAATGCCTATCTGCGCATCACTCCCGACAACAAGGTCACGATCGTGGTCGCCCGCTCCGAGATGGGTCAGGGGGTGCGCACTGCCTTGCCCATGATTCTAGCGGAGGAACTTGAAGCTGACTGGAAGCAGATTGAAATCGAGCAGGCCGGAGCCAGTACTCTATTCGGTGATCAGACCACGGGCGGCAGCGCTAGTGTGCGCACGACCTGGGATCCCATGCGCAAAGCGGGGGCCACGGCGCGAGAGATGCTGATCTCAGCGGCCGCCCTAACTTGGGGTGTCTCGCGCTCCGCTTGTACCGCAGAGAATGGAAGCATCAAGCATGCGGCTTCGAACCGGCGACTGAGTTACGGCGAACTTGTCGCCAAGGCTGCCACCCTGCCAATTCCCGCAGATGCACCTCTGAAGCAAAGTAAGGACTACAAGATCGTTGGCCAACGTCTGCCGCGCCTGGATTCACCGGCCAAAGTGAAAGGCGAAGCCGTTTTCGGTATCGATTTTCGTCTGCCGGGCATGAAATATGCGGTGCTTTCGCGCTGTCCAACCATCGGAGGAAAGTTAACCGGCTTCGATGATAAGGAAACGAAAAAGATTTCTGGGGTTTCCTATGTGGGCAAGACAAGTGATTCAGCGGTTGCGGTCGTCGCCGACAGCGTGTGGGGCGCCATGGAAGGCCGCCGGGTGCTTAACGTCACGTGGGACGACGGCCCAAATAAAGATTTGAACACCACTGCGGCCATGGCATCACTGAAGCAAGCCGCTTCAAAAAAGGGAGTGAGTTTGTATTCCGCTGGCGATCCTGCCAAGGCCGCCGGCAAACGTATCTTCGCCGAATATGAGCTTCCGTTTATGGCGCACGCGCCCATGGAGCCGGGAAACTGCACGGCTCACTATCAGGCATCGACGTGCGAACTGTGGGCGCCAACGCAGGTTCCGCAAGACTGCCGCGATTCGGTCGCGCAGGCCATCGGCCTCGATTCCGATCAAGTGAAAGTGAATGTCACTCTGATGGGAGGAGGCTTCGGCCGTCGTCTCGAACACGACTATGCTGTCGAAGCCGCGCTGGTGTCGAAAGCGATCAACGGGCCGGTGAAGGTGCTGTGGACTCGCGAGGACGACATGCGCTTTTCCACCTATCGTCCAGCGAGTCTCCACCAGCTAAGCGCGGTTGTGGACGGAGCCGGATTCCCTTCCGCGCTAACTCATCGCATCATCTCGCCTTCAATCGCAGGTCAAAAGGGGCAGCCGCTGCAGGGTGGCGTCGATCCTGATCTTCCCGACGAGGCTGGTCCCGTGTATCCGGTGCCGAACTACTCGGTTGAATATGTGATGGCCGAAACTCCAGTGCCACTGGGTTGGATGCGGTCGGTATATGCGCTGCAGGCGGCGTTTGCTCTCGAAAGCTTCATCGACGAACTGGCCCTGGCCGCGGGAAAAGATCCTGTGCAGTACAGGCTGCACCTGCTGGCAAAAGATCAGGACTTGCAGTATTTCACGACCACCTGGCACACCGCCCGCATGCGCGGGGTTTTGCAACTCGCAGCCGAGAAGGCGGGATGGAACAAGCCCTTGCCCGCTGGCCGTTATCGCGGAATTGCGTGCTTTGGATGCTTCGCTTCCTACATGGCTGAGGTGGTTGAGATCAGCATGGAGAAAGACCAACCGCGAGTGCATCGCGTGGTCGCGGTCGTGGATTGCGGCCAGGTTATCAATCCCGGCATTCTCGAGCAGCAGATTCAAGGCGGAATCGTGTATGGGCTTTCCAACGCATTGCGGGCGAAGATCACGATCGAGAAAGGTCGCGTGGTTCAGGGCAACTTCGACGACTACGCCCCTGTCCGCATGGACGAAACTCCGATGGTCGAAGTTTACGCGGTACCGAGCACGGAATCGCCTTCAGGGATTGGCGAACCTTCCATACCACCTCTCGCCCCTGCACTTTGCAGCGCAATTTACTCCGCGACCAAGAAACGAATCCGGGCGTTACCGATTCTTAGTTAAGCTTGGCAGACTCGAGGACGAAACCATGAGGCGCAAGGCGATCGGCCTTCTGCTCTTTTTATTTCTCGGAATCACCACCTTCGCGCAGACCGCGCCGCAACCTCTTTCTTCCGTTCCCGCCTCTCGACTGACTCACATCCGTCGCGGCATCAACGCTAGTGAGTGGTTCGCTCAGGTTTACGATCCGAAGGGATACACAAAAGAGCATTTTCAGAACTGGACCACCGCTGGTGACATCGCCCTGATCAAATCCATCGGCTTCGACCATGTACGCCTGAGCGTGAATCCGCAGCCTATGATGGACGCCGACCATCGCCCTGACGGCATGGCAGAATATTTCGGATATCTTGACGCTGCGGTCAAAATGATTCTCGACGCGGGCTTGGCTGTCGATATCGATACGCATCCTGACTCAGACTTTAAGACGCGTCTGGCCAGAGAAGACGACTTCGTTGAGCGGTTCGCCGACTTCTGGCGCACGGTCGCGCGACACTATTCTTCCTGGGATGCGGAGCGCGTCTTCTTCGAGATCATCAATGAGCCTGAGTTTAAGGACGCCTATCGATGGTATGGAGTTGAAGCGAAGTTAGCAGCGGCCATCCGGCAAGCTGCCCCGGTGCATACCATCCTTGCCACCGGCGCGGGCTGGGATAACGACGATGATCTCGTGTTTCTCGAACCCCTGCGCGATCCCAACGTGATCTATGTCTTTCATTTCTATGAACCGCACATCTTCACTCATCAGGGCGCGACTTGGGGAGCGTACTACTGGCACTGGCTGAAGGGGCTCCACTACCCCTCATCTCCCGAGAATGCGGCGCAAGTTGCAGCCGGCATTCCAGAGGCGCTGGATCGCCTCTACGTGATCCGCTACGGCCAGGATCACTGGGATGCCTCCCGCATCGACGCGGAAATAAACCAGGCTTCCGATTGGGCCAAACAATACAAGGTGCCGCTAATCTGCAATGAATTCGGCGTGTACCGGGCGTTTGCCGATTCCCACGATCGCGCAGTCTGGATCAATGATGTCCGCACTTCGCTTGAGCATCACGACATCGGCTGGACGATGTGGGATTACTCCGGCAGCTTCGGAGTGGTCACGAAAAAGGCCGGCAAGCCCACCCCGGATGAAGCTACGATCCGGGCGTTGGGGCTGAATGTGCCGCCCGCTCAATAGTTCTGGCCGAGGTTCGGGAAGAAGTCCTGGCTGATGGCGTTTCCACGCTGGGCATCGGCTGCCCCACGGTCAGCCTGAAGGTCTTGATGTTCTTGCCGAACGATTCGTAATGAAGATTGCGGAACTCCGCGAAGTTCTTTTGCAGTTGCTCGGGCAGATCGATTCCCCAGCCCGTTTGAAAAACCCAGACTGTGTCCCCGGGCTTGAGTCCGAGGGACTGAACCGCGCGTTTCCAGTCGCTGGGGAAATTCTCACTGGAGAATGTCCACGTTGGATAGCCGGTAGACGCTACGTGGCGCCCGCCGCAGAAAAACTCCTCGAAGCCCGTGGAGCGAATCTGCAGCGGGATCGGACGCTGCTGGCATAGGTAGTGTCCCAGAACTAGATCAGTCTGGTAGTCGACGAAAATGGGAGCAGAAGGCGCAACATTCTGCTGCACGAACTCAAGGGCCGCCGCCATCCGCTTCCGGCTCTGATCGGCGCGCTCCATGCGAGGCTGCCGAAGCTTTCCAAATACCAGGCATAGCATCACGATCACACCTGCGATCGCGAGAGCCCGAGTCCATCGTCCAGATGCCAACCGCACCACAGCCACACTAACGCCAGCGATACCCGGAATGATCAGGAACGCGGAATGCCGCGTACCGCCGTACGGATAGACGTGAACCATGCTGGCTCCGCCAACAATGGCGAACGACAGCAGCAGAAACAAACTCAACCGGCGCGAGGTGCTCGACTTTTCACGCAGAAGCAGAAACACGCCCACTAGAAACAGAAGGCCAACGACATCGCCGACGGCAAGCTGACCGAAGAGATATTGAAAGACTCCAAAGGTGTGACCAACCAGAAACAACAGCAAGTTATCGTGCGTGCGATCGAAATAGGAGCGGCGAATGTAGGTCATCCACCCTTCGAGTACCGTCCGCGATTCGCCTGCGCCAATCTGCGAAAGATGGGTCTTGTACAGGAACGCAGCCAGGGCGAGCGCGCCGAGCTGTCCGACTGCCCAGGTTACGACCACCTTCATCGGCATGCGCCGCATAAAAATCCAGAACAGGGCATATATTCCCAGTGCCGCGGCGAATAAGAACGCCGAGTAGTGCGTCAGCATCGCGAGGTACAGGCAAATCGTCGATGCTACCATCATCCCTGCAGAACTCCAGGCAAAGGCTCGGTCCAGGAAATAGAGAGCGCTGACCGCAAATGCAAGCAGCAGGGCGTACTGACGCACTTCGGCCGCCAGCATGACGATCGGCAGAAGAAAGGATACGAAGAACAATCCTATAAATCCCGTGAGCCGGTCTGTGACCTGTGCCAGCCATTTGAAAAATACCCAACAGAAAATCGTTCCCGCCATGACGGACGGCAGGCGCAGCCAGAGGTCCGAGGTGCCAAGTGCGCGCCAGTAATAGAGGAACAGGATTAAGAGCGGAGGGTGCGCCGCCGTCGCGCTCTGTCCATAGGCCAGCCTTAGCGAGACCTGATTGGCCAGCCGGAAGTGCAGAGCTTCGTCAGGATTCAGGAATATTCCGGAGGCCGCCCACAGCCGTGCCAGGAATCCCACGAGAACGACAAAAACAGCAGCCAGATCGGAATGGCCTCCGAACCAGGACTCGAACCCGACAGCGGCGTCGCTGTTCGAATCTTGCTGTATCGCCATTTCACGGGCATTCATCTTGAGTACTCTAGCGTATCAAGTTGTTGAGAGAGGCTTCCTTCTTAAGAAGTCTCGCCGGAAGACGACTATCGCTGGCCCCCGTTCCTTGACACTCCCGCACCCTGCCCTTTATCCTAACTCTTGCTCCTTGCGGTACTTACGCCCCTTGGCGTGCTCCGCGGGCCTTTCGGAAGTGATTGCGGCGCGGAGGTTCTCGAATGTTCCTCGACATCAAAGAATTGGAACTCCATCCGGTAGATTTTGCCGAGGAGCTTCAACCCGATGTCCTCGACTTGGGCGAAGACATCCGCCAGCGCACGCCTTTGAAGGCGAGCGGTCGCGCGGAATTGGTGGAAGAGCACCACGGCAAGCACAAGGTAATCAAAGACATACGGGTGAGAGGACGGATTGCGGCGAGCTTCGAACTGACTTGTGCCCGCTGTCTGGAGCCGGTCGGCCAGGAACTAGATCGGGAATTCGAGCTGCTCTACCGTCCGTTGGGGGTAGACGCTGGCCGCGACGAGATCTCCGTAACCGACGCTGAAGCTGAGATCGGATATTATCAAGGCGAAGGTCTCTTGCTGGAGGACGTTCTCCGAGAGCAGGTGCTCTTGGCCTTGCCCTTGAAAGTGACCTGTCGCGAGGATTGCAAGGGCCTGTGCCTGCATTGTGGTAAAAACCTGAACCAGGAACAATGTTCCTGCACGGCTCCGCTAAGAGATCCACGCTGGGAAGCGTTGAAAGAGATCCGCGACAGGCTGGAGCATTGACTGAAGCAGTGACCGTTCAGCATTAGCCGGTTCGGGTGAACGCTGAGTGTTGAATGCTCGACCCCAAGCACTTAATAATTTTAGCGGCTGGCGCAAGCGCCCCCGCGAGAGGAATTCCTAATCATGCCAAATCCGAAACGGAGACACTCACAAAAGCGCACCTCGACCCGGCGCGCTCACGATGCACTCAAGAGCCATTCCCTTTCCGAGTGCCCCAACTGCCACGAAAAGAAGATGCCGCACCGCGCTTGCCCCTGGACGCGATGGGTTCCGACCGCGCGCCCAAACCAGAAATTGAGGGCGCTATACACGCAGCGCGCCATTACGGCGTGCGTGTGCTGCTGGTCGGCCCGCAAGCCATTATCAAAGCGGAGTTGGACCGCCACTCCAGGGCTTCGCGTTTGCCCATCGAAATCGTTCACGCCAGCGAATACATCACCATGGAAGACAAGGTGGAAGCGATTCGCGGCAAGCGCGACTCCTCCATGCGAATCGGTCTGCGCCTGGTGCGCGAAGGACGTGCCGGAGGCTTTGTCACTGCCGGCAACACCGGCGCCGCCATGGCCACGGCGAAAATGGTGCTGGGCGCCATTCCGGGCGTCGATCGTCCGGCCCTGGCGGCGGTCTTTCCCACCGCGCCGGGCACAGCGGCGATCCTGCTGGACGTAGGTGCGAACGTCGATTGCAACCCGCAAAACCTGGAGCAGTTCGCGGTCATGGGGGAGATTTATTCCCGGGCAATGTTCGGAATCCGCCGTCCGCGCATCGGCTTGCTCTCCATCGGTGAAGAAGAAAGCAAAGGCAACGAACTCACGCGGGAGTCGTTCCAGTTGCTGAAGCAGCTTCCACTGAATTTCGTGGGCAACGTGGAAGGACGCGATCTGTTCAACGGACACGTCGACGTAATCGTCGCCGATGGCTTTGTGGGCAACGTGGCTCTCAAGATTTCCGAAGGCGTGGCCAACCTGGTGCGCACCGCGCTCAAGGAGTCGCTGAAGGCCACAATTACGCGGCAGGTCGGCTATTTGCTCTCCCGCAGCGCCTTTAGTGATTTCAAGAAGCGCATCGACCACACCGAGTATGGTGGCGCTCCGCTCTTAGGGGTCAAGGGCGTGTGCATCATCACACATGGATCATCGAACACCAACGCAATGAAGAATGCCGTGCGCGTAGCCGCGGAATTCGCTCAGCGCGGCATCAATGAATCCATCGAGCGCGGGCTGGCCGCACTCCGGCCTGCCCCGAGCGAGACGGAAGTCGCACACTCCAAGTAGAGTTTCTTGCAGGTTCATGAACGACACGAAGAGCGTATTCACGTTACTATTCCCCGGCCAGGGCTCGCAGGCTGTCGGCATGGGCAAAGACCTGGCCGAGAACTACCCTATCGCGCGTCAGACTTTCGAAGAAGCCGATGAGGCGCTGGGCTACAAACTTTCGCAGCTTTGTTTCGGGGGTCCGGAAGACCAGCTTCGGTTGACGGAGATCACACAACCGGCAATTCTGACCGTGTCCGTCGCGGCTCTGCGCGTGCTGGAGACGCGCATTCCGAAGCCCTGCTACGTGGCTGGACACAGCCTGGGAGAATACTCCGCACACGTCGCCTCGGGAACGATCACGTTCGCTGACGCTGTTCGCACCGTGCGCAATCGCGGCAAGTACATGCAGGAAGCAGTCCCCGTCGGCGTGGGCGCCATGGCCGCGATCCTTGGCATGGAACTCGAGAAGGTCAATCATATTTGCCAGGAAGCGGCGCAAGGCGAAGTCTGTGAGCCCGCGAATATTAATTCACCGGAGCAGATTGTCATCTCCGGAAACGTCGCTGCGGTCGAGCGCGCAGCAAAACTAGCCGACGAGCGCGGCGCCAAGCGCGCCAAGTTGCTGCCGGTGAGCGCGCCTTTCCACTGTTCGCTCATGAAGCCGGCGCAGGAGCGGCTCGATGCCGATCTCACTGCGCTTCCGTGGCAAAAGCCAGTCTACCCCGTCGCTTGCAACGTGGACGCTGACTTCGTCCTCGACCAACTTCGTGCCCGCGACACTCTAGTCAGGCAGGTCACTGGCTCAGTGAAATGGTGGCAGTGCATGCAACTGCTCATTTCGAAGGGCGTCCAGACATTTATTGAAGTCGGTCCGGGAAAAATTTTGTGCGGACTGTTGCGGCAGATTGATCGATCAAAAATGTGCGTGAACGTTGGCGACGAAGCGTCGCTGGCGAAGAACTAGTACGGCGAGAAGCTCATCGTCTTGTCAGACTTCTGTACCCATACTCGCGCAGGCTGCGCACGATCATTCACGGTGACATCGACGATCACCCCACTGCCTCCGCCAGGCGGTGACCCAACCGCATAGATCTTGTGCGATTTGATGACTCCCCACTCGCCACCCGGTCCCCAGTCGCGATAGAACTCATTGAAGGGATACTTCTGGTAGCGATCAAGATGATGCTGCCATTGCGGATCGTGCATCCAGATCGCATAAGCGGATTCGTAGCTTTGGTGCTGCAGCGCGTCGAAAAAACGGTCCGCCACCCGCTCTTCCGGCCAGTACCGAAACCACCAGGCGAGGCAAGCGGCCAGCAACACGACAACGACCCCCGAAATAAGTCGGATCTTCCTCTTGCGCTCTTTTTCGGGATCGTACTCTTTCGCGTCCAGCAGAGTCATGAGCCTCTAGCATAACGGACAACAGCGGCAAGTCAAAAGTTCCCTGAAACTGATTTACCGCCGAGCACGCCGAGATCGCCGAGGAAGTCAGGCCACGGAACCGACCCACGACACATTGGTTCTCTCCGCGTCCTCAGCGATCTCGGCGGTGAGAAGCCCTACAGCGTGCGTTTGAATAGCGGGATAGCGACCCCCAGGGCAATGGCAGCGGCGGCGGTGAGGAATAGCATGTCGCCCCAAATCGCACTCAGAGCGGTCTCTTTCAGCAAAAGGCATTTGAAACCGTCGACGGCGTAGGTGAATGGATCGACGAAGGCGATGGCTCGCAGCCACTTCGGAAACGCCTGCACCGGATAGACCGAGCCGCTGGGGAAAAACAGCAGCGTGTTGAGGATGCCGAACATGGCTCGAGGCACCAACGGGTCTTCGATGCGCACCATGAGCAGGAACATCATCGTGTTAAAGGCAAGAGAGGTCGCTACAATCATGAGTAGCAGGCCAAACATGGTAGCTGGATTGAAAATGCTACCAACTCCCGCCAGCATCGACCCAACCACCACGATAATTAGCCCCGTCATCACCGCTTTGATCGCTCCTGCCAGATTCAATCCGAGTACCAGTTCAAGCTTGGTAATCGGCGTGACCAGGTAGCCTTCATGTACGCCGCGCGCCTTGTCGTCGATGTACAGCATGCCGCCGCCGATCATCACCGAGACGAACATCGCCAACGCGATCGAGCCCGGCAGCAAGAATTTCATGTATTCGATATAGGGATAAAGCTCGACAATATCGAGCGCGGTCTGCTGCAAGATGCGTGGCGAGACCGTAGGCTGATTGAGCGCATTGGTCAGCTCGGTCAGTTCCGACTCGATCGCGGAACTCATGAAGTTGTCACTGTTGTCGACGATCAGCGCGATCCGCGGGTGATTGCTCTCGTAGACACGCCGCGAAAACTGCGGCGGAATGATCACTGCCCCCTGCAGTTTGCCGTTGCGCACGTCTTCCATGGCCTGCCGGTCGCTGTCGTAGGAAACGGGCACGAAGGTGCGAATATTTGCGCGGACTGAGTCAAATGCTTCACGGATCTTCAGCGCCTGCGTGCCGCCGTCCTGATCGACGATGCCTAGTTTGGCGTCACGAATCTTTCCGCCGAAAGCATTGCCGAGGATGATCAGCTGCACCAGAGGGAAGACCATCGCCACCAGCATCAGCGCCGGCGAACGGAAGAACTTTCGCATTTCGCGCTCGACAATTGCCATCATGCGGTTCATGGCTGCAATCCTGGCCGCTGCGGCATGACAAAGCCGTAGGCCTTTACCAGTTCATCCCGCAGTTGCCGTCCCGTGTAATGCACGAAGACATCATCCAAATTCGGTCGTGGTGCGCGACCCATTACCGTCAGGATTCGATACATCCCGGCTCCCTCATGCTGAACGGAAGTAACATCGTCCAGCCTGTGCAGGCGCTGCTCCCAGTCGTCCGGCGGCTTCTCAAACTGGGCCTCGATCACATTCGATCCCGGCACGCTTGCCTTGAGCGCCATCGGAGTATCCAACGCCACAAGCTTCCCGTGATCCACGATGGCAATGCGATCGCACAGCCGGTCCGCCTCGTCCATGTAATGGGTCGTGATCAGGATGGTGAGTTGCCGCTTGCTCTTGATGTTCCCCAGCATCTCCCAGACGGCCACGCGCGATACCGGATCGAGGCCCGTTGTGGGCTCATCAAGAAAGAAAATCTTCGGATGATGCACCAGTCCGCGGGCAATCTCCAACCGCCGCCGCATGCCGCCGGACAGCGTCTTGGTCTGTGCGTCTCTCCACTTGGTCAAATCCACCAGTTCAAGCAGCTCATCGATCGACCGCTTCCGCTCTTTCGCGGGCACGTCATAGAGCTTGGCGTAGATATTCAGATTCTCGTCCACCGTAAGATCGAGGTCGCTGGTCAGCGCCTGCGGGATCACTCCGATCAACCTCCGCGCTGCGTCCGGCTCCCTGCTGACATCGTGGCCGGCAATTCGTGCCTTCCCCGCGGTAATCGGAATCAGCGTGGTCATCATGCGGATCAGCGTCGACTTTCCCGCTCCATTCGGCCCGAGCAATCCGAAGATCTCACCCTCTTTCACGTTGAATGAGACATCGTCGACAGCCGTGAAGTCGCCATACTTCTTCACGATGTGTTCGACCTCGATCGCCGAGGCTGCTGTAGGATCGAATACAGGCTTCTCTACCGCGGAGATGCTTGACTTCGCGGGCGCAGGAGAACTGCTACCGCAATTCGATTTTTCACTCACATCTGCAGTCATCGCTGCCCCGCTGCTGCCGTGCTCTGCGCATTGCTTTCGCCCTTCATCTGTTCAGGTGAAACCAGCACTTCAGCGGTCATCCCTGGCACATACGCGCCTTTAGGATTGTCCAGCCGGATTTTCAGCACGATCGTCTTGATGTCCCGTTTGCGCCGGCTCACATCTCGCTGCGTCGCGAAATCGCCTTCCACTCCTTTGAAGAAAACCTTGCCGCTGGTGATCGTACCGCCCGGAAGCCGGACGCGCAGCACATCGCCGTAGCCGATGTGGTCTGAGTATGTCTCCGGTATCGCCGCCCGTGCCCAAGTGTCAGTCAGATCGACGATAGTCACAATCGGCGCACCGATGTTGACCACTTCCCCCTGCCGAGCCGCCCGCACAGAAACCGTGCCACTTACCGGCGCATAGACGTTGGTGTAGCCCAGCCGCACCGCAGCCTGATTTTTCTGGGCAATCGCATTCTTGAGATCGGATTCCGTTACCTGCACCGTGCTCTTCGCCGCTCTGGCTTGATGCGTGCGCGCCAGGGCGGAGTTCAAGTCAGCGTCTGCTGCCTTCACCAATTCCTGCTGAGCTTCCAGCGTCGCCTGTGCCGCTTGCAAATTAGTTTCGGCTTGCACGCGTTCCTGATCGGAGGCCACGCCCGCTTTCGCCAGTTCGATCATGCGCTGGCTGTCGCTTGCAGTGCGATCGAGCGTAGCCTTTGCCTGCTGGAGTTGCGCCTTTGCCGATGCAAGCTTGGCCTGCGCGTTAACCACGTCGCTTGAAGTTGAGCCGGAGGTGGATTGCGCCGTCGATTGCGTCTCGGAAACCTTGTGCTTCAGGCTGGCAATATTGGCCGCAGCTGCGGCTTCCTGCGTCTGCAACTCGGATGGATCAAGAACGGCAATCAGTCACCTGGTTGGCATCGACCGTGCCGATCAACACCAGATCTTTCGAATGGTCGGCCGAGAACACGTAGTAGATCGCCGCCATCACGAAGACGATTCCGAGAAGAATAAATACTCGGTTGCGCGGATTCATGTGCGTGCTCCTTGTTCAGTCTTGATATGCCCAGTCTTGATGTGCTCAGTCTTGACATCGGGCCGAAATAGCGCTGCGGAAATGAAGTCCAGAACTGCCGCTCGCCGGTCGGCGATTCTTTCAGGAGCCAGCGGGTTGAAGCGCACGATCCGCTGTATTACCGGCGCACTGCTGAAATAAAAAACGATCATCGCCACCATGGAAGGAACGAAATGCGCGGGGTCAACTTGCCGGAATTCGCCATCCGCGATTCCCTTGTGTAGCAGTTCCCCCACCCGCCGGTAGATTGGCTGAAAGTAAGTCTTGACCAGTCTGTCGATGTGCTCGGAGTGTCCTTCGCGCGCCCGCATCATCTCACTTTGCATCAGCTTGGGATAAATCTGGTTGGAAGCGATGAAATCGAAATAGGCTCCCACGTACGCAAGGATCTTCTCCCGCGGCGGCATCTCGCTGTCGAGCACTTGGAACACTGTCGTCTTCATGCCGGAAAATGCATTGTCGAGCACGGCTCCGTACAGCGTTTCTTTGTCTTTGAAGTAGTAGTAAAGCAAGGCCTTGTTGACTCCGGCCGCGCGTGCAATGGCGTCGGTGCGCGCTCCCGCGATGCCGTGCTTGGCAAACTCCTGCGCCGCCGCCTGCAAGATGGAAGCGCGGCTCTCCTGCGGCTGCCCCCGCGATCCCATGCGGGGAAGGGGTTGGCCATGACGAAATAGTCGAGCCATGGTATTAATTAACCAGTTAGTTAGATAATACAGGAGGCAAACGCGCTTGTAAAGAAGCCTTGTTGATGCAGACTCCTCCCGAGAAGACTGGGGTCTGGTGGGATGGAGTTACCGGACGCCGCCCGCAATCGACGGTACGAGCAGAACTTCGTCCCCTTCCTGGAAGGCGTAACCGGTCCCGCCCAGGAAGCGGATGTCTTCTTCGTTCACGTAGATGTTGAGGAAGCGACGCACTTGCCCGGCCTCGTCGCGCAAGTGCGGCTTCAGTTCAGGAAACTTTTCATCGAGGACGGAAAACAGCTCTCCCAGGTTCGTAGCCGCGCACGTGATCGAGCCCACGCCCGCGGTGTGCCGGCGCAGCGCCGTCGGAATTTGTACGGTAATTGCCATCGAAGGCTACCCTTCAGCGGCTCAAAGGCCGCTCATGTTTTTTTTGGCTCTTGCGGCCCGGCTAAAAGCCGCGCCTTTCAAAACAAACGCAGGCCTTATGCGCCCACCGTGGCTGCATCTTCTTTCGCAACCTCGGCGACGTCCAACGTCCGCTGCAGATAGTTTTCGAATTCGG
>WNFN01047722.1_pt1 | contig 17400 bp, 13 predicted proteins | sample 5400161 | NCBI WGS metagenome assembly WNFN01 (sample SAMN13153353, study PRJNA577476) | soil metagenome | isolation source: 80 cm saprolite on Douglas fir-dominated hillslope | place: USA:California | collected 2013-09-17 | reverse complement strand
CGGGGAGCGGCTCGGCATCACCGGCGCCGGGCTCTTCCTGATGGCGGAGACGAGCCTCGAGCGCATCCTCGAGCAGGTGGATCAGCTCAAGCCCGCGGCCCTGGTCGTGGACTCCGTGCAGACGGTGTACTCGGCGCGCTTCCCCTCCGCCCCCGGCAGCATCAGCCAGGTGCGGGAGGTGGCGACGCAGCTCCTGATGCTGGCCAAGGGGCGGGGGATCACGACCTTCCTCATCGGACACGTCACGAAGGACGGCGCGCTGGCCGGCCCGAAGTCCCTCGAGCACATCGTGGACACCGTGCTCTACTTCGAGGGCGAGAAGCACCAGCACCATCGCATCGTGCGCGCGGTCAAGAACCGCTTCGGCGCGATCTCCGAGCTGGGCGTCTTCGAGATGACGGGGGCGGGTCTGCAGGCCGTCCCGAATCCCTCCGCCCTGTTCCTGTCCGAGCGGCTGGCCGGGTCGCCGGGCTCGGCGGTGGTGGCGACGATCGAGGGCTCGCGTCCCATGCTCGTCGAGATCCAGGCCCTCGTCTCGCCGACCTCGTTCGGAAATCCGCGTCGCATGGCCATCGGCCTCGACGCCAATCGCACGACGCTGCTCATGGCCGTGCTCGAGAAGCGCGTGGGCCTGCAGCTCCTCGGCGACGACGTCTTCGTGAGCGTGGCCGGAGGACTGGAGGTCTCCGAGCCCGCGGCCGACCTGGGGGTCGCGGCCGCCGTCGCTTCGTCGTTCCGCAACCGCCCGCTCCCCGCGCGCACCGTCGTGTTCGGCGAGGTCGGGCTGGGGGGAGAAGTGCGGGGCAGCGGACAGGCCGCCCTGCGCGTGCGCGAGGCCGCGCAGATGGGCTTCACGCGCTGCATCCTGCCCGCGCGCAACGTGCCGGAGGACGTCGACGGCATCCAGCTCGTCGGGGTGAGCACGCTCGAGGAGGCGCTGGAGCGATTGGAAGCGGAGTGACTGGCCCCGAGCGCCCGGTATCTGTATATTTGGCCCCGACCATGCGGATCATTCATTCTCCGTTACGGGCCGCCGTCCTTTACGGCGCTCCAGAGGTCCCCCTATGTGGCTCGTCCTCGTCCGAGTCCTCGTGCTCGTCCTCCTCGCCCACTCCGGGTACGTCTATGCGCCCTTCCCCAACCAGCGTTGGATCGGCCTCACCCTCGGGATCCTCGCTGCCGTAGGGCTGATGGGCCTGGAGCGAAAGCTCCGGTCCGTGCCGGGCCACCACATGATCGGCGCCCTCATCGGGGGCGTGATCGGCCTCTTCGGGGCGCGGATGGTCTGGGGAGCGCTGGACGGCCTCGACATCATCGGTGAGCACTTCGTGCACGCCCTGGTCGTCGTGTTCCTCGGATACATGGGCGTGGTCATCGGCGGACAGAAGGGCGAGTGGTTCGAGCCCGCCCGCATCATCGCCGCCTTCCGGGATTCCAGCCGGCTCCATCAGTACAAGGTGCTCGACACCTCCGTCATCATCGACGGGAGAATCGCCGACATCTGCGAGACGGGCTTCCTGGAGGGCACGCTGGTGGTGCCGCAGTTCGTGCTGCGGGAGCTCCAGCAGGTGGCGGACTCCTCGGACAGCCTCAAGCGCAACCGCGGCCGCCGCGGCCTCGACATCCTGCAGAAGATGCAGAAGATGGCCGGGGTCGCCGTGCAGATCGTGGAGACGGACTTCCCGGAGATCCGCGAAGTGGACCTGAAGCTCATCGAGCTCGCGCGCAAGCTCGGCGGCAAGATCGTCACCAACGACTTCAACCTCAACAAGGTCGCCCAGCTCCGCGGCGTGCCCGTGCTCAACATCAACGAGCTCGCGAACTCGCTCAAGCCCGTGGTCCTGCCCGGCGAGCTGATGAAGGTCTTCATCATCAAGGAAGGCAAGGAGCAGGGCCAGGGCGTGGGCTATCTCGACGACGGCACCATGGTGGTCGTGGACCAGGCCAAGAAGGCGCTGGGCCGGACCATCGAGGTCAGCGTGACGAGCGTGCTGCAGACGACGGCGGGCAAGATGATCTTCTGCCGATGGCCGGAGGCGGCGGCGTTCGTCGAGGAGCCGCGCCGAGACAGCCGTCTGGGCGACCGCCGCGATCTCGTGCGCAACGGCCGCGACCCGCGCGTCCCGGACCGCCGAGAGGCGGAGCGCCGCGACGGCGAGCGGCCCGGAGGCCTCGCCCCGATCCCTCCCTCCGCGACACCGGGCGCGATGGCGAGCGGGTCCGCGGACGAGCGCGCTCCGGAGCCGCCGCACGAAGCCGGCGGTGGAGGCGGGGCGGCCCTACCGCACGGCCTGATCGACCGGCCGGCGGCCAAGGCCGAGTAGCGGCCGCTTGCTTCGGCCCGTACTGGCTCTGCCCCTGATCGGAGCGTACACGGTCGCGCTGGGGTTGCCCGCCATCGTCTTCTCTCTCCTCGGCCGGGCGCCCGCGGCACGCCGGATGACCGCCATCTGGGCCCGGCTCGTGCTGCGGTCGCTGGGCGTGGACGTGAGCGTCTCCGGTGCCGAGCGCTGCCCATCCGGCCCGGCCGTCTACGCGGCCAACCACACGAGCGTGATCGACATCCCCATCCTCTTCGGCTTCCTGCCCGTGGACTTTCGCATCATCCACAAGAGGTCGCTCTACCTCGTGCCGGTGCTCGGACAGTACCTCTACGTCTCCGGGCACATCGGCATCCACCGGGGCAGCGCGTTCCGGGCCCGGAGGGGATTGGAGCTCGCCGCCCTACGCATCCGCGGCGGCTCGAGCGTGGTCGTGTTCCCGGAGGGCACGCGCAGCCCCGAGGGCGCCGTCGGCGCTTTCAAGCGCTCCATCTTCCTGCCCGCATTGGAAGCGGGTGTCCCCGTGGTCCCGCTCTCCCTGGTGGGGGTGAAGGACGTGGCTCGCGGCGGCCTGAATGTCCGCGCCGGCCGCGTGCGGCTCCTCGTGCATGCGCCCATACCGACGGCCGGCCGCGACCTGGAAGAGGCGGGCGCCCTGGCCGAAGAGGTGCGAGCCGTCGTGACCACCGGGTGCGAGGCGGCATGAGAAGGGCGCCGGCGCTGGCCGCGGCCCTTCTCACGTGGGTCGTCGCGGCCGCGCCGCCCGCGCTGCGAGAGGCGGCGGCCGCGGATCGCCGGGGCGGCCTCCAGCGCGGCATCGACGCCATCGTGGACGCGCCGCGCTTCGCGCACGCGTGGTGGGGCGTCGAGGTGCGCAACCTGCGCTCGGGCAACGTCGTGTACGCGCGCAACCCCGAGCGCAACCTCAAGCCCGCGTCCACGCTGAAGCTCGTGACCACCGCCGCCGCCCTCGACGCGCTCGGCCCGGATGCGCGCATCCGCACCACCGTCGAGACCTCTGGGCGGCTCGATGGCCTCGGCCGCATCCTCGGCGACGTCTACCTCGTCGGGCGCGGCGATCCGAACCTCTCCGGGCGCTTCGCCGACGGCCGGCCCACCGCGATCTTCGAGGACATGGCGGAAGCGCTGCGCCAGCAGGGCGTCCGGCGCATCGAGGGACGCCTGATCGGGCACGAGGGACTCTTCTCGGGCGACCGGCGCGGCGACGACTGGTCGTGGGGCGACCTCGTGTGGGGCTATGGGGCCGAGGTCTCGGCGCTCTCGTTCAACGACAACGTGGCCGTCCTCACCGTGGGGCCCGGCGAGCGCGAAGGCGATCCCATCGTGATCGATCGCGTTCCGGCCAGCGCGTACTACCGCGTCACATCGAGCGCGGTCACCGGTCCCCGCGGCGGCGCGTACGAGCTGACCCTGCAGCGCGACCTGGGCTCGACCCTCATCCGGCTCTCCGGCGCCGTCGCCGCCGGGTCGGCGCCGCAGACCCTCTCCGTCGCCATCGAAGATCCCGCTCGGTACGCCGCCACCGTGTTCGCGGAGGTGCTCGCCGCGAAGGGGATCCTGGTGAGCGGCGGCGTGGACACGACCTCGCAGCCGCTGCCCGCGGGCACGCGCGTCCTGGCCGGGCACGAGAGCCCGCCCCTGGCGGAAATGGTCAAGGTCGTGAACAAGGTCAGCCAGAACCTGCACACGGAGATGCTGCTGCGGCTCCTCGGTGCCCAGGCCAAGGGCGAAGGGTCGGTCGAGATGGGACACGCGGCCGTGGACGAGTTCCTGGGCCGGCTCGGCATCGTCCCCGAGAGCTGGGCGATGCAGGACGGCTCCGGCCTCTCGCGCTCCGACCTCGTTACGCCGCACGGCATGGCCGGCCTGCTCGCGGGCATGGACAAGCATCGTTACGCGTCCGCCTTCCGCGACAGCCTGCCCGTGGCCGGCGTGGACGGGACCCTGGCCACGCGCATGGAGCAGCCGGCCGCGCGTGGGAAGGTGGTGGCCAAGACGGGCACGATCCGCCATGTCAACGCGCTGGGCGGATATGTGACCGCCCGTTCCGGCGAGCGGTTCGCGTTCTACGCCGCCGTCAACCATCACCCCGGGCCCTCCTCGGATTCGGTGGCGGCGCTGGATGCGATCGCGTCGCTCCTGGCCGTGCAATGACGGAGGAGGCGAGCGTCGCCGTCTCCATCGCGCCCGAGCTGGAAGGCCGTGTCCGCCTGGGCCTGGCCCGGCTCGACGGCGTCACCGTGCGCGAGTCCGATCCGGTGCTGGCCGCGGAGATCGCGGCCTACGGCGACGAGCTGCGACGCCTCTACCCGGACTCCCGCAGCGCGGAGGTGCCGGGAGCGGCGGAGGCGCGCGCCCTCTACAAGGACCTGGGCCTCGACCCCACCAAGGTGCGGCCGTCGAACGAAGCCCTGCTCCGGCGCGTGCTCAAGGGAGAATCGCTTTACTGCGTGAATACGCTGGTGGACGGGCTGAACCTGTGCTCGCTGCGGGCCCAGCTCCCCTTCGGGCTCTACGATCTCGATCGCGTCGAGCCCCCCGTGACCCTGCGCCGCGGCCAGCCGAGCGAGACCTACGAAGGCATCCGCAAGGGTGTCGTGAACGTCGAGGGCCGGCCCGTCCTCGTGGACGGGCGCGGGCCGTTCGGCAACCCGACGTCGGATTCCGCGCGCACCGCGATCTCGCTGGGCACCCGGCGCGCTTTGGTGGTCGTGTACGCGCCGCGCGCCTTCGCCGAGAGTCGGCTCGCGCGCGTCGTCGCGGAAACGGCGGACACACTGGTCCGCCATTGCGGCGGGCAGGTGGTCGGCCGCCGGCCGTAAGGATGAGAGCGGCCATCGCTACCGAAGACGCGCTCCGGATCGCGCCACCGGAAAGCTCCGCCGCCGCGCCCGCCCTGGGCGAGCGACGGGTGGCCGAGCTGGACGGCCTGCGCGGGGTGGCCGTCCTCCTCGTGATCCTCTGCCACTACGTCTCGAACGTCCTGCCGCGAGGGGAGCACCCGGCCCTGCGGTCGACGATGAGCTGGACGTGGAGCGGTGTGGACCTGTTCTTCGTGCTCTCCGGGTTCCTGATCGGCGGGATCCTGCTCGCCCAGCGCGAGTCGCCGCGGTACTACCGGACCTTCTACCTGCGCCGCGCCTGCCGCATCATCCCCATCTACGTCGTGGTCGTCGGGGTCGCGTTCGCGTTCACGGAGCTGGCCCAGCGGGGCCTCGTCCCCGCCGCGCCCTTCCGCAAGCTGCTGCCGGCCTGGACCTACCTCACGTTCACCCAGAACCTCTTCATGGCGTACTACGACGCGTTCGGCTCGCAATTCCTCTCCCCGACCTGGTCGTTGGCGGTGGAGGAGCAGTTCTATCTCCTCGTGCCGCTGCTCGTCCGCCTGGTCCCGCCGCGGCGGTTGCCCCTGCTCCTCGTGGCCGGCATCCTGGCCGCGCCGGTCATGCGGCTCTGGTTCGGCATCCGCGCGGACGGCACGCCGCCCCTCGCCGTCTACGTGCTCATGCCCGCGCGGGCGGACGCGCTCCTGCTCGGCGTGCTCGCAGCGTGGGCCTGGCGCGACGAGGGGTTCCGGAACTTCTTCCGGGACGCGGGCGCGTGGGTGCTCGTCCCGGTGGCGTCATGCGCGGCGGCGGTGGTGGTGCTGGCCCGTGGGGGGGGCGACCAGCTCACGCCGGAGATGGCCCATGGCGGGTACTCCTGGCTCGCCCTGGGATATGCGTTCGTGGTCCTGGCCGCGGCCGGCCCCGCGCCGTCGCTGGGCCTCCTGCGCTGGGGCCCACTGCAGGGGCTGGGCCGCGTGTCGTACACGACGTACCTGCTGCACCTGCCCGTCCTGCGCATCGTGCACTTCGCGCTCCGCGGAGACTTCCCATCGGTGACGGGCGCGACCGCCCAGGCGGTGACGGTGCTCGCCTTCGTGATCACGGTGGCTCTGGCGGCCCTCTCCTGGCGCTTCTTCGAAGGGCCGATCGTGCGCCGCGGCCATCGCGTCCGCTACCGACCCGACGGCGAAACGATCCCGGTCCCCGCCTGACCCGCCTGCCTGAGAGAGTGGACGTCATGGCCACTGCCGTCGCCGCCGCGCAGGATCGCATCCTCGAAGGACTCTCCGACTCCCAGCGCGAGGCCGTCCTCCACGGCGACGGGCCGCTACTGATCGTCGCCGGCGCGGGCACCGGCAAGACCACGGTCCTGACGCGGCGCATCGCGCACCTCATCGCGTCCAAGCGCGCCCGGCCCGAGCAGATCCTGGCCCTGACCTTCACGGACAAGGCCGCCGTCGAGATGGCGGAGCGCGTGGACCAGCTCATCCCCTACGGCTACGCCGAGACCTGGATCGGCACCTTCCATGCCTTCGGCGACCACGTCCTGCGCGAATCGGCGCTCGAGATCGGCCTCAGCCCCGAGTTCCGGGTCCTCACGCGTCCGGAGCAGATCATCTTCCTGCGCGAGCGGCTCTGGCGGCTCCCGCTGCTGCGCTACCGTCCGCTGGGCGATCCCACCCAGCACCTCTCCGCGCTGCTGGGCCTGGTCAGCCGGGCCAAGGACGAGGATGTCTCGCCCGCGCGCTATCGGGCCTGGGCCGAGGAGCAAATAGCACGCTTGGACGGACCGCGCGGCGGAGCGGGATTCACTCCCGCGCAGCCGCGGGGGGGTCTGGGGGGCGCGCCGGAAGCGCCCCCCAGCTCAATGAAGGACGAGGCCGAGCGCCATCTCGAGGTGGCGGCGTTCTACGCGGCCTACCAGTCGCTGCTCGCGGAGGCGGGCGCCGCCGATTTCGGGGATCAGATCTCGCGCGCCCTTTCCTTGCTGCGGGAGCGCCCGTCCGTCCTGGCCAAGCTGCGCGAGCGCTACCGTTACGTGCTCGTGGACGAGTTCCAGGACACGAACCACGCGCAGCTGGAGCTGGTGCGACTGCTCGCCGGCCCCGACCGGCCCAACATGACCGTCGTGGGAGACGACGACCAGGCCATCTACCGCTGGCGCGGCGCGGCCGCGGCCAACCTGCTGGCCTTCCGCCGGCTCTACCCGCAGGCGCGCGAGGTGGTGCTGACGGAGAACCACCGGTCCACGCAGGTGATCCTCGACGCGGCCAGCCGCCTCATCGCCTACAACAACCCCTACCGGCTGGAGGTCATCGCGGGCCTGGACAAGCGCCTGCGCTCGGCGCGGCGCGCGGGCCCGCCGGTGCGCCACATCCATCTCGACAGCGTGTCCGCGGAGGCGGACGCGGTGGCCGCGCTCATCGAGGAACGGATCGCCCGCGGCCATCGCCCGCGCGACCTCGCCATCCTCGTGCGGAGCAACTCCGAGGCCGACCCCTTCCTGCGCGCCCTCAACGTCAAGGGTCTGCCGCACCGGTTCACGGGCAACCGCGGCCTCTACGCGCGCGAAGAGGTGCGGCTGCTCGTGTCGTTCCTGCGCGCGCTGGCCTCGCCCGACGACTCCGTGCCCGTGTTCCACCTTGCCGGCGGCGAGCTCTACGCGATGCCGGAGCGCGACCTCATCCGCCTGAACCGGCACGCGGCGCGCAAGAATCGACCCCTGCTCGAGGTTCTCCGTGGGCTGCCCGCGGACGAGGAGCTGGCCGCGATCTCTGGGACGACGCGCGAGGCGGCCGCGCGCCTCGTCACCGACCTCGATGCCGCCACCGAGGACGTCCCGGGCCGGCGCACGGGTGAGGTCCTGTACCGCTTCCTCCAGTCCTCCGGCCTCCTGGCCCGTCTCTCGAAGGAGGCGAGCGCGGAGGCGGAGGCGCGGGTGAAGAACATCGCGCGCTTCTTCGAGATCGTGAAGGGCTACGGCGACGTGGCCGAGCACGATCGTGTCCCCGCCTTCGTGGCCCACCTCGACCTCCTGCGCGAGGCCGGCGACGATCCCGCGGTGGCGGAGGCGGATCCCGACGACGACGCCGTGCCCGTCCTCACCGTGCACAAGGCCAAGGGGCTCGAGTTCCCGGTCGTGTTTCTCGTCGGTTGCGTCGAGCAGAAGTTCCCGCTGCGCGCGCGCCGCGATCCCCTGGAGCTGCCGGCCGAGCTGCTGCCGGAGGCGATGCCGGGCGGCGATCCCCACCTGCACGAGGAGAGGCGCCTGTTCTACGTGGCCATGACGCGGGCCAAGGAAGAGCTGATCCTCACTTCCGCCGCCGACTACGGGACGGCGCGCGCGCGCAAGGTCTCGCGCTTCGCGGTGGAGGCGCTGGACCTGCCTTCGCCCGCCCCCGCCCCGCGCAAGAGCCAGGCCCTGGAGGCGCTCGCGCGCCACCAGCCGATGCCCCCGGAAGCGCCCCGGCCCGATCCGCCGCTGGCCGCGAGCGAGACGCTGACGCTGTCCTTCCGGCAGATCGACGACTATCGGACCTGCCCGCTCAAGTACAAGTACATCCATCGGCTCAAGGTCCCGCTCCTCGTCCATCACCGCGTCGTCTACGGCAGCGCGGTGCACAAGGCGGTGCAGGCGCACTTCCGCGCGCGCGTGGAGGGGCTGCCCTTCTCGGAGGACGACGTGATCGCCGCCTTCCGCGCGGCCTGGGTGTCCGAAGGGTTCCTCTCCCGCGAGCACGAGGAGCAGAGGCTGCGCGCGGGCGAGGAGGCGCTGCGGCGGTTCCTCCAGGAGGAGGCGCGCGCCCCCCTGATCCCCACCGGCGTCGAGCAGGAATTCGCGTTCTTCATGGGGCGCACGAAGGTGCAGGGCCGATACGACCTCGTGGTCGAGCGCGAAGGCCGTATCACCATCCTCGACTTCAAGACGGGCGCGATCGACGATCCGGAGGAGGCGAGGAAGCGGGCGAAGGAGAGCCTCCAGCTCGACGTCTACGCGCTCGCGCACCTGCGCACGACGGGCCGCCTGCCGGACTGGGTCGAGCTCCGCTTCCTCGAGTCCGGCCTGGCCGGGGGCAAGCGCCCGACGGCGGAGGAGGCGGCGCGGACGGAGGAGGCCGTCAGCGAGGTGTCCGCCCTGATCCGCGAGCGGGATTTCGAGGCGCGCCCCTCGTACATGGCCTGCGGCCAGTGTGCCTTCCGTGACATCTGCCCGCACACGGCGCGCAACCCCGAAGCGGAGACATAGAAAGCCGACTAGAAGTGTCCGCCGGTCGCACGTCGAGGTACGATCCGAGCGCCATGGGCCTCGAAGCGAAGTGCCAGGCGCGGATGGGCCGCGCGACCTCCGCCGGCCAGGCCCGCCTGGAAGAGACGGACCTCGTCTTCCGGGGCGACGCCGATCTGAGGTTCAAGGTGCCGCTCAAAGACCTGCAGCGCGTGGACGCGCGCGGGGGAGCGCTCTACCTCGAATGGGGGGAAGGCAAGGCCGTGCTCGACCTCGGCGATCAGGCCGCGCGCTGGGCGGAGAAGATCAAGAGTCCTCCGTCGCTACTCGACAAGCTCGGCGTGAAGCCGGGCCTGCGCGTCTCCGTGGTCGGGATCGAGGACCGCGAGTTCCTCGACCAGCTCTCCGCTCGCGTCGACGACCTGACGCGCGGCCGCGCCCGCGCCGGCTCCGACCTCGTGCTCGTCGCCATGAGCGACCGCGCCGACCTGGCGCGGCTCCTGAAGCTGCGGGAGGCGATCAAGGCCGGCGGCGCCATCTGGGTCGTCTGGCCCAAGGGCCGCAAGGAACTGCGCGAGGACGACGTCCGCGCCTACGGCCCCACGGCCGGCCTCGTCGACGTGAAGGTCGCGCGCTTCTCGGACACGCTCAGCGCGCTCAAGATGATGATCCCGCGCGCGCAACGCTGAGCGCGCGCGCCAACAGGAGGCTCACGTCATGCCGCAACGCATCGGGTTCGCCGGACTCGGCCTCATGGGCAGCCGCATGGCGCGCCAGTTCCTCGACAAGGGGTTCCCGCTCGCGGTGTGGAATCGCACGCCGGAGAAGGCGAAGCCACTCGTGGAGCGGGGCGCGAAGCTGGCGCGTACGCCGCGCGAGCTGGCCGAGATGTCGGACGTGGTCATCTCGTGCGTCGCCGATCCAAGCGCGGTCGGCCGCCTGGTGTTCGCGGAGGACGGCATCCGTCCCGTCGCCCGGCCCGGCTTCGCCTACATCGAGACCTCCACCATCTCGCCCGGCCTGATGAGGCGCGTCGCCGAGGTGCTGGAGACGCAGGGCGCGAAGGTGCTGGAAGCGCCGGTCACGGGGTCGAAGACGGGGGCGGACAAGGGCACGCTGCTGCTCATGTGCGGCGGCAAGAAGGACGTCTTCGACGAGCTGATGCCGGTGCTCATGGCCATGGGCAGCAAGGCCGTCCTCTGCGGTCCCATCGGCCACGGCTCGGTGGTGAAGCTCATCGGCAACACCCTCATCAGCTACATGCTCGAGGGCTTCTGCGAAGGCCTCGTGGTGGCCCGGAAGGCCGGCGTCGACGCGGAGAAGCTGCTGGAGGTCGTGATGGCTTCCGGCTTCTCGTCGCCGTACTTCCCGTTCAAGGCGACGGCGATCGCCAAGCGCGATTTCGAGCAGCACTTCTCGGTCGACCTGCTGGTGAAGGACCAGACCCTGATGCTCGAGGAGGCGGCCTCGCTCAAGGTGCCGATGCCGGGCCTGGCCGCGCTGCGCGAGGTCTTCCAGGCCGCGCGCGCGCAAGGCTGGGGCCAGGAAGACATCGCGGCCGTGTACAAGGTCATCGAAAAGAACGCGGGGATCTAGCCGGCACTGGGCAAGCCCGACCGCAGAGCGCGGCGGCGCCCCGCAGGGGCGGCGACGCGCGAGGGGGGTTTCAGGGGGGGTCGCAGCCAACCCGCCCGGTGGTGGCCGCAGTGCGAACGCCCATCGCGAATGACGCGTGAGTGCCCCCCCTGACTTAATAAGCCGTACCATAGCGGCCCTTTGAAGGATCCCTCCCCGCTCTCCCGCATCGGACGCTACGAGATCCGCGGCGAGCTCGGCCGCGGCACCATGGGCGTCGTCTACGAGGCCGAGGACCCTGCACTCGGCCGCCGCGTCGCGGTCAAGACGATCCAGGTCCCTCTCGCCGCCTCGAAGCGCGAGCGCGAAGACTACGAGAAGCGGTTCCTGGCCGAGGCGCGCATCGCGGCCCGGCTCTCCCATGCCGGCATCGTGGTCGTGCACGACGTGGGGCGCGACGCCGAGCACGACATCCTCTACATCGCGCTCGAGCATCTGCAGGGCCGCACCCTGGCGGAGGTGGCGGCCGAAGGTCCCCTCGACTGGCGCGAGGCCCTGCGCATCGTGGGCCGCCTGGCCGAAGCGGTGCGCTACGCGCACGCGCAGGGCGTCGTCCATCGCGACATCAAGCCCGCCAACATTATGCTCGTCGCCTCCGGCGAGCCGAAGATCATGGATTTCGGGATCGCCAAGCTCGAGGCCGGCCAGCTCACGTCGACCGGCCAGTTCTTCGGCACGCCGCTGTACATGTCGCCGGAGCAAGCGCTCGGGCAGCCCGTCGACGGGCGCACGGACCTGTTCTCGCTGGGCTCCGTGGCGTACCTGCTGCTCTCCGGCCGCCCTCCGTTCGAGGCCGCGAACGTGCCCGGGATCCTCTCCCGCGTCGCCTACCAGCATCCCAAGCCGCTCGAGGACCTCGTCCCCGGATTGCCCGACGACGTGGAGTACGTCGTCTCGCGCGCGATGACGAAGAACCCCTCCGACCGTTATCCCGACGGCAAGACGATGGCGGAGGACATCGACGACATCCTTGCCGGCCGGCCGCCCCGCCACCGTGGGGGCTGGACGCCTCCCCCGGTGGGAACGGGAACCGTCGCCTCCGCCCGCGGAGACGACCTGCCCGAGCTGTCCCTCGATCCGATCGCCGAGGGACGGCCGCCGCGCCCGCGCCGCCGCGGCCGGACGACGCTCACCCTGCTCGCGCTGCTGTGTGCCGTGTCCACGGTGTACTTCTATCTGCATCCGTCGGACTTCCTGTTCTGGCGCCGCGCGGTGGCCGAGGCCAGGAAGACGCGCATCGCGGAAGAGGTCCGCGCGTGGTGGGGCCGGATCGGCGTCGAGTTGCCGGAGGCGCCGCCGGCATCGATGGCCTCGCTCCCGAGCGCTCCGCCCTCATCGATGGCTGTCCTCGCGAGCGCGCCGCCGTTGACGGACGTCGGGGCGTCGCCGCTGTCGGGCCCTTCGGCGGAGCCTGCGTCCTCGCCGCCGCGCGCCGCCGTGGCCACCGAGGCGGGAGCGGCCGTGCCGGGCGTTGCCTCACCGGCGATCGCGAGCATCCCGGAAGACGAGCCGGATCCGTCACCACCTCCGGCGCGACCGTCGATTTCGGCCAAGGCCGCGCCGGCGAAGGAAAACGTCCCCGGCCAGCTCGCGATCGAGTTCGAGCACCACCTCCGTCACGGCAACCTGCAGGTCTGGGTGGACGACGCGCGAGTCGTGGACGAGGACTTCGACGGCCGCGTCACGCGCAAGCTCCTCTCCCTCGAGCTGCACAAGGGCCTGGTGCAGCAGCGTCTCACCCTGAGCCCGGGGCGCCACGACGTGCGCGTGGACGTCCGCTGGGACGACAACTCGAAGTCGGCGCGCATCTCGGGCGTATTCCGGCCGGGGGCGTCGCGCCAGCTCGACGTGCAGGTCAGCCGGATCGGCGGGAAGCTGAGCCTGGCCTGGAAGTAGGAGGTCCCCCTCCCACCCGGACCCCCCGCGGCCGGCCGCCATGTCACTCTGTGCGCGCGGGGGTCCCCATGGAGCTGGCCGGATTCGTGATCGTCGCGATAGCGCTGGTGGCTGCGGCCGCCCTGCTCGCGCGGCGTGGTCCCGACGCCGGCGCCGTCCAGGCCATGGAAGGGCTGACGCAGGGACTCGCGCGGCTCCAGGCCGACCTCACCCGCCTCGCCCGCAGCCAGGACGACCTGCGCCAGGACGTGCACCACGGCCGTGAAGCCTCCATCCTCCAGCTCTCCGACGTGGCCCAGGGCCTGCGCGGCGAGCTCGGCCAGGCCCAGCGCGCGCTGGCCGAGGTCAAGGCGATCGAGCAGGGACGGGCGCGTCAGATGGAGCAGGCCGCGGACAGCCTGAAACGGCTGGAAGCGGTGGTGGCGGGATCGTCCACGCGCGGCGCGGCGGGCGAGAACATCCTGGCGCGCGCGCTGGCGCAGCTCCCGGCCGACCTGCTCGAGGTCAACGTCGCCTTCGGCAGCAAGATCGTCGAGTACGCCTTGCGTCTGCCCGGCGGGCGCTTCCTGCCCATCGACAGCAAGTGGACGAGCGTCGGCGTGCTGGAGAGGCTCGAGGCGACGGACCAGCCGCTCGAGCGCAAGCGCCTCATCGAGCAGGTCGCGCGCGACGTGCGCGGCCGGATCCGCGACATGGGCAAGTACCTCGATCCCGAGCGCACGTTGAGCCTGGGCCTTCTCGCCGTGCCGGACGCCGTCTACGAAGCGGCCCCGGAGGCCCACGCCGAGGGCTACCGCGCGGGCGTGCTCGTCGTCCCGTATTCCCTCGCCCTGCCCTACGTCCTCACCCTCTACCGCCTCACCGTGCGCTTCGGATGCGCGGTCGATACCGACCAGCTCGCCGACCGCATCCGGGGGCTCGAGGAGACGCTGCGCCAGGTCGACGAGGAGGTCGAGGGCCGCCTCTCGCGCGGCCTCGTGCAGGCCGGCAACGCGCGCGACGCGCTGCGGGATCACCTCGTCGACGCGCGGCGGTCGACGCAGAAGCTGCTCCTGACCGCGGAATCGGAAGCGCCGTCCGCGCTCGGCGTGGTGGCGGGAGGCCCCGTCGCTCTGACCGGCGTGCGGCGCGTCTCCGTGGCCGAGGTCGATTGACGCTCCGCCGCGAGCGCGGATAACCTCGCCAGACGGTGTCCTCCAGCAGCGTCGCCGTCCTCGTCGCGGCCGGGCGCGGAGAGCGCATGGGCGCCGGCCGGCCCAAGGCCTTCCTCTCCCTAGCCGGCCGCCCCCTCCTGCTGCGCGCGGCGGAAGCCTTCGAGGCCGCGCCGGACGTGGAGGCGATCGTGGCCGTGGTCCCCGCCGGCGAGCAGCGGGCGGCCCGCGACCTGCTCGCGCCGCTGCGCAAGGTGACGGCGGTCGTCGCCGGAGGAGCCACTCGCCAGGATTCGGTGCGCGCGGGACTCGATGCGCTTCCGGCAGGGTTCGACGGCATCGTGCTCGTCCATGACGCCGCGCGCGCGCTGATCGAGCCCTCGCTCATCGCCTCCGTCATCCGGGCGGCCATCGAGGCGGGGGCGGCCATCCCCGTCCTGCCCCTCGTCGACACCATCAAGCGCGTGCGCGACAGCGCCGTCGGTGAGACCCTCGACCGCTCCGAGCTCGCGGCCGCGCAAACGCCGCAGGGCGTGCGCCGCGCCCTGCTCGAGGAGGCGCTGGCCCAGGCCGCGCGCGACGGCGTCACCCTCACCGACGAAGCGATGGCCGTCGAGCGCCTCGGTCATCGCGTGGCGGCGGTGGTGGGATCGCCGCGGAACCTGAAGATCACCACGCCGCACGACCTGCGCTGGGCGGAGCTGCTCCTGGCCAGCGCGGTGGAGAAGTCATGACGGCCACGCGCATCGGCACGGGGTTCGACGCGCACCGGCTGGTGGACGGCCGTCCGCTCATGCTCGGAGGCGTGCGCATCGCGCATCCGCGGGGCCTGGAGGGTCACTCCGATGGGGACTGCCTCGTGCACGCGGTGTGCGACGCGATCCTGGGCGCACTGGGGGCCGGCGACATGGGCGGGCATTTCCCGAGCACGGATGCCCGGTGGAAGGGCGCACCCAGCCTCCGGCTGCTGGAGAGCGTGGCGCGCCTGGCCGACGAGCGCGGTTACATGCTCGGGAACCTCGACGCCACCGTGATCGCGCAGGCGCCGGTGCTCGCCCCCCATATAGGCGCCATGCGCGCGCAGATCGCCCAGGCCCTGGCCGCGCCCGTCGAGGCCGTGTCGGTCAAGGCCAAGAGCACGGACGGGCTGGGCGCGATCGGCCGCGGAGAGGGGATCGCCGCCCAGGCCGTGGTGCTGTTGCAGCGCCGCGACCGATAGGTCAAATTCAGGAGTCCATGAACCTCATCTGCGGGATCAACCCCGTCCTGGAAGCGCTCGGCGCGGGCACGCGGCACTTCGACCGCCTGCTCGTGGTCAAGGGCCTGCGCAACAAGCGCATCTCCGACGCGATCAGCCGCGCGGGAAACCTCGGCATTCCCTTGCGCTTCGAGGCGCGCGAGACGCTGGACCGCATGGCGGCCGGGGTCCCGCACCAGGGCCTCATCGCCGTGGTCTCGGCCAAGCCGGTGACCACGGTCGAGAAGGTGCTCGAGGAGGCGCACACGCCGGCGCTGGTGGTCGTGCTCGACGGCGTCGAGGACCCGCGCAACCTCGGCGCGATCCTCCGCACCGCGGAGGCGGCGGGCGCGGACGGCGTGCTCCTGCCCGACCGCCACAGCGCGGGGCTCTCGGAGACGGTGAACCGGGCGTCCGCGGGCGGCCTCGAGCACGTGAAGGTGGCCAGCATCGGCAACGTGGTGCAGGCGATCGAAGCGCTGAAGAAGCGCGGGCTTTGGATCGTCGGCTTCGACGCCAGCGGCACCGAGCGCTGGGATGCGATCGACTACCGCCGCCCCATCGCGCTCGTGCTCGGGGGCGAGGGACGCGGGATCCGGCGCCTCGTGCGCGAGCACTGCGACCACCTGGTGTCGATCCCGCTGTTCGGCCACGTCGGCTCGCTCAACGTCTCCGTGGCCGCGGGCGTCGCGCTCTACGAAGCCGTGCGCCAGCGGGGCGCGGTGCCCAGCCACGTGCGGCCCATCCCCGTGCGCGCGGCGGCGGGGCCGCGGATCGTGGGACCGGGGGCGGAGGACGGGGAGACGGATCCGGGCCTGGTCGCGCGCTACGTCGCCGAGGACGACGACGAGGAAGAGGCGGACGAGTCGCGCGCGGATCCGGTCGGGCTCGGTGAGGACGACGACCGTCCGGCCTGGTCGGGACCGACCGTGCTCAAGCCCGTGAGCAGTCCCCGCCGCGATCACGGCGCCGGCCGCGAGCACGGGCGGGGACGACAGGGACAAGGACACGGGCGTGGCCCTCGTCGGGATCAGGGATCACGTCCGCCCGGGCCGGGCGAAACGCTGCCGAGCGGTGAACGCAGCGAAGTGCGCAACGATCACGGCGACACGCGCCACGCCGGAGGGCCACCGGCCGCACCCTCGGGACCGCGGGGCCGCCGTCGTCGTCGTCGCGGCGGGGGACCGCGCCCCGGCGGCAACGGGCCGGGAGAGCCGCCCCGCACGCACGACGGTGGACGCGCTCATCCGCAACACGCGCACGGCGGCCGCGAGGGACCAGAGGCGCCGCCGCGCCCGAACGCGCCCGATGCGCCGCACCCGTCGTCGCCCGATGCACCTCCGAGCCCTCCGGGAGGCCCGGAAGGAGCCTTTTCCAAGCGCCGCCGCCGCCGCCGGAGGCGCCATTGAGGCCCCCCCGACCGAAGGCCCAGGCGGAGGGCCCAAAACTCCGACAGGCATCGGACTTGCAAGGCCCCGGCGCCTTTGGTAGAGTCGGGGTTTGTCGCTGGCGTAGCTCAGCGGTAGAGCGGCTGATTTGTAATCAGCGGGTCGGGGGTTCAATTCCCTCCGCCAGCTCCAACCGCGAAGGCAATCCCGGAAGCGCTTCTCACGGAGGGTGTTCGGGGCGGCAGACCGGCGGCTGCTAGTGGGGAGGTAGCGAAGCGGCCAAACGCATCAGACTGTAAATCTGACGCCCCTCGGGCTTCAAAGGTTCGAATCCTTTCCTCCCCACCACCGCGTGGGAAACGGGAGTACGGCGTACGTGACAGGCGGGTGTAGCTCAGCTGGTAGAGCTCCAGCCTTCCAAGCTGGATGTCGCGGGTTCGAATCCCGTCGCCCGCTCCACGCGGAGAAGGGGAAGGCGCGAGGGCAGTCGGATGCGTGGTCGCGAGAGTGCTTGAACAACGCCCACGTAGCTCAGTTGGCAGAGCGCGTCCTTGGTAAGGACGAGGTCATCAGTTCAATTCTGATCGTGGGCTCCAGGCTCTCAGGGCTCAGGTTTCGAGGGTAGAGGCAGGAACGCAGATGGCGAAGGAGAAGTTCGACAGAACGAAGCCGCACGTGAACATCGGGACGATCGGGCA
>WNFN01256127.1_pt1 | contig 17412 bp, 13 predicted proteins | sample 5400161 | NCBI WGS metagenome assembly WNFN01 (sample SAMN13153353, study PRJNA577476) | soil metagenome | isolation source: 80 cm saprolite on Douglas fir-dominated hillslope | place: USA:California | collected 2013-09-17 | reverse complement strand
GCGGCCAGGATCGGGCTTAGCAACAGTCCGAATATTGGATAGAGCACTCCCGCGGCAATCGGTACGCCGATCGCGTTATAGACAAACGCGAAGAACAGGTTCTGCCGGATGTTGCGCATGATGGCCTGGCTCAGTTTGCGGGCGCGCAGAATCCCTTCAAGGTCTCCTTTAAGCAGCGTGATGCCGCCACTTTCCATGGCGATGTCGGTTCCGGTGCCCATGGCGATCCCAACGTGCGCTTGCGCCAGTGCGGGCGCGTCGTTGATACCGTCGCCCGCCATGGCGACAATGCGGCCTTCGCTTTGCAGCTTTTTGACGATCTCAGCTTTCTGCGCGGGGAGAACTTCGGCTTGGAAGTCTTCGATTCCGAGGCTCTTTGCAAGCTCCTGGGCAGTGGCCTGGTTGTCGCCGGTTAGCATGACTAGGCGGATTCCCTGGGCTTTCAGCTCGCGTAGTGCCTTCGGGGTGGATGGCTTCAGTGGGTCCGCGACCGCAATGTTCCCCGCATACTTGCCATCTGCCGCCACAAAAATAACAGTGGAACCGGGGATCTGGAGAATTGAGACTGCGGTCTTGTTCTCGAAGGCGCCGACAGCACGCATCAGAACGCTGTTTCCAATGGCAACGGTCTTCCCTTCCACGGTCCCGCGCACGCCTTGGCCGGGCACGGCTTGAAAGTTGGCGGGCTCACTCAGAGTGAGCTTCAGTTCTTTCGCCTTCGAGACCAGCGCAGCGCCCAGCGGATGCTCACTGGCTCGCTCAAGGCTTGCTGCCAGCCGCAAAATCTCGTGGCCTGAGATGCCGGGCAAAATCTCTGTCGTCGAGAAGGCCACCACTTTCGGCTTTCCTTCGGTCAAGGTTCCAGTCTTGTCGAAGACAATCGTATCCACTTTTTCGAGCGTCTCCAGCGCCTCGGCATTTTTGATAAGCACGCCCTCATGGGCGCCGCGTCCGGTGCCGACCATGATCGCCATCGGCGTGGCGAGGCCCAGGGCGCAAGGACACGCGATGATCAGGACGGCCACGGCGTTCACGATGGCATGCGCGAAACGCGGCTCGGGTCCGAAGCCTACCCACACGATGAAAGTCACTACCGCAATTGCAATCACCGCCGGAACAAACCACCCCGCAACTTTATCCGCCAGCCTTTGGATGGGGGCGCGCGTGCGTTGCGCCTGGCTGACCATCTGCACGATTTGCGCCAGCATGGTCTCGCTGCCGACGCGTTCGGCGCGCATCACTAGAGATCCATTGCCGTTCACGGTCGCGCCAATCACGCGCGAGGACGCGGTCTTTTCTATCGGAACGGATTCGCCCGTGATCATGGACTCGTCCACTACGCTCGACCCTTCGAGCACCACGCCGTCCACCGGGATCTTTTCTCCTGGGCGTACGCGCAGACGATCTCCCGGCTTCACGTCTTCGAGCTGGATGTCGCGCTCCGACCCATCTTCGCTGATCAGGCGCGCCATCTTCGGGCTTAGATCGAGCAGCGCCCGGATCGCGCTTGATGTCTGGCTGCGGGCGCGCAGCTCCAGCACTTGGCCCAGCAATACGAGCGTGACGATCGACGCTGCCGCTTCAAAGTAAACGTCGGGGCGATCGCCCATGCTGCGGAACGACGCGGGGAAGATCTGCGGGAATAGCGTTGCTACAACGCTGTAGACATAAGCGACGCCCGTGCCCATGGCAATCAGCGTGAACATGTTGGTGCTGCGATTGACTACCGAGGCCCATCCGCGCTGGAAGAACGGCCAGCCACCCCAAAGGACGACGGGCGTCGCGAGGATCAGCTCCAACCACGGTAGCCATCCCGCTCGGTACACCGTCAGCCCATTCACGGATGCTTCGCCCATGAATGCATGCGGCGACAACATACTGCCCATGGCAATCGCCAGCAATGGCGCGGTCAGCGCCAGGCTGATCCAGAACCGGCGCGTCATGTCGCGCAGCTCGGGATTATCTTCTTCGACTGTCACTGTGCGTGGCTCGAGCGCCATGCCGCAAATCGGACAATTCCCCGGCTCGGCTCGCACTATTTGGGGATGCATCGGGCAGGTGTACTCGCGCTTGGTCGCGAGCGGTCCCGGCGACTCTGGATCGAGCGCCATTCCGCACTTGGGACAAGGTCCGGGGCCAATCTGCCGCACCTCGGGGCACATCGGACAAACGTAGGCCCGGCTGTCTTTTCCAAATCCGCCGGCCGACGTCGCGTTAAGAACCGCGCTTTGCCTGCCCATCGTTGGCATGACCAAGGCCGGTCCACCCAGAGACACCAGCCCCGATCCCATAGGCTGGGGCGCGGATGCCAGAATCTTCTCGGGATGCGCTTCAAACTTCGTAAGGCAACCGGCAGAGCAGAAGAAATATTCTTTTCCGTTGTGCACCACTTCGAAACGCGCAGTTGCGGTATTCACGGCCATTCCGCAGACGGGATCTTTCGATTTGGCCGGTGGGGGTGCGGCCTGCGGGTTGTCCTGGCGGTTGATGTGGTCCATGGCTTGTCTGCTGGCAGTCTATATCGACTCGGGAGTTACGGTGACTGCATACAACTGCCGAGCTTCGCTCGGCTTGCACCCTTCGACTTCCCCCCTCGGCTTCGCTCGGGGCTTCGGCAACACAAGGCAGGCTCGCGAGGGCAGCCGTCCCTCCACGCGCAGTTCGCGCTTGGCGGAACCCCAACCTTATTGGATACTCAAAGAGTAATCTTCGAATCTTAATTCATTAGGAGAACTGATAATGACCTACCTCGAGATCGTTTACCGCTACCAGACTCCGCCCGGAGAGGCTGAGTTGCGGGCCATTGACAGTGTGCGTGAGGTCTACGGGATCCAGTGCGTCCAGTTCAACGAGAAAGAGCGGACAGTGCGAGTGCTGTTTGACGCCTCGCGATTGAAGGGTGACTCGGTCGCCAAACTGCTGCGACAGGCGGGTATCGACGTACAGGATCAGCTGGTCGTGGCCTGAGAGTTTTCGGGGGGATATCCGAACGAGAAGTGGTCGAACGACACCCCGCCCGTCTCCCTAGCTAACCCTATTTGGGAGGGGGGAGGGCTGGGAAACTGAGCGGAGTGCACTTTAGGCGACACGAAAATGGCGACAACGAAATGCAAGGGGCATTCGGAAAGACCTCTGGCCGAAGTATTTTCCCAAATGCCCCGTTGCGCGCCACTTCGTCTGGCCGGAAACTTTTACTTGGCAGATTTTCTATTTCGGCAGGGCTGCCGATTTCCACAGCCCGTGCGGCATTTGGGGGAAACGGGAAGCTTGGGCGAAACCATTCTGTTTCCGTTATAATTCGAAAACGCAATTCTGCCGGATGCGCCCGTAGCTCAATTGGATAGAGTGCATGGCTACGAACCATGAGGTTGGGAGTTCGATTCTCTCCGGGCGCACCATTTCCTCCCCATCCTGCCCGAGAGCTATCGGATGGCAGGCTTTTTCACCAGATTGGTATGAGTGGCCACGCAGGCCCACTGGCCTCCGGCGGATATCCATGTGTCCGTAAAGCGGCCGTAGCGATCGAACGGTTTTCCCTTGTTGATCCCCTTGAAATGATAAGCCCCAGTCACCACCGCTACGCCCGGATAGAAGTAGACATCGAGGCCGTAACTCACAAGGGCGGTGATCTGCACTTCCGCATCTTTGTTGCCGGCGATGAACATAGCCTTGTTCATCAGCGTGCCATCCCAGTCGGTGTAGACATACGTATCCGCGACCAATCGGTTCAGCGCTTCACCGTCGTGCAGCATCTGCGCCTGGTTCCAGGCGTTTTCCAGAGCGATCAACTTGCTCTTCTCCGCCTTCCTATCCTGGGGCAACAGTTGGGCGCTGGTTACTAAACTGGACATCAATACAAGCACTTCCGCCAATTGCCATTTCATCGTTGTTGCCTCTCGCCCATCCGCCACTGCAGGATTTCAGCCTTTCCTGGATAATGTCTAGGCACGAATGGCCCCTGCCACGGTGCTCGCAACTTGCTTGAAGGCTTCCGAGGCGGGATCAATCAAATCAAAATGGCCCGCGTGTGAGATTTCCAGCAACTCTGCTGACTCGCCTGCCTTCCTTTTTTGCATGACATAATCGCGACTGAACTCCGGCGGCACCGTATCGTCCTCGCTGCCGTGGAGCAGCCATTGCCGAGCGTGCGGAATGCCGAGCTCCGTCGGGTCCGCTTCCCGGTAATGCTCCGGCACCGCGTCCGGCTTGCCGCCCAGAAATTCCGCTACGGCGTCGTGGCTTAGGTGCAAAGCGAAGGCTTTCTTTAAATCGACTACTCCGGCAAGGGAAATTGCGCGACGGAGCGAGGTTTCATGTGCCGCCAGACACAAGGCAAGCTGCCCGCCCGCGGAATGTCCCATTACCACCAGCCGGTCGAGGTCGAGATGGAATCGCGAACGTTCCTGCTGAACAAACCGGTATGCCGAACGGATATCCTCGAACGTTCCGGGCCATCCGCCGCCGGGATTGCCGACTCTGCGGTACTCGATGTTGAAGGTGGCGATGCCCGCCGCTCGCAGCGCTTCGCACAGATGTCCGGCGTGGGCGAGGTCATACTTCGCCCGCCAAAAGCCGCCGTGGATGTTCAACAGAACGGAGTGCGGTCCCTTCGTGCGCGGCAGACGCACTTCGAGAAACCGATTGGGGTCGGCGCCATATGCCACACGCTGATCAGGTGGCGGCTGCGGGCGGCTGAGAATGTCTTCGGCGGACACGGATTTCTCCCCGTCACAAGGCTATAGCGAATCCAGAGATGCCGTGACCGGCGGCAGTTGCCGAGCTCCGCCCGGCTTGGACGGGCGAGGACGCCCGTCCCTGCACGACTCTAGCCCTGCTTCATCTTTAACTTGCCCTTATTATCTTCAATGAAAGCCTTAAGATCGGGAGCAGCGTCGAGCAGCCTGGTCCATTGTTCGTAGTAGAGTGTCACCGGAAAGCGGCCGAGTCCGTAGACGCTGACGCCGCCCTTCTCACTGACGCGGAATTCCATGGCGCCGCTTCTCTTCTTGGTTTCGACTTGCTTTTCCAGATCGGTCAGGCGCGCTTTCAATTCTTCATAGGTTGGTTCTGTCATGAATACACCTCGAATGTCTTTTGTCTTTTTATCATAGGGGCGGCGGAGAGCTTTCGTCGAGGCGAACCTTTGCGAATCAGTTGAGGGAGAGACGCCTTTTGCCTGGCCGGGCGGGGACGCCCGGCCCTCCACTTGTTCCACGCTCCGCGTGCTTCCTCAGAAGAAGCGGCCCACCTTGAAGAAGAACTTGCGGTGCTGGCTATCTCCAATGCTCCCTCCAAAGAACATCGGGCCGAACAGCGTTTGGAACAGAACTCCGACGGTTGCATCTTGCGCTACTTTGCTGGCGTTCGCCGGTTGTCCGTAAGCCTTTCCGGCCTCGTACATCGTAAGCAGATATAGATTCTGTTTCAGCAGCGGCGAGATCTCCCGCACTCTATAAAGGAAGGCCGGCTGCAGCAGAAAATACTGGTTGGTCAACAACTCGTTCGTCCCGTAAGCTCCGAGGCGCAGCGGGCCGCCGAGGCTAAAGGGCGGGAATCCGGTGTGCCTGGTCGAGAACGATGTCCCGCCTGAAGCGAAGAACAGTACTGACGACTTCTGGCTCGTCCGCTTCGCCAGCCCAAGACGCAGTTCCTCAGTCGGTACCACGTCCGAGGTTCCGGGGGCGGTGTCGTAAAACTTGAAGGTCGATTCCAACCGCGTGCCCTGGCGCGGAAGCACCGGATCATCAAAGCGTTCGAGCCGGTAACGCAGCGACGTCACTCCGAACCGTCCGTGGACCGCTGGCACCACCGGAATCCCAATATCCTCGTTGACCTTCTGATATCCGGACTCATATCCAATGCGTAGTTCCGCATCGCGCCCAAAGGTGTAACCCAGGTCCAGGCCGCCGCCCATTTTGCGGTTGCGGTAGTCACCCAGAAGCTTGTTGCGCTGATACACGAAGAACGGACTGCTGTCGGCGATCCCATGCACTGCAACGAACCATCCCGTGTGGGACGTGAAGGGATGAAAGTATTCTGTTTTCAGTCCGTACTCGGAGCCTGCGATGAAATCGTTGCGCCACTCCGACCCGAAACCACCGACATCGAGGAACGTGATGCGCGCTCCAACCTCGAACAGCACATTCTTATAGTCCGACCCATCAATGACGAGGGCAGGATGGACCGTGGGCGGCGCATAGTCTTTTTCTTCGGCTTCGACCTCGAGTCCGTGCTGGCCGTCCCGTACCACGTCGCGATACCCTGCTCTCGCGAAGCGTCCAAGGCCGGTGACGCTCATCATCTTTTCGTCCAGTTCCTGGGGATCGATCGGCTGCCCTGCCAAGTCGGCCAGCTGGTGTTGGAGGCCTTTAAGGACGTCCCCTTGGGCGCCCGTGACTTCCACGAACTCGGGTACCGGCACGGGCCTCCGTTTCCCTTTCCGTGCGGCCACGATCTGCTGCCATTCCTCTTCGTTAACCTGGAGACGGGAAAGCAGCGCGCTCTTCGTCTGGGCGGCTTTGTATCCTTCGGCCTCGATCTGGTCGTAGAGTTTGTAGTCGGTCATGGTAAATCGCTCAACGTCCGCCTTCAGAAGAATGTCGGCGTTCTCCATACTGCGCAGTTCATTGACCGCTATGCTCACGCTTGCCGAGCGCTGCAATACGGCCACCGACGAAAGCGGCGAATTCGGGTCAAGGCGGGGCAGCGGCAAATGAACTGCGATCACAATGTCCGCGCCCATTTGCCGCGCGACGTCCACCGGCAAGTTATTCACCAGACCGCCGTCAACCAGCACGCGACCGCGCTCGCGAACCGGCGTGAAAAATGCGGGCAATGACATTGACGACCGCATCGCTTCCGCCAGCGAACCATGGTCGAACACGTACGAGTCTCCTGCTACCAGATCGGTCGCCACACAGCGGAATGGGATTGGCAATTCGTCAAAGCTCTTCATCTCCGAATAAGGCAGGCCCACACGGTCCAGAATCAATCCCACTTGCTGTCCGGAGTTGAAGCCGCTGGGAAACGCCGTGCCTTTCTTCAGGCCGAATTCGAAGGCATTGGGATAGTCCCGGCGGTCTTCTTTCCGGCGGAACGACAGATCCGCATAAGGCGTGACGCCTCGGAGCACTTCCGTCCACTGGATGTTTCGGATCAAAGCGGCGATCTGGTCGGGTGATTCTCCGCTGGCATAGATTCCGCCGACCAGGGCGCCCATGCTGGTGCCGGCAATCACATCCACCGGTATGCGATTCTCCTCCAGCCACCTGATTACGCCGACGTGGGCCAAGCCGAGCGCACCACCGCCTTCGAGCACAAGGCCGATCCGCGGCCGTCGGCTGCCGGAAGCCGCTGCTTCGGCCTTGATTGGTGGCTGGGGGACGCTGCCAGGAGTGTCCTGCGCCCAAAGGCTCGACAGGAGTATCACGCAGACAGAAAGGCTGCGAAGTTTCATTACGCCTCCAAAGCGACACGAAAACCTTAAGATGCCACGTTAGCTGGGAAAAGAATAGGGCGAGGGGCTTCGCCAACAGCGTCCGAGTTAATAACTTCGCTTCCACTCCGGCAAGACCTTCCTTTTGTTGAAAAAGTCTTCACAATTGTTTTTCCCGAGCGAATCCTTTCCTGGCAACTCCCGCTGCCGCAGCCTGTTGTGGCTTGGCGCTGGGTCTGGAAATGGAAGAGCAAATGCTAGACTGAATTTGGGCACAAATTCCGAGTTTGAGAACCCGGGTGGAGAACTTAAGATGGCGAGATTAGGGAAGAATGCACTTCTGGATAGCGTGCCCCTGTTGGTGCTGCTGGGTTTGCTTGCTGGTGCCTTGGGCGGCCTGGGAATCGGCCTGATCCAGTCGAAGGGCTCATCGTCCACAGCCAGCACCAGCAAGTAAATTCTGGTCTCTAGGTGGAATCAACCGGACTGAATCAAGGAACTGGAGCGGGAGACGGGGATCGAACCCGTGACATCCAGCTTGGGAAGCTGGCGTTCTACCGCTGAACTACTCCCGCTCAACTTCGTTAGACTACCATTCTGCTCTAACCAAGACAACGCTCCCGGCGATTGCCTTTCTTGTGCATTCTTCGTAAGATTCCCCCTCGCGACCTCCATCCGAACTCATTCCACGTCGCCGGAGTCTTAATGTCCATCGATTCCCTTCCCCCGAAGCTCAACACCAAGTTGAACTCGCGCCGCAATTTCCTTCGCGCCGGGATGAGCGCAACGGTTGCGACGGCTGCTTATCCGGCGCTCGGATCGGCTGGCGTAGTCGATCCCCCGCCTGCCGCTGGACCGGCCGTCCCAAACCTCGAGCAAAACTTCAAGAAAGACTTCGAGCTCGACGAGATCACGATTGATGATCTCCAGAAGGCGTTGCAGTCGGGTCAGTATTCTTCTCGCCGACTGACCGAAAAGTACCTCTCGCGTATTCACGAGATCGACAAGACAGGACCGCTGCTCAACTCGATCATCGAGCTCAACCCCGACGCTCTGCTGATCGCCGACACACTCGACCAGGAGCGCAAATCGAAAGGGCCGCGCGGGCCGCTTCATGGCATTCCGCTCCTTATCAAGGACAATATCGATACCGGAGACCGCATGAACACGACGGCGGGTTCGATGGCGCTGGTCGGATCGCCTGCTCCGAACGACGCGTTTGTTGCCGCCCAGTTGCGCAGAGCCGGTGCTGTGATCCTGGGTAAAACCAATCTCAGCGAGTGGGCGAATATTCGCTCCAGTCATTCGACCAGCGGATGGAGCGGCCGCGGCGGACTTACTCGCAATCCTTATGCGCTCGACCGCAATCCGTGTGGATCGAGCTCCGGGACCGGAGCTGCTGTCTCCGCAAATCTTTGCGTTGCCGGTGTGGGCACGGAGACGGACGGATCCGTCGTCTGTCCCGCTTCCGCGAACGGCCTGGCGGGGCTTAAACCTACGGTTGGAATTGTGAGTCGCAGCGGCATCGTTCCGATCTCGCACAGTCAGGACACGGCGGGTCCAATGGCGCGCACGGTGCGCGATGTCGCCATTCTTCTCGGCGCCATGGCTGGCGGCGATCCGCAAGATTCGGTGACTGCTGACAGTCGTGGCAAGCTGTTCCCCGACTACACGAAATTTCTCGACCCAGCCGGGCTCAAAGGCGCGCGCCTTGGAATTGTGCGCAAATATTGCGGTTTCAACGACGCCGTCGACCAGCTTATGGACTCGCTCATCGGCGAGATGAAGCGGGCGGGCTCCGAGATCATCGATCCCGCGGACATTCCTACGATTGGCAAGTTCGATGAAAGCGAGCTTACCGTTTTCTACTACGAACTCAAAGCCGACCTGGCGGCCTATCTGGGTCGGCGTGGCAATGCTTCAGTTAAGAGTTTGCAGGATGTGATTGAGTTCAACGAGCGCAATCGAGGGAGGGAAATGCCTTACTTCGGCCAGGATATTTTTCTTAAGTCGGAGCAGAAGGGTCCGCTCAGCACAAAAGAATATCTCGATGCGCTGGCGCTGAACCAAAAACTCAGCCGCGCCGAGGGCATTGACTTCATCATGGACAAGTTTAAACTCGACGCGCTCGTCGCCCCCACCGCAGGCCCCGCATGGCTCACCGACTTGATCAACGGCGATCATTCCGCCGGAGGCAGTTCAAGCGCGGCCGCTGTTGCCGGCTATCCCAATATCAACGTGACAGGTGGATATCTTTGGGGACTGCCGGTCGGTGTCTCCTTCTTCGGACGTGCATGGAGCGAACCCACGCTGCTCAAGATTGCCTATTCGTTCGAGCAGTTGACGAAGGCACGGCAGAAGCCGCGCTTCCTGCCTTCGATTTCTTGAGGACACAACGACCGCCGACCCGCTGACTCTCTCGCCTCTCAGAGAGTCGGTAGCCCCTGAGTTCTGCCACCGCGTCGTGATTAGATCCCTCGCCATACGCATATCTGAAGATATTTTTTCATCTCCATTTGATATCCCTTTCATCTCCCTTTCATTTCCCTTTCATATTTCGGTAACACGCCGTCCCTAGCGTAAAGGGAATCGTTCAAAAACAGAGATTGAGGGAGACTTATGAAACGTGGATGGTTGTTCGAGCGCTTGCTATGCGTGCTATTTCTCTTGATGAGTTCAACCTTGGTGTTCTCTCAGGGCGACCGTGGAGCGATCGCGGGCACGGTGAAGGACTCGAGCAACGCCGTCCTGCCGGGCGCACGCGTGGAACTCGATCAAAAGGGTCGCTCCGCTGTGTCCGACCAGCAGGGGCAGTTTCTCCTTCAGAATCTGCTCCCCGGCAACTACAAAGTGCAGGTGTCGTACGTTGGTTTCTCTCCGTTCGAGACTATGGTGACGGTCGTCGCCGGCCAGACCGTCCAGGTCGCCCCACTGCTCAAGGTGCAGATTCAGAATGAAGTCGTGACCGTCAGCGGCGATCGCAGTTTTGGCGAAGTCGAAGCGATCAACATTGAACGAACCGCCGACAACATCGTGCAGGTGCTTCCTGCAGGCGTCATCACGAGTCTGCCCAACACCAACGTGGCTGACGCCGTCGGACGCCTCCCGAGTGTCTCCCTCGAACGCGATGAGGGCGAAGGCAAGTATGCTCAGATTCGCGGCACCGAGCCACGCCTCAGCAATCTGACCATCAACGGCGTGAACATTCCTTCGCCGGAAGGCCAGGTCCGCAACATCAAGCTCGACGTAATTCCGTCCGGCATCGTGGACCGAATCGAGGTCAACAAGACGCTAACCGCCAGCCAGGATGGGGACGCCATCGGCGGCTCCGTCAATCTCGTCACCAAGACTCCCGGCGAGCGTCCCACACTGGATTTCGAGAGCCAGGGAGGCTACACCAACATCATCGGCGGTCGCTGGCTCACCGGGTTCAATGGCACGGTTGGCCAGCGTCTCGGCGTCAGAAAGCAATGGGGATTTCTCCTGGGTAGTACCTACGACTGGAACGGGCGCGGGATCAATGATTTGGAACCCGCCCCGGGAGTCGTCACATTCAACGGCACGAACTATCCATTTTTTTCCACGGCCGACCTGCGCACCTACAAGTACTACCGCACGCGCTACGGCTTTGCTCCCGAGATCGATTACGTGTTCAAGCCCGGATCCAGCGTTTATTTGAAGGGGCTCTACTCGGACTTCCACGATTTTGGCGAAACTTGGGTCTATTCGCCAAACGCGGGGAACACAATTAAGTCGGTCAACGGGACCCAGTTTACCTTCGACAATGCGCTCGATTGCCAGACCGTTAACATAGCGGCGGACATTGGCAACCCAAGCGCCAATCCCTGCCAGCCGGGCAGTATGCAATACCGGCATTATGTGCGGCGGCCCGACCAGCAGATCTACAGCGCACTGACGGGCGCCCGAGTCGATAAGAGCTCGATGTATTACGTGACAGATTTTGCGGTGTCGCGGTCCCACAACATCGGCGGCCAGGATTTTGCGACCACCAATTTCAACGGCCCGGCGGCGGCCTATGACAACAACGGCAATCTGATCCCGGGCAGTAATGGTGTGGACTTTGCCGTGAACACAGGGCGCCGGTACGAACCCCAGTTCACGGTGCTTAACGGAACGAACATCTACGATCCAACGACCTATTCGATAACACGCTCGACGTTGCCGAAGTACGGCAGTTCACAGCTCAGCGTTCAGGGCTCTTTCTCAGTGGGCAAACGATACAGCGTAACCGATCACTTTGGAACATTCGAGATCGGCATGAAAGTTCGAAACGGACATAAGACGCAAACCGAAGATGACCAGATCTACAACGCCAACGGTTCGAATTTTCTCTTGAGCCAGGTATTGGGAGGATTTTCCAACCCCGACTATTACGACCATGCTTATAAAGTCGGTCCGCTTTCGAGCTATGGCAAGATACATCAGCTTGTGCTCGGCAACCTTTCCCAGTTCACTCTCGACGCGAACAACAGTATTTCTCAATCAATCCCGGCAGACTTCGACGCAAATGAGCGTATCTACGCGGGCTACCTCGTGAATACGATTGGGTTCGGAAAATTGGGCGTCCAGACAGGACTCAGGTTTGAAGCAACGGATGCGACCTACAGGGCCAACGAACTGACGTTTGATTCGAGCGGAAACCCAGTACTCCCTCCGACGGTTGTACGCGGAAGTTCCGCCTATATCAGCGTGCTGCCCAGCGTGCAGCTGCAGTATCATATCCGGCAGAACACGAACCTCCGTGGATCGTTCGGGATTGGGATCTCGCGGCCGAATTTCGCAGATATCGTTCCAGCGCAAATCCTGGATCCAAACACCAGCCCCTATCCAAGTCAGAATGCGGGGAATCCAGCGCTGAAGCCGACTAAGGGCTACAATTACGACGTTCTGGTCGAGCATTACTTCCAGCCCTTTGGAATTCTCCAAGCGGGCTTCTTCTACAAGACCTTGTCGAACCCCATCTACCCGACCACGAGCGTCCTGGCCGGAGGTGCGGGGACGCCCTTCCCAAATGCCGCAAAGTACTTCAGAACCGAGTCGATCAACGGCCCGACGGGGCACATCGCAGGTTTTGAAATGGCGTGGGAACAGCGCCTTTCCTTTCTACCAGGCCTTCTGAACGGACTCGGAGTTCTCGCGAACTACAGCTACACAACTTCTCAAGTCACCTTCCCGACAGACTTTAACGGAGGCCGCACCGATCACGCCAGCCTGCAGCGCCAAGCGCCGAACAATTACAACCTTGGTCTGACCTACGACAAGAAACGTCTGTCGTTGCGCTTTGCCGTGAGTCATAACGACGAAAACATCTATGCCTACTTCTGGTCGCAGCCAGGCGGCGTTGATCCGAAAGATCCCGTCCTCGGGCTCAAAGGACCCAACGGCGACCAGTACTTCTACCCCCACACACAGGTTGACGTTCAGGGGAGCTATCGCATTCACAAGGGGCTCACGTTTGTAGCCTACGGCCTCAACCTGAACAATGAAGTTTTCGGCTTCTACCAGGGAAGTCCGCAATATCCGATTCAGCGCGAGTTCTATCATCCGACGGTATCGTTCGGATTGCGGTGGACTTCGGCTGCTGAATAGCCTGCTGCCGTTGGGCAGTAAAGGTCCTCGGAGTCGAGGGATATCGTCAGGGAGTTGGTTCTGGGTCCAGGACTTTGTCGGCGTTCGTCTTGCCCGGTGCCGACTTCTCTGGGATCGAAGGCGCAGTTGGGGCAACTGGAATTGCAATCGCCCCGGGAGTGACCGGCCGCTCGTTTGATTCCGGCGCGAACGGCGAGGGAGTGGCAAACAGTGGTTCTTGCAGCGAATCCGGCACCGATTGCGCCTGCGAGGGCCGGATGTGGCCTTGAGATGATAGAGAAGCGTTACGTCGGAACGCCGCTCGACGGTGATCGGCGCAAGGCCTTCGGCTGCCGGAATCACACGGGCGCGCGCGGCCACTTCGGCATTCTGCCCGGGCTTACGTTCGAGCGTCAGGCCGATGGTGATCTCGCGAATGTCCCAATCCGTTCCGTTGAACACTTCCATTTGCAGACTTTCATCCTGAATTGAACCCGGGCCGTCGAGCTTGAGCAGTTCGGTGAGCGGCAAGTCTTCGATGAGAACCGGCTTGATCAGCAGCGAACTGGCCCGGGCATTAAAAGAAAGACTGCAGGTTACATCGGGCGACGATACTTTGAGGGTATTGCTGGAAGGATCAATGGAAAAGACAGTCTTGTCAGGTTTAACCGGCCGTGCTTTCTTGGCGTCATCCGTGACCTGGGCCAGGTTGTCGTTATCGATTACAGGACGGGCTGGGTCCGACTGTTGTTGTGGCGACTGCTGCAATTTGTCTTTGCGCAGGTTGCGCGCGAGATCGCCGAGCGAGGGAGCATCGTCTTGCGCCGAAGCGGGCAACGGGCAGAGCACGCAGAGCAACACGATGAGCGGCGCACCGAGCAGCACGATGGGTGCAGCCGAGCGCAAGCTGGGGAATCTGTATGGCATGATTTCGGTCGCTCAGCGGCGCGTGCGCGCTCAGCGGGACCACATAGAAAGTTTAGGCGAGATAGAACGGAAAGGAAGTTACTGCAGGTGCACGGTAGTGCTAGCACTTCCGGGGATGGGAAAAGGGCATCGGCGAAGGGGGCATGGACGCGCTCAGATCGAAGCGTCGCGCAACGGGGCGCGCCCAAGCCCTTTCACCAATTACTATTTACAGCAGGCCAGAGGTACGGAAACGGGTGATCGGATCGGTTAACCGCATTGGTTGACGCTTAAAAACCCAGCGCGCCACCGCAATTCCCAACGCCGCATAAGCCAGATGCCAGATTTTCATACAATCGCTCCCCACGCCGGACCCTTACTGGGGAGAGACTAAGAAGGTCCCGTCGTGAAATAAACTTACCCTTGGTTCATCGGCAGGTCTAGGCCACGAAGGTGCTATGAAATCGAGCAAAAGTAATCGTAGGTAACTGATGGGCAGTAATCAGGCGGTAAAGGGACTGGGTTTCTCACGCATCCTGACGGGCGAGGCGCCCGTCGCTCCACTGCGCTCATGACGTTGGGTTTTCTATCCAGCCGCCGCCGACTACGATGTCGCCATCGTAGAAAACAGCAGCCTGGCCGGGAGTGAGAGCGCGCTGTGGCTCGTCAAATGTAACTTGGACTTCGTCGGGCCCCTCAGATTCGATTATCGCCAGTGCCGGCTGATGCCTATGGCGAATCTTCACTGCGACTCGCATGGGCTCGCGCAGTTCGGCCGTCGAAATCAAGTTCACCCGGCGTGCGCGGAGAGTGCGCGAGTAAAGTTCTTCGTCCTTACCGACCACCACTTGCCGCGTGTCGTTCTTGATTTGAATCACATACAGCGGTGAGCCGGTCGCCACCCCGAGCCCCTTGCGCTGGCCCACGGTGAAGTTGTGGACGCCGGCGTGCTCCCCGATTACCTTGCCGTCGGTGGTGACCATTTCGCCGGCAATTTCGGTTGGAGTGTCGCCCTGCTCGCTGAGATAAGCTTCGAGAAAGCGCTTGTAATCTCCTCCGGGGACGAAACAGATCTCCTGCGAGTCAGGCTTTTCGGCGATCACCAGCTTGTGCTGGCGAGCCAGGTCGCGGACTTCCGGCTTGGTCATGGCTCCAAGCGGAAACAGAGTCCGGCTTAACTGCTCTTGCGTTAGTCCAAAGAGGAAGTAAGTCTGGTCTTTGGACTTGTCGGCCGGGCGCTTCAGCAGCCAGCGGTTGCGCTGCTCGTCAAAGACGACCTGGGCGTAATGGCCGGTTGCGATCTTATCGGCGCCAATCTGTTGGGCAACAATAAGAAGCTGGTCAAACTTCAAGTGATTGTTGCATAGGCTGCATGGAATCGGCGTGCGCCCGGCAAGATACTCTTCGACGAACGGGCGAACCACGTCGCGCTCAAAGCGCTCTTCGTGATTGACCACGTAGTAGGGGATGCCAAGAGTCTCGGCAACGCGCCGCGCATCGTAGACGTCGTCAATTGAACAGCAGCGGCCCTGAACGGATTCGGGCATGCCTTCGTGTCCAGCGAGGCGTCGCTGGTTCCAGAGCTGCATGGTCAGGCCGATGACGTTATGGCCTTCCGCGCGGAGCATGGCCGCAACGGCCGAGGAGTCAACTCCTCCCGACATAGCGACGGCGATGGTCTGTGAGGGCATCTTAAGTATTGTAAATCGGATGGGGGTTGTGGGTGAGGATAGGTCTGGCATTGTGAGGGGTTGGCAACTCGTGGATGATGTTTCAGACCGTTCAATCGCGCCTGCAAGATGTCGACGAAGCTCTGTCAATTTGACCTTGACACGGTGAGAGCGGCGGGCGTACGGTTTCCGCGCAGAGCTCGAGATCGGGAATTCCGGCAAGAGAAGTTCCTCGCGTACGGAAGCCCGAACTTAGTCCCCAAGCTCTGGCACACACGTCCGCCCCTGTGCAAGATCGTTCGCAGGCGGTGGATGGCTCTTTCCCCTGGGCATTACTCACGGCTTCTAAAGCTCTCTGAGCAGACTAGGCGGGATCAAAATGAAATGTATTTCCTGTGCCGTGCTCACGATGATCGCTATCGTGTTGCCATACACTGGCAACGCGGTCGCGCAGACCTTCAGCAAGACAGCAAACCCCTCGTCGGGAGCAGCCCCTCTCACCGTGATCTATACGTACACCTTCGATAATAGCCAGGGCCCTCGACGATTAGATTCAGTCGATACACCGGTCGACGATACGTGCTCTCCGGTAGTTTTTCAAGGCGGTGACACGATTCAGAATCACATTCTGGGTGTTGGAGAGATTTGGACTTGGACTTGCACGGCTGTAATCAACGCTACCACGCTGAACACCGCGCAGACGTCCGCTAATTTCACTACCTGCTCGGGTAATACCTGCTCGACCACCGTTTGGGATTTCATCACCGCGCATGCGACGGTCTCAATCATGCCAGCACCGCTGACTGTATCAATCGGTGGAAAACGATCAGTCTGCAAGAACGATCTGGTCAACCTGACAGCAGTAGCGGCCGGAGGGACTCCTCCTTATACATTCGCGTGGACCAATGGTGCCACGAGTCAAGCCATCACGCCCAACACATCGGTCGCTGGAACTTTCCCGTTCGGCGTCACTGTGACGGACCACGCAGGGAAGACTGCCTCAGCAAATACGATGCTAACCGTCGCATCTATTTGTTTGACGGAGATTAAACCCGTTAAGACACCTCCCGACTTCCCACTCCTAACAACGATTCAATGGGGATGCGGCTGGAATTTTGCGGGCCGCTGTCTGTCCCAAACTATCGTCCAGATATGTATAGGCGGCCAATGCTTTGACACCCCGGGGGGCATGGGACCGCCTATCTGTAAGGTATGTGTTTGGCTGATCGGCGTCGGTGGATTGGTCCTAGGCTTAGGCGCAGGGCTGCTCCTGGCAAGAAGGAGAGAGCCGAACATCGACCCTGGGGCCCGACCTCCAGATTCATGACGCTATGCACTAACACAAGGCGAATCGGAACTTCTGGCTCGGCAGGCTTACTTCTGACGCGCCTCGGCTTCGGCGAGCCATCCACGCCGCAGTTTTTCGGACGGGATGTTCGACAAATAGGGTTTGATATCGAGAATCGGGGTGCCGTCCAGCATATCGATGCCCCGTACATGCAGATCGGTACCGTCGCGGCGAAGTAGCTCAACGACTGTAAGACCAATTGGATTCGGACGATAGGGCGAGCGGGTGGCAAACACTCCGTGCGGACGATTGTCCGAGGGCGGCGTACCGAGCAGTTCGAACCTCTGCGAGCGATCGAACTCCCAGAGGACGAAGAGATGGGAGAAGCCCTCGATGTCGGTGAGCCCGGGCTCAAACTCGGGCAGAATCTTAAGCGACCCATCTGCTTCGTGCCGGGCGCCGAGGCCCTTGGGAATCTCGCTCCCGGTCTTATAGGGACTGCTCACGAATCCAATCGGCTGCGG
>WNFN01195343.1_pt1 | contig 17419 bp, 12 predicted proteins | sample 5400161 | NCBI WGS metagenome assembly WNFN01 (sample SAMN13153353, study PRJNA577476) | soil metagenome | isolation source: 80 cm saprolite on Douglas fir-dominated hillslope | place: USA:California | collected 2013-09-17 | reverse complement strand
TTGCTCGCCCTGACAGCCGGCGTGCTCGGCCTGGCGCTGAGTTTTGCCGCGACCAAGTCTCTCGCCACGTGGGGCGCTGACTACCTGCCGCAGGGCATTCCCATCAGCGTCGATTCGCGCGTGCTCTTCTTCACCCTGGCGATCTCCGTGCTGACCGGCATCGTTTTCGGCATCTTCCCCGCGCTGCAACTCTCGCGTACCAATGTCAACGAAACGCTGCGCGCCGAAGGCCGGGGTTCCACCGGAGGATACAGCCGCACCCTGATCAAGAACCTGCTCGTCGTGGGACAAGTCGCGATCTCCATGCTTCTGCTGATCTGCGCCGGCTTGCTGATCCGCAGTTTCGGGAACCTGCTCAGCGTCGATCCCGGCTTTGACCCGCAGAACGTGCTTACCATGAACGTCTCCCTGCCCACGGTGAAGTACGCTGACACGCAAAAGCAAATCGCGTTCTTTGACGAGTTGTTGCGCCGCGTCTCCGCGCTGCCCGGCGTGCGCTCGGCGGCGGTCTCGGCCGCGCTACCGCTCTTTCCCAAGCGCATCACGCCGGTCCTGCCCGAAGGGCAGCCTGAGGCGCCTCTGGCCGAGCGTCCATTCATCATCGTGGAGGCCACCAGCCCCCGGTTTCTTGAGACTCTGCATATTCCAATCCGGGCCGGGCGCGCTTTCACCGAAGCCGACAACGCTCAGGCCCCCAAGGTGATCATCATCAATGAATCCCTGGCCCGCCGCTATTGGCCCAATCAGAACGCCGTGGGCAAGCACATTCTGATCGGCCGGCAGCCCGCGCCTGCCGAGATAGTTGGCGTGGCCGCGGACGTGAAAAACAGCGGCCTGGCCATTGACACCCGGGCCCAAATCTATCTGCCGTTCCCGCAGGTGCCCTGGGGCAACATGAACCTGCTGGTCCGCACCGCCACCAACCCGCATGCCATTGTCTCCGCCGTGCGCGCGCAGATCTCGGCCTTGGACGCTGACCAGCCAGTCACCGGCGTGCAGACCGTTGAGGAACTGATGTCGGGCACGCGCGCTCAGCCCCGCTTCATGATGCTTCTTCTGGGAATATTCTCGGCGACAGCATTGGTCCTAGCCGTGGTGGGCATCTATGGCGTACTGGCTTACTCGGTTACTCAACGCCGGCAGGAGCTGGGAATCCGCCTGGCTCTGGGCGCGGAGAGATCGGATATTATGCGGCTGGTGGTGGGCCAGGGGCTCACGCTCACCCTGGCGGGTATCGCCGTTGGACTCATGCTGGCCGTACTGCTCAGTTTTGTCTTTAGCCGGGTGATCGCGGATCTTTTATATAAGGTAGGCGCCCGCGATCTGACCACGTTTGCGCTGGCGCCGCTGGTGTTCGTGGCCAGCGCCTTGGTTGCCAGTTACCTGCCCGCGCGGCGCGCCACACGGGTTGACCCGACCGACGCGCTACGGCACGGGTAAGTATCTGAGAAACGTGTGGCACAGCCGAGGGCGGCTGTGCCACACGGCTCTAGGCGTCCTTGGCCAGTACCGAAGGCCTTTCAGTATTTTTGGATTTCATCCGGTAGAGGGCAACGTCTGCCGCGCGCAGCACCCCTTCAATGGTTCCACCGTTCCCGGGAAAAACGGCGGCGCCAACGCTCACTGAAAGTCTGGGGGCTTCAGGATCGCTGGCCAGACTCGCGCAAATCCTGCGTGCTACCTGTTCGGCTGCTTTTGCGCTGGCCTCGGGTAAAACAACGGCAAACTCATCGCCGCCATAGCGCGCAGCAGTATCCGTGGAACGAGAATGGGAACGAATGACTTCAGCGACGCGGCACAGGGCACGGCTGCCCACCACGTGTCCGTGGGTGTCGTTGATGTTCTTCAGTCCGTCCAGGTCCAGCAATAGCACCGCAAAAGGCCTTTCTGTCCTTTCGGAGCGTTTGATTTCGGCATCGAGTGTCTCAAAAAGTTTTCGGTAGTTGGCTAAGCCAGTCAAAGGATCTGTCACCGCCAGCTTTCGAACTTGTTCTTCGCTGCGCTTCCGCTCCTCCACCACTGTTGCCAGGAGCAGGGTCATCACTGCCATCACACCCGTAAACGCTTGCACCAGGAGAAGGGACTCATTCCATGTGGCCCGAACAAAGGGCCCGAAGCCGTGCAGAGTGCCGTAAATTGCGGTCCCGGCCAGCAGGCCAGTAGCCAGCACGGCGCGGCGTGGCCTGAAGCGGAACGCCGCCCAGATCAGCGCCGGCACACAGAGAAACTCCAGCGGGTAGTCCTTTCTCATCGAGGAATAGAGTCCCCCAAAGGTGACCTGCCCCACAAAAAACAAATACAAAAGCAAGAGCGTAACCTCCAACAAGCGCATTCGATTCCACTTCAGTTGAGGTTTATTGCTCCAAAGAACCAGCAAGGGAGCTACCACCAGGTCTCCAACCGCGTCACCCAGCCACCAGGTTATCCAGATCGCTCCATAGCTGGCCCAGTTGGCGAAACCGCCGAGGACAAGGCTGGTGACGCCGAAGGTCGCGCTTACGGTTGTGCTGACCATCGCGGCAAGAAGCACAAACGCAAGCACGCCCCTGGCGCTGTCAAAGGCACTCTTGCCTCCGGCAAACTTGTTGAGAAGATAGCAGCCCAGCAGCCCTTCGAGCGTGTTTCCGGTGGCAATTCCCAGACAGACGGGCACCGAACCGGCGGTGGTCAGGTTTACCAGGAATGCCCCAAGGAAGATGCCGGGCCACACACGATAGCCAAGGACGAGCAACACTACCAACGAAATCCCGGTGGGGGGCCAGACGGCCGTGGCGCTGGGATGGACATAGGCCAGTCTGAGGCCGAGTTTACCGGCAATAAAATAGACAATGGCCAAGACTGCGATAACAAACAAATCCTTGGCCAGGGGCGAGGCTTTCCCGCTGGTCGCTCCAGTTGCTGATGCAGTGCTGCCTGCCGGGGTGGCAAGGAACGCCTGCTTCGGGTCCCTGCTGATCACGGGGATCACCATCCTCACCCGTTTGCTGCCCCTTGGCCGCTACCTTTGGACTTTCTTGCACCCTAACAAATCGAGCAGCAAATGGACCGTCCCTGGATCATCGTAAACTCTGCGCCTTGTTGCCAGGCAGAAATCGCAGCTTACTTTTGGTCACTGCCGGTATTGCACAAAAGATGTAGCACCTCAGGAACACGCCCCGTGGCCCGTTGCCCCGCAGAGGCTTGTTTTATGACGCCGGGATACCCCACAGCCGCATTTCGGCTCTCCTCCGCTTCCTCCTTTCCTCCATGTTTCAAAACAAAGACTTGAGTTGACCGAGGAGGCCAGCCCAAGTAATCAGCCGCTGCCGCAATGCCGTGGGCCAACTCGGCGTGATGAGCATCCGCGAGTGATAGCAGAAAGCCTCGTCTGCGGATTCAGCGGAGTTACCTTCGTGACATCGGAATGCGCGGGACGTTACTTCTGTCATGGTGTATCTCGCGCGATTGCCAGTTAAACTTTTTGCACTGTGCCCAATCTTAATTATCAAACAGCCAAGAAAACGGCTGCCCTGATCGTCTTTCCCGTCCGGGCTGGAAATGTGCCCGCACGCCGATGGAAAAAGGGCTCCGTGATCGTTATTTCACCGCGGAATGCGTCCGCTCATCGACGGGTCATCATCATGCTGACTCAACTTACAGCCAGGGTTGTGGCCTGGTTCGGCCGCTTAAAATTCGAGACCAAGCGCCATGGCCCTGTAAGTGTGCCGACGCGCAAGAGCGCCGGAAGCCACACATTCTAAGCCTGGGTCCCGCTGCCGAGGTCCCGGGTCATTGAATTCTGGCGCCGGGTGCAGCCTCCAGCTTGGCCTTGACCATCTTGTAAAACGACCACACATTTTCGCTCTCGCCCTGGGTCAGGCGGCGATCAATCTTCATGGTGGGATACAGCTTGTTGGCGCCAACAGTCAAGGCCAGCGTGGCAAACTGTTTTCCGGGATAGGTCTCAATGCTCCACTCGCCGCCGAAGCGCCGTCGCACCACCTCGCCCAGGTAGCTGCCCCACATTTTGCACATCTCGCCCACATCTTCTGAAGGCGGCCCGCCAGCCGACGTCCGGCCCGCGCACTGGGACAAGATGGCCTCGACTTCCATCAGCGAGTTCTCGCTGTAATCCAATTGCGCGTTGAATTCGCGCGCTGTTGCGATAGCTTTCTCCGCGTATGCGCCGGCCATGGCGTTGACGGATTCATGAGTTTCCACGGAAATTAGTCTAGCAAAGACCCTGACACGGCAAAGACTGTGTGAGAACAGGCAGCCCCAATAGGAAAACCGCAAGGTCCTTCCGGCCTACTCGCGTGCTGATGAAAACGCACGCTCGTTTTTACGGCCGTCGGGATGACGTTGAAAAGATTGGCCTGGCCAAGCTACCGTTTTCAGTCTGTAACCGCTCCAAGGCTGCTGCTGGATACCAGCTTGGCGTATTTTGCCAGAACTCCGGTTTCTGGCTTCGCCTCCGGTGGCTGCCAGCTTGCCCTTCTTCGCTGCAATTCTTCATCGGAGACCTGCAGGTGGAGCAGTTGCTTCTCTCCATCCATGGTGATGTGGTCCCCATCCTTGACCAGGGCAATTGTGCCGCCCGCAGCCGCTTCAGGCGCAACGTGGCCCACCACCATGCCGTAGGTCCCGCCGGAAAAGCGGCCGTCGGTAATCAGCCCGACGGAATCGCCCAGCCCGGCTCCGATCAGCGCCGAGGTTGGAGAAAGCATCTCCCGCATGCCCGGACCGCCTTTGGGCCCTTCGTAGCGGATCACAATCACGTCATTCGGCTTGACCACACCACCCAGAATCGCGCCAAGACATTCTTCTTCTGAATCAAAGACGCGCGCAGGCCCGGTGATGCGTGTTTTCTTGATGCCGCTGGTCTTGGCCACCGCTCCTTCTAGAGCCAGATTGCCGCGCAGTATGCGCAGGTGGCCATGCGGATACACAGGATCATCAAATGGCCGGATTACATCCTGGTTGCGCGGGGGCGAGCTGGACACTTTCATCAGCGCCTCGGCGACAGTTTGCCCGGTAATAGTGAACGCGTCGCCGTGAATCAAGTTGTTGACCAGCAAAATTTTCATCACCTGAGGAATGCCGCCGGCGCGATGCAGGTCCGTGGCAACGTATTCGCCAGAAGGCTTCAGGTCGCACAAGACTGGAATCCGCGCGCCGATTGCGGCAAAGTCATCCAGTGACAGCGGGACTTTGGCCGCGTGGGCTATTGCCAGAAGGTGGAGCACGGCGTTGGTGGATCCGCCAACGGCCATCACCACGGCGATAGCATTTTCCAGGGCCTTGCGCGTAAGCAATTTCCGGGGCAGGATCTGCTTGCGGATTGCCGCAGCCAGGACGTGGCCGGACTGGCGCGCGCTCAGCTTCTTTTCTTCGTCTTCCGCGGCCATGGTGGACGAACCGGGCAAGCTTAAGCCCATCGCCTCGATCGCGGAAGACATGGTATTGGCCGTGTACATGCCTCCGCATGCGCCCGGCTTCAAATACGCTGACCACGGTCAGGTCCTGGCCGTTGTAACGGCCCGCTTTGATGGTGCCGCCGTACACGAAGATCGCGGGAATATTCATGCGGGCAATGGCGATCATCGCGCCGGGCATGTTCTTATCACAGCCGCCGATGGCCAGCACGCCATCCATGCATTGCGCCTGGCAAACCGTCTCGATGGAATCGGCGATCACTTCGCGCGAGACCAGGCTGTAGCGCATTCCCTCAGTGCCCATGGAAATTCCGTCACTCACCGTGATGGTGCCGAACACTTGCGGCATGGCTCCGGCTTCGCGCAAGGCCTCGGTGGCCGTCGCTGCCAGTTCGTTGAGACCCAGGTTGCATGGCGTGATGGTGCTGTAGGCGTTGGCCACGCCAACGATGGGCTTGTTAAAATCCGCGTCCGCGAAGCCAACAGCGCGGAGCATGGCCCGGTTGGGTGAGCGTTCCGCTCCCTGCGTGATTGTTCCGCTTCTGTAGCTGTTCATCGTTTCATTTTCCAATTTGCTGGGCTCAATTTGCTGAGGCAGTTTGCGCCGTTGGGCGCTTTTCAAATCCCAATGCATATCACACTCCCCACAGATATTGGTCGGGATCGTAGTGCAGGAACGGGCCACAGCCGCTCCCGTTGCCCGGCAGGGTAGAGACGGTCAACGCCACGGTATCGGCAACAGCTTCGGCGGAATGCTCGACTTCAGCAGGAATACGCAGCATCTCGCCTTGCTTGACCGTGATCACCCGCCCACGCAGGTGAAAGCGCCAGACTCCCTCCAGCACGACCATCAGGCACTCTGCTTCGTGGCGATGGGCCGGCGTGACCGCGCCCTTTGCGATTTCGATCCGGGCCACGGAGAGCCGGCTGTCATTTGCGATTTCTGCCAGGCTCGGGGCGGTTTCCGCTTTCATGAATTCGGCATCGTTGCAGGCCATGGCATTCTCCTCAGTTAGTGGCGCGGTTGACCAGCGGCCGCTGTTTGAGCCAGGGCATCATGGCGCGCAAGCGGGCCCCGACAGTTTCAATCGGATGTTCCAAACCCTGGCTCTCCAGTTGCTTGAATCGAGGCTTGCCGGATTCGCACTCCGCCATCCACTCATCAGCGAAACGTCCTGATTGGATGTCCCCCAGCAGTTTCTTCATCTCTTCACGAACGCATTGGCTGATCACTCGTGGCCCGCGCGTCAGGTCGCCGTACTCAGCCGTGTTGGAAACGGAATACCGCATGTTGCCGATGCCGCCCTCATAGACCAGGTCAACAATCAGCTTCATCTCATGCAAACATTCAAAGTAAGCCATCTCCGGCGAGTATCCCGCTTCCACCAGGGTTTCAAACCCGGCCTGGATCAGCGCCGTAAGCCCGCCGCAAAGCACAGCCTGTTCGCCAAAAAGGTCGGTTTCCGTCTCTTCTTTAAAGGTGGTCTCAAGGATCGCGGCGCGTCCGCCGCCAATCGCTGATGCGTAGGCCATCCCCACTTCCCGTGTGTCGCCCTGGGGGTCTTGATGGACGGCCAGCAAACAAGGAACACCGCGTCCCTGCGCGTATTCGAAGCGCAGCAAATGCCCCGGAGATTTCGGCGCCACCATGAACACGTTGACCTTGTTCGGCGGCACGATTTTGCGGAAGTGGACGGAAAATCCGTGGGCAAACGCCAAATACTGGCCAGGCCGCAGCTTGGGAGCAATTTCGTCGCGATATACCCACGGCGCAAGTTCGTCCGGCACCAGCATCATGATGATGTCAGCGCTCGCGGCCGCTGCTGACGTGCTCCTTACTTCCAGGCCGGCCTTTTCCACCTTGCGCCATGACTGGCTTCCCGGCCGCAGTCCAACCACAACCTGGTGACCGGAATCCTTCAAGTTGTTGGCGTGGGCGTGTCCCTGGCTTCCGTAGCCGATGACCGCAATCTTTTTGCCTTCCAGGAACTCGGGATGCGAGTCTTTGTCGTAATAGATTTTCATGTCTTCGTTTCCTTCCTGTTAGAACTCAAATCGTTGAACGTGATGGGAGATGAACCACCCTCAGCTGCCGGGTACGCCTGCCGCGCTGATCGTGCCCAGCAGGCTCATGACCTCGGCGCTGGGATGCTTCCAAAGCGCCACCGGCCCGGTGCGGACAATATGACGAATGCCGAACGGCATCAGCTTGCCCACCAGCGTATTGATCTCTTTCCACTCGCCCGTGGCCTCGATGATCAAACCGTCTTCCATCACCTCCGTCACGCGCAGGTGGTTCCGCGCCGCCAGTTGCAGGACCATCTGCAACGCGGCGCTGCTCTCGGTCCTTACATTGATGAGCACCAGCTCCCGTTCCAGATGTGGATTGCCGGTCAGGTCGGCCACGTGGAGGACCCGCACCAGCTTGTCCACTTGCTTCACAACCTGCTCAATGGTCCGGTCGTCGCCGGAGGTCACCAGCGTCACGCATGAAAATGCCGGGTCCAGCGTCTCCGCCACCGTGAGACTCTCAATGTTGTAACCGCGCGCGCCGAAGAGCCCCACGATGCGCGCCAGCTCGCCGTAGCGGTTTTCAACCACAATGGAAAGGGTGTGCCTCATCCCAGGACCATTTCGTTGAGGCCGGCTCCGGGAGGGATCATGGGGAAAACGTTCTCCTCAACTTCCACCACGATGTCCATCACCACCACGCCCGGCGCCGCTAGGCCTTCCTCAAGGACGGCCGTGAGTTCCGATGGATGCCTCGCCCGCAGGCCTTTGGCTCCGTAGGCTTCCGCCAGCTTCACAAAATCCGGCGTCCACTCCATGTCTACGTGCGAATAGTTGCGGTCGTAGAAAATCTGCTGCCACTGGCGCACCATCCCCAGCGAGTTGTTGTTCATGATGATGACCTTGGTGTTGGTGCGGTATTGCACCGCGGTCGCCAATTCCTGAGCTGTCATTTGAAAGCCGCCATCGCCGACAAAAGCGATGACCTGCCGCTCCGGAAAAGCAATCTGCGCCCCCAAGGCGGCGGGGAATCCGTATCCCATTGCGCCAAGTCCTCCGGAGGTGAGCGATTGCCGCGGCTGGCGAAAACCGTAATACTGCGCCAGCCACATCTGGTGCTGGCCCACATCGGTGGCGATGATTGCCTGGCCGCCGGTGATGCGGTCCAGCTCCTGGCAAAGTTTCTGGGGCTTGATCACTTCACTTGAGTTCGTGTACGTGAGCGGGCCTTGCGCTTTCCAGGAATCAATTTGCCGCCACCATGAATCCAGACGCTCCGCAGAAGGCTGGCTGCTTTTTTCTCGCAAAACATCCAGCATCTGCCGTAAGGCGCCCTTCGCATCGCCCACAATCGCGCAATGCGCGTGAACGTTCTTGCTTAGAGAGGAGGCATCCACGTCAATGTGGACGATCTCCGCCTGACGCGCAAACTTGTCCAGCGCTCCGGTGACGCGATCATCAAAGCGGACGCCGATGGCCAGCAGCAGGTCCGCCCCGGAAACCGCCATGTTGGCCCAATAAGTCCCGTGCATCCCCAGCATTCCCAGGCAGAGTGGATGCGCCGCCGGGAAGCATCCCAGCCCCATCAGCGTTGGCGTGACCGGAAGATGAAGTACTTCCGCCAGCCGCAGCAGTTCTTCCGATGCTCCCGAATGGATGATGCCGCCGCCCACGTAGAGCACGGGACGCTTGGCCGCAAGCACTCTCTCCAGGGCCCGCTCAATCTGCTCCTGGTCCGCGCCCAGCGAAGGACGATAGCCGGGAAGCCGCAGCTTGGCGGATTGCGCGATCGAACTCCGCTCCGTGCAGACATCTTTGGGCACATCGATCAAGACCGGACCAGGACGGCCCGTCGACGCGAGATAAAAAGCTTCGTGCACAATCGGCGCCAGCTCCTGCAAATCGCGCACCATGTAGTTGTACTTGGTGCAGGGCCGGGTGATGCCGATGGTGTCAACTTCCTGGAAGGCGTCCGTGCCGATCATCTTGCGCGGCACCTGCCCGGTGATGATCACCAGCGGGGTTGAATCCATGTAAGCATTGGCGATTCCGGTAATGGTGTTGGTGGCCCCCGGACCTGAAGTCACCAGCACCACGCCGGTCTTCCCGGTGGCTTTGCTGTAGCCTTCGGCCATGTGGATCGCGCCCTGTTCGTGCCGCGCCAGCACGTGGCGCAGCCGCGAAGCCATTTTTGCCAGCTCATCGTAGATGGGCAGCACCGCGCCGCCGGGATACCCAAAGACCGTATCCACGCCTTCGCGCACCAGCGCCTCCAGAAGGATGCGGGCCCCGCACATCTCTTCTTGTGGCTTCACTTCACTTGCGTCTGCTGCGGCGCGATCTACTGCTGCCGTGATTGTCATAAACTCTCCTAAAAGTACGAAGGCCGTCATCTTTTGATGACGGCCTCTGAATTCGGTGCTACTTTCTCAGGCCGTCATCCCACGCTCCGCAGGATGGTAATAATGGAGACCACGACGACAGAGACGACAGAAAGGGTCAATACTGCGGAAAGGACCCGCAGGGTCCAATACACGCGCAAAGACGAATGCCGGAGCCCGCTCGCGAACGCTGGCAAGGTCATCGTGTTGGGCATGAAAACACTGTTCATCTGGAAACTCTTCAAGGAGATTACCACAGACTACCATTCCTTTTCTTTCCACAGCCTGCAGCCCTCTCGATTTCAATTACCGGGCACCATATTCGCCGTTGGAGGCACATTAGTCAAATTGATAATAATTATATAATCATTAAAATAATTTATATTTATAGCGAAACTTGGGGAGAGTGAAGCCGCCCCAGAGTTTTCTGCTTTGTGCAATGAATCTCGCGCGGGCCCGCCCCGCGCGAGAAACCGCGCTTTTAGATCGATTCGTCCAGGGTCAGGTCCTGCAGCATCTTGTCCAGTTGCTGGCGCTTTTCCGCCCGCGTCGCATCCAGCTTGGCAATCTCCGCGCGGACGGCCAGAAGTTTGTCCTCCTGCTCATTGAGCTGGCGGGTATAGCGGGCCACCAGCGCTCTCTCCTCCGCACTGCCTTTCAGGGCTTTCATGTTCTCCCGCAGGCGGGCCTGGTCCTGGGTAATGCCGCTGATCTGCGCCTGCAGGGCCTGCACGCGGCGATCCAGAGCTGAGATTTCATTCTTCTTGTCCATGATTTGGCGCAGGGCCTGCATCAACTCCGGCTTGAGCGTTTTGTCGTTAAACCAGATTTTGATCTGATCATCGGTCACACTGGAAAGCGCAACCGTGCGCTCCAGCGGCTGCACTTCATCGATCTTCAGAATGGTGGTTTGGTTGGGCGGGACTTTGACCACGAAACGGTAAAAAGACGCCGAGGTTTCTTCCGGCTTTACGTCATTGGCGAGCTTCCATCCGCTGCGCAGGGCATGTTCAATCACCACCTCGCGAGGCTGCGTGTCGGCATTACGGACGGTGTAGGTTTGATGGTCGAGCTGTTTGCTGGTCTGCGTCATCATTCCTTTGGCGATCTTGATGTGGGTCACCGGCCGCGATTCGAACTGGTCATCATGCTGGACCCGTATGGCCTGGTCCACGGCATAGGAAAGCAGCCGCCTCTCCTCAGGTTTCAGGGCCGCAATCAGGCCTTCTCCGGCGAAGGCGTTTTCCTCGACCACGTTGAAGGTGCCGGCATCTAAAGTCAGTCCGCTGCTGTTGGTGATCCACAGGGCGTGCAGGGGATGTGCCGACGAAGCGCTCCACAGCGTGACCTTTTGCGCCTTGATTTGCGAGTTGATGATGGGAACCAGGGCCGAATGGTTTTTCAGGATCGTGACTTTCTCTTTCAGGTTGTACTGAAAGAGGTCGCCCAGGTCCTGACCGTAGGCCGCCGCCTCGAACCTGCCGAGAGCCTCTTCCTTCTCAGCCTCGTTGGCATCGCTGCGGGTGGCGCGGGCATTGTTTCCCCGCAAGCCGTTCACCGAGAAGCCGAACGCCGTCCCAGGAGCCGCAGTCACCATGTCGGCCATTTCCTTGCCTTCCGCTTTCATCTTTGCCGGTGCGCTTGACGGCGGCGGGGGCGCCGCCGGCACGTTCGATGTCATGGTTCCTTCATGGGTTTGCGGCGTCAGCATGGCCGCCTGCGGCAGAGGCACCTCAGGACGCCGCGTGTAAAGCGGCCGCGACAGCTCCTGAATAAACGACTGCGGCGCTCCCGCCACCAGTGATAGTTCCACGTCTTTCCAGTCTTCGCCCACGGTGTTGTCTACGATGGCCCGGTCCCCGCTGCCGGCGGAGGAGATGGTCATGCGGCGCAGGTCCTGGTCGCGGGCGGAGCTGACCAGGCTCAGGGAGCGCGTGATTTCTTCGTTGATGTCATGGTCGGCAATCTGCACGGCCAGACTGGATGTGAGCGGGAAAGTGCGCAGCTCGTCGCCGTCGGTGACCAGCGAAATCTCCAGCGTCTTGATGACCTCGCCGTCATCCTTGCCCCGGCGGATAATTTTTTCTTCCACGCTCAGCAGCCGGCCGGCAACCACCGCCCCGTCACTCTTTACCTGAACGCGCGTTCCCCGCAGCGCGGAAAGAAATTCGGCCAGGGTCGTGGATTCCTGCAAAGGAAGGCGCAGCGACCGCAACTGTTCGGCAATGGGCGCAACCGAGTTGTAGCCCACGCCGGAGATCTTGCCGCCGTTCAGGTCCAGCACGGTCAGCGACTTCAGCACGTCGTTGAGCTGGGAGCTGGTGAAATCAATCTTCAGCTCCTGCGTGCCCTGAACGCGTCCCGTATGCTCAAAATAGCCGACGCCGTTCTTGTAAAGCACCACGCGCCGCACCGGAAGCTTCTCTGTGGATGGTTCCGCCGCATTGGCCACCACCGTGGACAACGGCAACACCAAAGCCAGCACAACTGCAAAAAGTCTTCTTCCCACTTGTCTTCCTCCCCTGTTTCACTTCAGATATTGACACCATCGGCCCGAAAAGAGAACGGAATTCCCCAGGTTTCTTGCAGGTCACTCTCGATTAAAGTGGGGGCCGAGAAAAAGCCGTGATACCCGCCCGCCATGTAAAATGCCACCAACAAGAAGTCAGCCAATTCAAGGCTCGGAGGAAAGCGGATGAGAAGGATGATAAGGAAGACCGGCGATCGCTGGATCCATGCGGTTTGCATTTTGGGCTTGCTGGTTGCGGGCGGAGCGGCGCGCGCTCAGGATCCGCCGAAAGAAGCTCCTAAAGAAGATTACGTAAAAGCGCATTACACGAAGTACGAATACCGCATTCCTATGCGCGACGGGAAACGGCTGTTCACGTCAGTCTACGTTCCCAAAGATGCTGCGCAGACATATCCGATTCTAATGGACCGGACACCCTACAGCGTGAGCCCCTACGGAGCTGACCAATATAAGAAGCAACTCGGCCCGTCGGACGAATTTGAAAAAGCAGGATACATCTTCGTGTACCAGGACGTTCGCGGGAGATACATGTCCGAAGGCGAGTTCCTGGAGATGCACCCGCACATTGACACCAAGAAGTCTTCCAAGGACGTGGATGACAGTTCGGACATGTATGACACCATCGAGTTCTTGTTGAAGCACGTGCCGAACCACAACGGCAAAGTTGGCATTTGGGGAATTTCTTATCCGGGATTCTATACATCGGCCAGCATCATCGATTCTCATCCGGCATTGAAGGCCGCTTCCCCGCAAGCGCCCATGACCGATCTTTTCATGAGCGATGACGCGTATCACGGCGGCGCGTTCATGCTGGCTGCGAATTTCGGCTTCTACGCGTTCTTCAAACCGTTCGCGGAGCCTGCTCCGCCACAAGATTCCGTCCCGTTCGACTACGTGACGCCCGACGGTTACACCTTCTATCTTCAGGCTGGCTCCCTGCAAAATTTGAATAAGCTCTACCTGAAGGAAGGCAATTTCCTATTCACCGATCAGATGACGCACACCACCTATGATGACTACTGGAAAGCGCGCGACCTCTCCCGGCACATGAAGAACATCAAGTGTGCGGTGATGACCGTGGGCGGGTGGTTTGATGCGGAAGATCTTTCCGGTCCGTTCAAGACGTTTCATGCCATCGACCAGAGTAATCCCGGCATCGCCAACTCCCTGGTGGTTGGGCCCTGGGTCCACGGCGGATGGGCCAGGGGGGACGGAGATTACCTTGGCGACGTGCAGTTTGCGGCCAAGACCGGCGAATTCTTCCGCGCAAAAATTCAATTCCCTTTTTTTGAATACTATCTAAAAGGAAAGGGAACAGTTCTGCCGAAAGCTTACGTCTTTGAAACCGGCACCAACGTGTGGCGGAAGTACGACACATGGCCTCCGTCGCAGGCAACGGCCAAGACGCTCTACCTCCATTCCGGAGGAAAGTTGTCCTTCGATCCGCCGGCGGATAACGAAGGGCCGGACGAGTATGTCAGCGATCCTGCTCATCCCGTGCCGTTCATTAATTACATTGCTACCCGTGTTCCCCAGCGCTATATGACCGACGATCAGCGGTTCGCCGCGCGCCGCGCCGATGTCCTGGTGTACCAAACCGACCCTCTCGAAGAAGATGTGACGATTGCCGGGCCGGTTTCACCCAAATTGAAGATCGCATCCAGCGGAACCGATTCAGACTTTGTGGTGAAGCTGATTGATGTCTATCCCGACGATTATCCTGACAACGCGCCCGCAAACGCCGGCAAAGGAGTTCTTGCGACGCCGTCCGTGCGCATGGGCGGCTATCAACAGCTCTTGCGGGGTGAGCCCATGCGGGCAAAATTCCGCAACAGTTGGGAAAAACCGCAGCCGCTCGAGCCCGGCAAGGTCGCGGAAGTAGACTTCACCATGCCCGACGTGGATCACACTTTCCGCCGCGGCCACAGGATTATGGTTCAGATCCAAAGCTCATGGTTCCCACTAGTGGACCGCAATCCGCAGGCGTTCACGGAAATACCCACCGCAAAACCAGAAGACTTCAAGAAGGCAACCGAGCAGGTATTTCACAAAAAATCTGCGGCGTCGGGCGTGGAAGTCTTGGTTTTGCCGCAGTGAGCACGGCAATTTTATGACCTGGACCAGCGTGATTTTGCGGTGGTTAGGTTTCGGTAGCCAACCGCCGCAACTTCATGGCGGCGTTGAATCCTGACAGCAACTGTCATCTTGTTATCCGAGCTCACTTACTGGTCGACGACAGGGATCCAGCCGTTCAGGACAAATGCCGGATCACTGTAGTTGGCGATAGTCTGGGCATCCTGCGGCTCCGTGAGTTGCGTTGAGACGGGGTGCCGCTGTGTGACGTCGATGGGATGGCCGTCGGCGTCGGTGCTGTGGAACTCCCACAAGTGAGTGTGCGAGGTGTCATCGTCGACGGGCCCCCAGCCGGCTGGCGAAACGCCTTTGAGTCGGCAGTTGATGAGCACAGCCTCGGCGTAGGGGTAGTTGAGTCCGTGATTGTTGGGCAGGCGCGCGAGCACTGGGGCGGCGCGGACAGGCGCCAAGGACGAAGACGAAGACGGGGACGAGTTCGAGGGCAGCGTGCGGTCGATGGAGGTAAAGATGCAATCGACGAAGACATTGCCGTGGTTGGCTTCGGTGTTGCGAATCCACATGAAGGGCCCTACCGACTGGATCTCGCAGCGGCGGAAAAAGGCGGGGCCAACGCCGAGGATGGTGTCGCCGTCGCCGATGATCGTGCTGTCAGTGAGATAGACGGAGCCGCGCAGGTTGAGCGCATCGCCGGAGCCTTTGATGTTCATGTGGCTGACGATGTTCTTCGAGCCGGAGATAAGCAGAGCTTCCGCCTGGCCGAAGAAGTAGTTGTTCAGACTGAAATTGATGAACTCAATGCCGGTTGAATCATAGGCGGAAAAGGCGCAGCGCCGGTTCGGCCCCGGCACGGGCGGATTGAACGCGCTGTTGTTGCCGTAGCCGACCTGGACCTTATCACGATCCTCGCCGCGGAAGGTGAGATTGGCCTTGTTGCGAAAGAAGACGATCTCCTCGTAGACGCCATTTTTGATGAAGATCGTCACCCGCACCGGTGGATTGTCGGGAACGAAGTCGACGGCGCCCTGGACGGTGTTGAAATCGCCGCTGCCGTCGGCTGCGACAACCACGTGAGTTGTATTGGCGGGTGGAGGAGCCGGCTTGGTGGTGAAACGCCAGGGATGGTCCTTGGTGAAGCCCGAGAAGACGGTGAAGCCCGCGAAGACGCCAGTGGCTGTAGTGAAAACGCCTGAATCGATCTGCACCATGTATTTATGGTTGTACCGCAAGACATGATTGTGGGGGTAAATCGTGGCCACGTTGCCATGGATGATGACAGGATAGAAGTGAAAGTCAGCCAAACCGCCGATGGTAGTGAGCTGGTAATTGTGCAGATCGGCGGGCGCCGTTCTCACGGCTGGCGTTGTCGTGGTGGGCGAGGTGGGGACGGCGGGGTCCAGAGCCGTCACCGTTGTGGACGGAGTGGCGGCGATGCGCCGGGAGGGGTCAGGACCGGCAGGGATACTGAGATCGAGTGTGTCAACGAGTTTGTGGTCAGCTGCATCGTAGATGCGAATCTGGCCAGACTTACCAAGAGTGGGAGGGCTGGAGAAGGTCAGGACCAGATGTGTGTCGGGATTGACCCGGATTGCATGATTCGCGGGAAAACACGTATAGGCGACCTCCGCGTGCGCAGCCGTTAACAGGGCAAGGGCAGCAAGCGCGCAAAACGGGTAGGGCACAGAGCGAGGTCTCATGGTAATTAAGTCCCTTTCCTTCCCAATTACAAATATCTTACGCTCCATGCATTTCTCTGTGTCGCACCTGATTGGGGCAGTCATCTTGAGCAAGCACGAGAGAGGCCGCATCGCGGACAGAAGGGGACGCGCTGCAAATTGGGCTTTAGCTCCTGCAAGGGTGCGCACGCAACACGTCTGAGTTTTTTGACAGAACGAGATAGACTAGGTCAACTCCTTCGAGAGTGAATCCGATGAACCAGCATCAAAAAGCAGGAGTGCAGGACCCTTTCGCTTTGAAGCAGGACATGGCAGTCCTTCTGGACCGGCTCAAAAAGACCCACCCTGCTGCTCCGGAAGTTCTGCGACAACGGCTTGTTTCGCGTTTGCAGTTTGCCGCGCAGATAGGCCATCCTCTTCCAGCAGGAAGCAGGATCCTGGATGTGGGTTGTGGTTTGGGCGACGATGTCCGCACGCTGCTAGACCTTGGCTATGACGCTTATGGAGTCGATGTTCTTGAGCTGTGGGACTCAGATTTCGGATTGTACTGGGAACAACGTGAAAAGCCGAAGGGTAGCCACGTCCAGCGGCTTCATGCTGTCCGGCTCCCGCATTATCAGCTTCCTTTTCCTGATGCCCATTTCGATCTCGTCCTTTCCGAGCAGTTGTTCGAGCATGTCTTCAACCCGGAAGAAGTGTTCTCCGAAATAGCGCGTGTGCTCAAGCCGGAGGCGATCTCGCTGCACCACTTCCCTGGCCCGAATCAATTAATGGAGGGACACATTCATGTCCCTGTGCCGGTCCTGTGCAAGTACAAGCCATGGGTATTGTTGTGGGCATGGGCTGGCAGGCGCTCATCTGGGCAAGCGGGCTTTACATGGAAGGAAACGTACGTAACCAACCTGGAGACGATGAAGTATTGCCGATATCCAACCAAGGGTGAGCTGAGGCGGTGCGCCGCCCGCGCCCAGGTGCGGATTGATTTTGCCGAAGCCCAGGAAATCAGCACGTGCCGTCTCGGGCGCGTAGGACGCATGATGAATGCCATGCCGACGCCGCTGCGGGGCGCTGTCGCGCGTGCCATCTCTCTCTTCGCCCAACGCTTTATGGTCCTCTATGCAACCAGTAGGCAACCAGGGCTCAAAATGCCGGCGACGGTGTTGCAGTGAAGAAAGCTCTACACGTCGAGAAATTACTGTGCCGGGTGCCCCACCTTTTCCTGTCTGTTTTTCTGTCCCTACGATAGCGTGGGTGCCCTATCCTTTGTGGAGAAGCTGCGCGGGTTTTGCAGCTTCGTAACAAAGGGTGGGTTGATTG
>WNFN01177744.1_pt1 | contig 17424 bp, 25 predicted proteins | sample 5400161 | NCBI WGS metagenome assembly WNFN01 (sample SAMN13153353, study PRJNA577476) | soil metagenome | isolation source: 80 cm saprolite on Douglas fir-dominated hillslope | place: USA:California | collected 2013-09-17 | reverse complement strand
TCCTCGTCGATATAATCTGAAATATCTCGCCAGACTTCTTCGCAGCTTATTCCCATGGTTTCCTCGCTTCATTCGAAGCCCATCCCAAGCGTCCATCCTGTCCCAGCCCTGGGGCCAGTATGTCCCTCAGCATCAAACGAGCGCGCCGAAGCCTACTTTTCACGGCTCCCGGCGATATTCCCAAAATGGCGGATGTTTCCGAAATGCTCAGCTCTTGTATATCGCGGAGCACGAATGCCTCCCGGTAGTGCGGCGCCAGCGAGCCCAGCGCCTTTACCAAGGCATCGCGTACTTCCACGCGCTCCAAGGCTGTCGAGGGAATCTCACGCCAGTCTTCGAAGTCCTTCGGGACGTACGGTTTCGCATCATCCTTGTCGGCGGTCAGGGACAGCATTGGTATACGCCACAGTTTTCGATTTCTCATTCGCGCCTCATTGATCGCTATCTGGATCAGCCAGGTACCGAATGTCGACTCTTTGCGAAACTGACTCAAACGGGCTAGCGCCTTCACCAACGCATCTTGCGCGACGTCCTCGGCGTCCTCCTTATTCGCAAGCAAAGTGAACACCGTCGCGTATATCGTCCTTTGATGGGAGCGGATGAGATCCATGAACAGCTCTTTGTGCCCAGATAAGATCCGGTCGATCAAAGCCGCTTCCGCGGCTAAGGCCGAGCTCTCGTAGCCAGCGGAGGTTAGGCCTTTCTCCAAAGCTTCTTCTGGAGTCAGCTTTCGCAACCCGCCGTTGCCGGAAGCCACATCGCCGTCGGCAACTGACCGTCGGTTGACTCCCTGGGCGCTAGGAGCGTTCTGAGGTTGATGGAGCGTTGTCTCAACACGGGGGGCTGCCCTCTCACGTTGATCAATGTCTCGAGAACGGGAGAAGCCAGAACTACAATTCTCCAGTCGCCTTCCTCTTCTTGCAGAAACGTAGGACCAGTCTCTGATGGTCGTCCCCATTTGGTCTGGCCCGTTAACGCGAATCGGCCTGACAATCCGATTCCCGACATTTCGAAGAGTTTCAGCCTGCCAGCCAGATTCTGGCATCGGCCGCCTTGGGAAAATGATAAGGACCAGGATGGAGCAGGGCGCCCCATCCGGAATCGACGCAGTAAAGGACTTCAGAAACGCAGAATGATGCCGCCGCTCGCCACGACGTTGTGCTGGCTACTGGAACTCAGCGCGACGTTCAGATTTGGATTGCCAGAGAAGAAATCACGCACCTCTCCGCGCAGACCAATGAAGCGGAATAGCCGGTAATCCAACCCGCCGCCGTAATCGAAGACTCCACGGTTTAAGAACTTATTTTTGGTGTTTTGACCATTCGCAAGCTGTGCGGACTGCTGGTACAGGGCGTAGCCGCCGCCAATGGCAACCCACGGAGAGAGCCGCGAACCGGGAAGGAATTTCAGCCGCAATCCTGGAGTAAGGTAAAGCGACGCATAATTCTGTGGCACGGTGGCGGTTGCTGCAGTGAGCGCTCGATTAGGAATGGCTACAAATTCAATTTCACCATACAGAGCGGCGATGTTTGCCCCCAGGAAACGATGGCCGTAATTAATTCCAAAGCTGCGATCCGCGGAAATTTGTGCGGAACCGGCAGAGCCTTGAAAACTCCGCGTCTGGCCGGGAATTCCGCCGAGTGAAAAGGTAAGCTCTTGATTCTGGCCTCGCTCCTGATTTTGGGCTCTGGCAGGCACTGTAACCGCCGCGACTGCTAAGAAAAACAGCCCGAACCAGGGAATACGTCTGGTCATTACAGGGAAAGTTCTCATGAGCATTGTTCTCCAATCCAAAATGACTTCAGTAAAGCTCGCGTCTTGCGCGTGAGTATCGGAAATGCGAAAAGTTTCGGTTAACCCTAAAGATTGGTTTTGAGTGATATTGGTTCAGCTGGTCACTTGTCGCGAGCGAGGCGGAGCAAAGTGAGTCAAAGAGTGATGGTCTAGTTGCTTCCGGAACTTCCTGAAGCAGACCCGTTGTCGCGCGATCCCGCTGCGGCCTCCACGATGACCGAACGGGACACAGGGATGTTATAGACGTCGTTCGTTGTCTGAATCTTGCTGAGGAAGTGCTGTTCCCCAACTCGCTCGAAACTCACCTGGGGCTTGTTCTCAGACGCGCTTTCGAACTCGACAGGGTGCACAAACACGCTAGTACGATTTTCATAGCTGCTGAGAATCAGTCCGGAGGATTTGTCATCCGAAAAGCGACTCACCGTGTATGTGCCTGCGGGGAGTGTCTTACCACTGACTACAAATTCGAAGGGCAGCGTTACAACAATCTCACCTCGAATCTGTGCTTTGGCAGCCACACCCAGCGCAAGAAAGCAAATGATTGCGGCTAGAATGCTTGCATACTTTTTCTTCATAATTCTCCTCTTAACGTTCGGGTTTTCGTTGCTGATCCGTGCGGCGCTCGAGCTTTGATTCCGCAAGAGTGGCGTTTTAGCATCCGTTTCAACAATCATCCTCAAAACGTGTACAGACAGTGAGATGGGCTTGTCGCTGCAAAGTTTCTAGACTTCGGCAGAAAAGAGCTTGCCGGTCGGCACGAGCACGGTCAGGAGTTGCGTGGGATACCATGCTGGATCTGAAATGGAGGGGCCTCGGGAATTTTGAACCAATGTGAAACTTTTAGATTGCTTGGAAATCTGATTGGATTGCCACTCTTCGGCGCCAACGACTGAACCGCCCTACGATCTGCCGCATGGGTGGTCCGGCGCCGCAACACAGTGGGCCGTTATTACAAATCTCGCCTCGCTAGGAGCACGGAATGGCAGACGTGAAGCTTGTAGTCATGTACCCGCGTCCCAAAGATGTTGATGTTTTCGAGAAAATCTACCAGCATGAGCATGTACCGCTAGCCGTCGCGAAACTGGGCGGCAAGACCAGGATTGTCGCAACCAAGATACTCGGCTCCCCGCAAGGTACTCCTCCTTTCTACCGCATTGCCGAAGTCTATTTTCCGTCGATGCAAGCTCTGGAAGCATGCGCGGCGTCTGAAGGCGGCAAAGAGGCGCTCGCTCACGCCGTGAAGATTTCTTCCGGTGGGCCGCCGACTTTCTTGGTAGCCGAAGAAGAGACCTTCACGTTCACCAAAACAGTAAATGCTTAGGGGAGACTGATGCGTTTCAGACTATCAATCACTGGGCTGGTCGCAATTTCTGTTCTAACGACGATACTCTCGTTTCGATACATTCATGCTGCGAGCATACCGGCGGGGCCGAGCCGCGCTGACACTCCACGCAGCCCCGTGCTAGTCGAACTGTTTACATCCGAGGGATGCTCGAGCTGCCCTCCTGCCGATGCCCTGTTAGAAAGACTCGACCGATCTCAGCCGGTAAGCGGCGCGGATCTGATCGTTTTGAGTGAACACGTGGACTACTGGAACGATATCGGATGGAAGGATCCCTACTCTTCGCACGAATACAGCGAAAGGCAAAGTGCCTACGCAGAGCAGTTTGGCCTCCGGAGCATCTATACGCCGCAGATGGTCGTTGACGGCCACTTTGAGTTCGTGGGCAGCGATGAACGACGAGCGACCCAGGCAATTGAGAGCGCGACGAAGGCAAAGAAAGTTCCAGTCAGTATCTCTTCTAGTTCCAGCGATGAAAAAACGACAATCCTTCATATCGAAGCCGGCCCGTTACCTTCCTCCATCACCGCAGAATCAGCGGGCATTTTCCTCGCGATAGCAGACAACAGCGATGAGTCCCATGTGAGCCGCGGAGAGAACGCTGGAAGAACGCTGAGGCACGTTGGGGTTCTGCGAAATCTCATTCGAATCGGTTCAGTAGATAGGTCCGCAGGGTTTTCCCGAGACATGAAACTTGATCTCAACGCCAAGAATCCACGGAATCTCAGGGTCGCGGTGTTCGTTCAGGAGGCGGATGCGGGAAGGGTGTGGGGAGCGGGATTGGCGCGACTTTCAAATTAGCTTCGCTACATCTGTTGTGCTTGACGTCGGTTTGCCAGCGCGCGCCGGTAAGCAAGGGAATCGAATCTGGAGCCAAAATGAGAATTGCGGTCGCCATCCTGTTCTTTGTTGGAGTCTTTGGTTTTCCTAGTGGCCAAGAAAACCTACCCACCAATCACGCGGTTACTCCCACTGTTGGCCTAGAGATCGGCCAGCAGGCTCCGGCATTTGCTCTGTCCGATCAGTTCGGCCGGGAACAATCCAACGAGACATTGAAAGGTTCGAAGGGTACGGTTCTCCTTTTCTTCCGCTCCGCCGATTGGTGACCCTTCTGCAAAGCGCAGCTCGTGCAGCTGCAAAATGCAAAACAAAGATTTGAGGCGCAAGGACTGAAGCTGGCGGCGATTAGCTATGATAGTCCGGCCATCCTGCAGGACTTCGCTAAGCGGCACAAAATCGAGTTTCCCCTATTGGCTGACCCCAACTCAGAAATCATTCGCAGCTTCAACGTGCTCAACAGCGAAGCCAAAGGAATGACCAAAGGGATGGCCTGCCCCGGATTCTTCTACGTCGACGGAAGTGGGGTTATTCGCGAAAAGTATTTCACAGCGAAGTACACGGATCGATTGACGGCGAATAATGTTATTGCAAAACTCTTCCCTGAGTTGAGCGCGGAGGTGACCCAGAACATCAAAGCCCCTCATCTCCAGCTTACCCTTGCACAATCCGATCGCAGTGTCATACCAGGTGGCAGGGTCAGTCTGATTGCTGAAATTGAGCTTCCTCCAGATGTACACGTCTATTCTCCCGGAGTGCAAGGTTATAAGCCGATTCAGCTCACCTTGCAGGGGCTTCCAGGAATCGAACTCCAGCCTGTCGTTTACCCGAACTCTAAAGTACTGTACCTGGAAGCCATCCAGGAACATGTCCCGGTCTTCGAGGGAAAGTTTCGCATTAGCCAGGATCTGACGGTAACGCCGTCTAAAACTTCAGAGGCTATCCGCGCGTTGTTTTCCAAGGAGAGGACTATTTCTATCACCGGCGATCTGAAGTATCAGGCTTGTGACCAGAGGGTTTGCTATCCGCCGACGTCGGTTCCGGTAAAATGGGAGCTAAAGGTTCAGCCCCTCGACCTCCACCGATCTCCTGGAAACATTCGGCACAAGTAGCTACTGGCTAGGGCATACGGTAGGCAGGAGTGAAGAGGTGAAATAAGAGATGGCGCGCATTGCTCCGGTTCGGCGTGACGAGAGTAAAGATCTCGAGACGGTCTTCGAGATCACCGAGGCGGTGATGGGCTTCGTGCCAAACAGCATGCTGATCATGGCGCGTGATCCCGATCTTCTTGCCGCCTTTGCCGAACTCTCCGCGGTCATTGTTGCTCGCCCAGGCAGACTGGATCCTGGCTTGAAGGCGCTCATCATGTATATCGTGAGCCGCTCGGCGGGCTGCCAGTATTGTGTCGCGCATTCGGCAAACCTCGCGGCGTCGCGCGCCATTCCGGTGCGCAAAGTCCAAGAAGTCTGGCAATATGAGACGAGTACGGAATTTAACGATGCCGAACGCGCCGCCCTGCGGTTCGCCCAAGCCGCGGGTCAAGTGCCGAACGCTGTGTCGGATGCGGATTTCGCCGAATTGCGGCGACACTTCCACGAGGATGAGATCCTGGAGATCGTAGCCGCCATCGCCTTCCTCGGGTTTCTCAACCGCTGGAATGACACGCTCGCGACTTCCCTCGAAGCGGCGCCGAAGGATTTCGCCGGGCGGCACCTGGCAGCCGCAGGCTGGACTCTTGGAAAACACGCAGGCGCGACCGTCTCCGAGCCACTCCCGCGGCGCGCCGTCTCACTCAAAACCCGCCTCTTCCTCTGGCTCCTCAAGCGATGGGATCCGAAGCCGCGGCGCGTGTAACAAGAACGGCATCATGCTTACCAAGGTTGGCTCCGCTCAGCACAAAGTAGCTACTCGAACGACGGAATACAATCGATTCTCGGGTCCTAGAAGGAGAACTCCATGAGTAATGTCGTTTACGTTTCGAAGTCGCGTATCGAGCGCCGGCAGGGACCTCTTCGCATCGCACATTTGCCAGGCGAGCCCCAGCCGGTGATCTACAGCGTCCATGGGGCCATCGCCGAGCACTACAAAGTTGACCCGGCAACGTTGAAGGAGTCACACTCCTCAACCATCGACTATGTCATTTCGGCGACCGCTGGTTGAATGATGGGCACCTTCGGAGGTGCGCTGGAAGCGCGCCAAATCGATGCTAGCAACGGGAAATTGACCGCCGACGTAACCGGAGAGGTGGAGACTGACGAGGGCGTACTGGTCATCCGCCGCATTCACGTGGCGATGCGCCTGGTGGCGCCTGAGGCGGCAAGGGAAACAGTCGAGCGCACCCACGGCATTTACGCGATGCGCTGCCCGCTCTACCGGACGTTGCACAAGACGATCCAACTCACTTCGTCTTTCGAGTTGGTGACTTCGGCAACGGCGCCTTGAAGTTGGTGAGGCAAGAATCAGGAAACGCGGGTCGAGCCACAAGAAAAAACGACTCCTATGTCATAGAGAACAAAGGGAGATCTGCATCCGGTTGGACAGGGCAGTGTCTGCGGTGACTGCGAGCTTGCTCGCGGTGAGTCCCATACTGAAACTTTTTGACCACGTGGGAATCAGACTTCTCGGGATTGAGTGACTTCGGGTAGTCTGGCCCTCGCGGAACAACATCGCACCCTGATCTGTTGGCGACGATGAGCATGACACAATCGCAATTGCGGACTAACGAGGCTGAGCTCATAAAGAGCGTGTGCGGCGGAGAGCGGGAGGCTTTCTACGAATTGGTACGCCCGTATGAGCGCATGATTTACGCCACCGCGATTTCAGTGGTGAAAAATCCGGCTGACGCGGAGGAGGTAGCGCAGGAGGCCGTTCTGAAGGCCTTCTCTAACCTCTCTAGCTTCCGTGCAGAATCAAAGTTCAGCACCTGGCTTGTGCAAATCACATACAACGAAGCCAGGATGAAATTGAGGAAGGCCCGTCCGCACCTCTACGAGTCGATCGACGATCAACAGCAAAGCGACGAAGGAGAGTTTTGGCCGAGGGACTACGCCGACTGGCGCCCTATACCTTCCGAACTGCTCGAACAAAATGAGATACGGCAAGCAGTGCAGGACGCAATCAATTCACTCACCCCGAGTTACCGCGAGGTGCTAGTTCTTAGGGACGTCCAGCATTTGAGCATCAGGGAGACATCGACGATTCTCGGAATCTCGGAACCCAATGTGAAGACTCGGCTTCATCGAGCCAGGTTGCTGTTGAGAGACAGACTCGCTCCGGGAATCGACGGTTCTTGGATTAAAGGACAACCTTATCGGAAAGCCAGAGCATGGTAAAAAAAGAAGGCGGAATGGCGACCATTGAAATAAGTTGCGTCGAAGTATGGCGGGAAATCTCCAATTACCTCGACGAGGAGATTTCTCCCGAGATGCGCGAGAGAATGGAAGCGCATTTCAAAGCTTGCGCTCACTGCACTGCGGTACTCGACGGTACCCGAAATGTCGTGGGACTGGTCGGGGACGGACGGGTGTTTCAAATGCCCGACGGGTTCAGCAAGCGGCTATACAAAAAGCTTCAGAAACTTCCGTGAACGTGTGCCCCGACCGGCGGAATTTGTTCCGGCCGAAACGGATCGGCGATGTCCTGGTTATCCATGTACATCCACAGCTTCCAATTCCCTTCTTTGTTTCTCCGCCAGATATCCACATAGCGATCCCTGCGAAAAACCGGTTGACCCCCGCCTTTTGGGGTCAGCGTTAAGTCATGCCACCCGTAATCATAAGCAACGTCTCCTTGAAGACGGATCTCGATGACAATCACCGCCAGCTTTGCTGTAAAGCGTTCGAATAGATTCGTCAGTCGAGTCTTCAAGGCATCCAATCCGCCCTCGCCAAATTCACTCGGTTGGCCGTCGGAGAAATTAACGAGGTCGGGATCAGCAATGGCCAGCATCCGAGACGTATCTGCAAGGTTAAAACACTCCCGAAATTCACTTTTGGCCGCATTAATTGCATACAAGTCGTCCATTTCTATCTCCGGCGTCTTCATCGCGATGCGAATTCTCAAACCTCAGCTCAAAATTCTAACAGACGTAGCCGTGATGTGATGCTTTCCAGTTTCTGCTGTCCAGATGCAGAAATATCTTCTAATAGGAGTGATTGGAACCTTTTGACGCGCTCCGAATCAGATAGGCGCGGGGATTTTCTGGGTTGTCCGCCACCGGACCATCCGAAATTACTGAACGCCGCTCGATCAGGAGTTGTTATGACAGACGTTTCCATCGTCGGGGCAGTGCTGGCAGGGCTAGTGTCGTTCCTCTCGCCCTGCGTCTTGCCCCTCGTCCCTGGTTACGTCTCAATGCTTTCCGGCATCGGCATGGAACAATTACGCCAAGGGCAACCGCCCCGTGCTGGGTTGTTTGCCACGTCTTTGGTTTTCGTCGCCGGCTTCTCCTTCGTGTTTATCTCGTTCGGCGCGTCGGCGAGCGCCGTCGGACAATTCCTTCGCGAGAATCGTGCTCTCCTCGCGCCAGTGGCTGGAGCACTGATTCTAATGTTTGGCCTGCACCTCCTTGGCTGGTTGGGGAAGTTGAGTCCGCGCGTCGGCATCATCCTTGGTGTGTTGCTCGTTAGCCTTGGTTTTGTCTCGGCGTTGCAGGGCGGTCCCCTCTTCGCTGGTTTCCGCGACATTCACTTTTTCTCGTTCGCTCTGATCGGTTTCGTTGGGCCGATCATGGGGCGATGGTTGAATCGCGACGTTCGCCTCCACAATAAGAGTACGCAGCCGGGCATTTGGAGCGGCTTTCTGCTGGGGTTCGCCTTTGCGTTTGGCTGGACGCCGTGCATCGGACCCATCTTGGCGACCGTTCTTGCTCTTGCCGCCGGAAGCGACACCATCGCACGTGGGATGTTGTTGCTCGCAGCCTATTCGGTGGGACTGGCAGTGCCATTTCTGCTCACGGCCCTCGGCATCAGCCAGTTTCTGCGATTCTATCAGCGGTTTCGCCGCTATCTCCATGCCGTTGAAGTCCTAAGCGGAGCATTACTTGTGCTTGTCGGCGGGCTGGTTTTCGTCAACAAACTGACCTGGCTCTCGGGAAAGCTGGGGTTCTTGAATCGATTTTCTCTTTAGCGCGAGCGACATAGATTTGAGGAGCAGTTTTGAAATGAAACGAATTGGATTAACCGTTGCGGTGCTAGCCACGACTATTTTCCTGGCCTACTTTGCGGGCCGCAGCCCACGAATGTCCGATGCGCGTGCGCAAAAACGAAATCAGGCCAGTGCCGCGCTCAGCGTTCCCGATTTTACGCTAAAGAATCTCGACGGTCACGACGAGTCACTCGCCCAATTCAAGGGCAAAGTCGTTCTAGTGAATTTCTGGGCCACGTGGTGCGCACCGTGCAGGATTGAAATTCCGTGGCTGATGGACTTGCAGGAGAAATACGGACCACAAGGATTTACCGTTCTGGGCGTTGCGATGGACGAAGAGGGCAAGAGCGCTGTTGTTCCCTTTGTTCAAAAGGAGCGTTTCAAACTCGGGAACGGGTCCCGGCCTATGAATTATCCGATCCTGATCGGCAATGATGACGCCAGCGAAAAGTTTGGAGGTTTGATAGGCCTTCCAACGACGATCCTGATCTCCCAAGACGGCCGGCAGGTCAAGCGCGTGGATGGATTGCTCAGTTACAACGAGATGGACAAAACCATCCAATCGCTTCTTGAAACCGGCGATCGATGAGCCGAAGCTTCCGCCGAAGGTCTATTGGTCTCTTAGGTGGAGCAATAGCCAGCACAGCGTTGACAGCGACACTGCACTATGGGCTATGGAGCTTGCTTCTGGGCATCGCCATTGGGGTGGCCTATTCCGGAGCTCTGCGGCCCACGCGCCGAGCGTATGCGGACAACCTCATGGCCGGTGGCTCCCTCGGTGTTCCCCTTTGGGGTCTTATCAGTGTAATCGCTGTGCCTTTGCTCTCCGGACAAATGCCGGAGTGGAGCGCGGAACAGATGCGCCAGCATTTCCCCGCCTTGGTGGGCTGGGTGGTCTACGGTGCTTTCCTCGGAATCATCAGTCAGGCTTTACAAGACAGTGCCGAATACTTCTTCGGTCCAGAGCCAGCGCCCAAAGCGCCTGCAGTTTCACTGAGCAAACGTATTGTTATCTTGGGCGGCGGATTTGCCGGCATGCATGCCGCGGAGTGTCTTGAAGAAAAATTGCGCAGGGACTCTTCCATCAGCCTCACCCTGGTCAATGAAACAAATGCACTCCTATTTACTCCGATGCTTGCGGAAGTAGCCGGAAGCAGCCTGGAGCCCAGTCACATCAGCACGCCCTTGCGGAGCACCCTGCGGCGCACAGAATTCATTCGAGGTGTTGTAGGGGAGGTGGATCTGGAAAAGCGCTTGGTAATTCTGCGTGGCGATGCGGGTGCGGATGGAGCGCCTGCCGGCCGACAGGTTCCCTACGACCACTTGGTTTTTGCTCTTGGCTCAATTTCAAACTACCTTGGCATGACGAACCTTGAGAAGTTTGCATTCAATTTCAAGAGTCTTCTCGATGCCATCCGCATCCGGAATCACGTCATCGAGATGTTCGAACGTGCCGATTTGGAATCCGATCCCGCTCGTCGCTCTTCCCTCCTTACCTTTGTCGTTGCCGGGGGTGGCTTTGCAGGCGTGGAACTCGCCGGCGCCCTGAACGATTTCGCGCACGGCATTTTGGCGGATTATTCCAGGCTTCATCCGCACGAGTTAAATATTATGCTTGTTCACTCCCGGGATCGTGTCTTGCCGGAGCTAAGCGAGTCTTTAGCCCGGTATGCACAAGAGAAGATGCAATTGCGTGGGGTGAGCTTTCGCTTGAACACACGCATCGTAGACGCGCAGCCTGGCGTCGTTCGCCTCAGCGAGGGCGAGATCCACACCGAGACCCTTGTTTGGACCGCGGGCACCGCGCCGAGTCCCTTGTTGAAATCACTGCGTCTCGAAAAGGATAAGCGTGGTGCGCTGCTGGTTGATAGCACCCTTGCCGTGCCGGGCCGTCCCGGCTTGTGGGCAATCGGGGATTGCGCCGCAGTAACCGACGCAGCGACGGGACACCCGTGCCCTCCGACCGCTCAGTTTGCCCTGCGTGAGGCGGAGGTTCTTGCGAGCAACATCCTGGCTCAACTGGATGGCCGGCCCGCGCGCAGATTCCATTTCGATTCGCTCGGTGCACTCTGCGTGGTGGGCCACCAGACAGCTTGCGCTGAATTGAGCGTTCCTTTTGCTCGAAGCAGATCCCTGCGCTTTTCTGGTTTGTTCGCTTGGCTCCTGTGGCGGGGAATCTACCTTGCGAAACTGCCCGGTTTAGAGCGCAAGATTCGGGTGCTCATGGACTGGACCATCGAGCTCTTTTTTCCGCGCGACATCGTTCAGACGATTGATGTGAGGTAAGGTTCGGGTTTATGCCAGAAATGCAATCAGCGATGGATGCGCAGTTCGAATCGGCCCTTTCCCGTTCGGTTCGCATAGAGCCTCTTCTCGGCTTGGCCCTCGGCGCCTCAGGAGGTCTGCTCGAGAGCGTTGTCCTAAAGACCTCACTCTTCTCTGGCGGATTGCTCGGTATGACGTTTGGGCTTGCCTTTGGTCTGTTTTTTGCTCGGCGCGCCACAACTCCTGGGGCCGGGCTAGTCTGGGGTTTAGGTTCCTCGTTTTTACTGTGGCTCGTTGTGCCTGGTGGTTTTTTTAATCTTGCGGTTTCTGTAAGAAATTCCGCCCTGATGCTCCAGGACGCCCAGGGACACTTCTCCGAGCTCGTTGGCTATGTGCTTTGTCTTGGAATGCCCGTCGGGGTGGGACTCGGTATTCGAGGAGCAATCCGAACGTCTAGACTGAACACAAGTTTTGCCTGGGGCCGCGCCATAGTAGCCGGCGGTTTCGCAGGCACCCTCGGAGGCTTTATCTTCGGTCGGTGGGTGTCTTCAGGTGACTACTTTCCTCTCCTGGCGGGTTTTGGCGAACTCAGCTCTCGGAGCATGACCATTTTCATGCATTTTGCCATTGCTCTGTTGATCGGAGTAACCTTTGGCCTGCTCTTCCAACAAGACGTTCGCGGCTACGGATCTTGCATGGGATGGGGGCTCGGGTTCGGAATCTTCTGGTGGTTTTTCGGCCCCTTGACACTCTTGCGACTTGCTTCGGGAATGCCCTTGGATTGGTCGGCGGAGCAAGGAAGCGCTGTCTTCGGCTCTTTGGTCGGACACATCTTGTATGGACTCATCCTCGGCGTTGCGTACGCCACCATTGACAAGATTTGGGTTCGTTTGTTCATCCAGTCCGACCCGCTCAACCGGGAAATCGAAGGTCCCGGCCTGCACTTCCTGCGCTCATTGGGATGGGGAGCGATCGCAGGACTCATCGGCGGCTTGGTTTCCATGCCGGTCATGATTGCCACTGGCGTCCTGCCGAAAGTCGCGGGCGTCGACAGTACCCTTGTAGGGTTTCGCGGTGTATTGATTCATTTATCAGTCAGCGCGGCGATCGGCATGACCTATGGCCTGTTGTTTCGGGATGAGACCTCAACTCCTGGAGATGCCATTTCGTGGGGGTGGTTGTTCGGTTTGATCTGGTGGTATTTGGGGCCCATGACGCTTCTGCCCTTGTTGCTCACCGGTGTTTGCGATTGGAGCACCGACGCCGCCTCCGCTTTGCTTCCTTCCCTTCTTGGGCACTTGATCTATGGCGCTGCAACTGCGCTGATGTTTTTTCTGTTTGACCGCCGCTATACACGTTCGCTGCTTCTTGACCCCCGAACTTCGGCGCGGGAACTGCGCCGGCTCCGTCCACGGGAGAGCCCCGCGCCCGCACTCTGGCTTTTTGCACTCAGCCTGGGTGTGCTTCTCCCAATCCTACTTGGCTAGCTGTACTTCGCAACCTTTGTTCGATTTGCGAATCTCACTTAATGCAGGGATCGGTTTTCTCTGTGAGTTTGAGGCCGCTCTCGAAATCGCACTGTCGGCGCGACGATGAAGTTGAATGGCCTTTTAGAAGGAGGCCGGTCCATGAGGAAGTCTAGCTCGGGTCATGCAGGTCAAGCCATAGAACGAGTACTCGAACTGTCAGCGGACGCCCAAATAACAAGACGCAAAACATCTAAAGACTCCCCGGCGTTTCACAGATTGACGGGAGCAATAGCAGCTTACGGCAAAACACTCGCGCTTCTCACAGCACTTCAACAGCAGGAAGAATTCTACACAATAATCGCTCCATGTGAATTTTCCGACCGCGTGGCGGCGGTTAGCTGAAGAGCAAGAAGAGCAAAAGGGATTAGATATGTGGCATAAAAATTGCCCCGTCTGCCTTTTCCTGATTATGACCATCGCGCTGGCGTTGCCGCTGCATGCCCGGGAGCAGGTTACGCTCACAACATCCGATGGCCTCAAAGTGTACGCCGACTTCTATCCCGCGAGTTCCTCGGGATCCAATCCGGCGGCAATCAGAGCTCCATTTATTGCACCGATCGTAGGCCTCGGAAATCGCCCAAGTCTGGCCTTCGCCGGCCTCCAACTAAGCGTCAAAATCGCGGGACCTCACGAGTGAAATCCGATCCACCTCGTCAAAGAGAGCGGGCCGGTTAGTGGTGCACCCCTTCGTCTTTCGTGTGGTGAAGCGCTTCCGTTCTCAAACGCCTCGCGCACAGGTCGCAAATCAATTTCAGTGACCGCTTGCTACATATCAAGCACACCGACTTCCTGGAATCCGGGACATTCCTCCACTTGGCAGAGATCTCAAAGCGAAGTGGCCGGCTTCGTTCGGTGAAACACCGTGTGGCGTGCTCTTGCGGAGCCGCAGCTGAAATCCCTCACAAATAGATGAGATGCTCGATGGTGGGTTAGGAAACAAGCGCCGCCGAGGAGTCATTTTGTCCGCGCCGTGCCTCTGTGGTGAGCGCTAAGACCTTCGGCGGGGACCCTCTTGCAGCATTTAATGGTTTAGGCCTCGCAATGAATGGCTTTATCTAAATGGACGAGGCCTTTGACCATCAAGCTCGGATGCAAGCGGTGGTGTTGTGCGATAGCGTTTCTATTGATGGAGCTTTGGCCAATTCTCGTTGGCCTCGTTGATGTGGCCCGGGATATCCTTGAACCACTCCTTCTGGATATCCCTGTTGTAGTTCAGATAGAGCTTGCCGTCGACGATCTTCCAAGCTTCAGGATCAACCGGTACAGCGTGACCCTGGCTCACTCCGAACGCGCAATAGCCGCCGTACTGTGGTGCGTACCGCGTCGGATCTTTCGCGAAAGCGTCGCGATGAGCCGCCGTGGCAAAAAGCCACTTCGCCCCGTTCCAAGTGTACTCAAATTTCGGAGAGCCTTTCACGGCTTGGGATTGCTCAAAATAAGCAACGGTGTCGTAGCCCTTGATGGCAATTCCTTTCGCTGACGCGTCCACCCGCGGACTTTCTGCTCCTGGGCAAAGGCGGGAATCGCCACAGTGACGGCTAGCAGGGCGATAAGAACGAACAGATTGCGCATTTATTCTCCTTGAGTTGAAGTGCTGCAGCAGCGCTGAAACCGTCCCCAGCAGTTCAGCGTGGCGCTCATAGCGCCAATCACCAAGCGATTCGCGAAGCACACCGCAATATCGGCGCAAACCGCACAAAGCGCAGCGAGAGCACGAATTTTCAATCACTACGTCAGTGCTGCGACTTGCAGTCAGATGCGCAGCGGGCAAAGAAGTTCCAAATCAAGTGACCGCCCTTGCTTGCTTACTCCCGTGTAGAATCTGTAGCTTCGATCTAGTGTTCCGTCCCACAAATAAGTGATCGCATCCTGGACATAGAGTGCGAGCTCCTCCTCGACTCATCGAAGACATCCGCTGAAACTTCTGTAGGACAAGCTAATCGAATTGTTGAGGCATCTATGAGATGTTTCCTTCGAGATTGGAGAACTCTTTGCTATCACGCCGGGCGACGCGCCGACCGGTGACCTTGCGCAAGCGCAAGTGGTGAGCCGAAAATCAGTTTGGGTGAGATCGGCACAGTGCCTGAGAAGCCCTGGTCGCAACCGGCTCGACGGCAACGAATCATCGAGGCCTAATGGCAATCCATCTCAATACCGAGGTTCGAGGAGTAGTTCTAACCGCAAGTTGCGTCGCAACCGGTCGAACATTTTATGAGTATCACATTCTGAATTCTTCAGAGAGCGTCCCGGAAGATATCTGGAATTTTGATAAACCGGAAATGATTGCACTGAAAATCTACAAGATTGAGTTCCGATCTCCGGAGGGGCCGCTTCGATCCCTGGTCTGGATTAGTGATCTTCGCGACGACAACTCGCGTGAATCATGAAAGAAACGCTAAAAACGTGCCCAAACTGCTCGGCCTGTGTCATCGTTCTTATATTCGACTGCGTCCGAGGGAAACAATTTTGTCATCACTGCATAGACAGGCCGGGGAGCGCGACTGAGCCGGAGAAATTGAAACTGACAGACCTTGATCGGCGGTTCCTTGACACTGTGGGAATCGACACGACACAATGACGACCGTCAGCAGCCGAAAAGCTGACATTGTCGAATGCCGTATCGATTTCGTCCGGTGGGCCGCCAATTTTCTTGGTAGCCGAAGAAGAGACTTTCACGTTCACCCAGCCAGCAAGCGCTTAGCTCTCCCTCAGCTCGTCGCGTACCCAAAGATGGCCTTCAACTCCAGGAACTCGTGTAATCCTGCCTCACCCCATTCACGGCCGTTGCCAGACTGCTTGTAGCCGCCAAAACAACCACTGAAATCGGATTGGGCACCGTTGACGTGAACGTTGCCCGATCGGATTCGCTTCGCAACGCTTCGTGCGCGCTCGATGTTTCCAGAGGTCACGTAGCCCGATAGCCCATAGGAGCTGTCATTCGCGATGTAAACCGCATCGTCTTCGTCCTCGTAAGGAATGATCGAAAGGACAGGCCCGAAAATCTCTTCGCGTGCAATCGTCATCTCGCTGCGGACGCCGGCGAAGACCGTCGGCTTCACGAAGTATCCCTTGCTGATACCGTCCGGGCGGCCGGCGCCGCCAGCCACCAACTCTGCGCCCTCCTCAATACCTTTCTTGATCAGCCGCTGCACCTTTTCGAACTGGGCTGCGCTCGCGACCGGGCCGATGTTGGTGCCCTTCGTGAAGGGGTCCCCCGCTTTGGTGGCCGCAGCAGCCTGCCTCGCGGCCGCAGCCGCCTGGGTCATCTTGGACCGCGGAACGAGTATGCGAGTGGGCGCGTCGCACGACTGGCCGGTGTTGAGAAAGCATCCATGCACGCCCTCCTTAACTGCTTTCTCCAGGTCCGCGTCATCCAGGATGATGTTGGCGGATTTACCGCCCAGCTCCTGCGTGACCCGCTTCACCGTGGGGGCTGCGGCCGAAGCCACAGCGACACCCGCTCGAGTGGACCCAGTGAAGGAAACCATAGCCACGTCTGGGTGCGACGCAATCGCAGAGCCCACGGTAGGTCCATCACCGTTCACCATGTTGAAAACACCTGCTGGGACGCCTGCCTCATGAAGAATCTCTGTGAAGAGGTAAGCGGAGAGCGGCGCAATTTCACTCGGCTTGAGGACCATAGTGCAACCGGCCGCAAGCGCGGGCGCTACCTTGCACACAATCTGGTTCATAGGCCAGTTCCAGGGAGTGATAAGGCCGCAGACCCCAATCGGCTCCTTTCGCAAGAGGGTCGAACCCTTAAGCTCTTCAAACTTGAAGCTCCCCAGCACTCTCACCATCTCCGACAGGTGCCGTAGCCCCACCGGGGCCTGCGCCGCGCGTGAAAGCCAAATGGGAGCTCCCATCTCCCGCGATATAGTCTCCGCCAAGTCCCCAACCCTTGGCTGATAAACTTCAATTATCCGTTGTAGGAGCGCGAGACGGCTGTCTGGACCCGTCTCCGAGTACGACTCAAAAGCTCGCTTGGCTGCGGCGACGGCCTTGTCGACGTCCTTCGCAGTGCCAAGCGAGATCGTTGCAATACGCTCCTCGGTCGCTGGGTTGATGACTGGTAATTCATCGACTCCGGCCGGGTGGACCCACGCCCCGTCGATATAGAACTGCCGACAATCCTTCATGGGTTTTCTCCAGGTGTCTGTCAACGAGGAGCGCAAGATTTGCGATCGATCTCGCCCCTGAAACTCCATTTCGAATACTTAATCAAATCAAAGGATTATTGCGTTTCGTTTAGAGACTTTATCGCCAGGGGGCTGCTATGTCCCACGTCAAGCTTACATTGATTAGTATGGTCGCGGTGCTAAACGGCAGCCCGGCGATGGCCAGCCACGTATTGACACCAAGACGGCGCATATTGGGTACCCGACGAATCTTTGCTCTTTTGCACGCTGGCCCAAGCACTCGGTTCCAAACATTGTTCGGATTGAGAGCCGCGCCACGATCTGTACAGAAAACAAGGCTTTCAGGATTGACGTCTGGTGGACGAAGCCGCAA
>WNFN01224067.1_pt1 | contig 17442 bp, 18 predicted proteins | sample 5400161 | NCBI WGS metagenome assembly WNFN01 (sample SAMN13153353, study PRJNA577476) | soil metagenome | isolation source: 80 cm saprolite on Douglas fir-dominated hillslope | place: USA:California | collected 2013-09-17 | reverse complement strand
AAGGCGCAACTAGCGCAACAGAATACCGATCTTGCCACTAGCCAGCGGAGCGCCCTGGAAACTCAGCTCAAGAAGGCCGAAGACAAAGCGCAACTAGCACAACAGAATGCCGATCTAGCCGCTAGCCAGCGGAGCGTGCTGGAAACTCAACTCAAGAAAGCCGAAGACAAAGCGCAACTAGCACAACAGAATACCGATCTTGCCACTAGCCAACGGAGCGCGCTGGAAACTCAGCTCAAAAAAGCACAAGAAGAGAAAGCGCAACTAGCACAACAGAATGCCGATCTTGCCACTAGCCAGCGCGGCGCACTGGAAACTCAGCTCAAGAACGAACAAGTGAAGCTGCAGCAAGTCCAAGCAAACGCGGACCGTGCGGCCAGCCTCTTGAGCGAATTGGAAGCTCAACTAAGGCAGGAGCAAGAGATGGCGCAAAAAGCCCAGGCAAACGCAGATTTTGCGACCAGCGAGCTTAGAGGAGTGCGGCTTGTCGAGCGGGTTACAACTCCACTAAGGGCATTGAAGATTCGGCCGGTAGTGAACGATCGAAATTCGGAATCAAGGAATGGCGCCGACGCTACTTTTGCGTGGTTTATGATCGGGGTTAATCCCGAAGAAAAGCAGGACCGACTACAATGGGGAAAATACGCCCGGATCAACCCGCCTCAAAATGTCTCTCCGATACCCTCGCCATCCACCAAGGAATCCGAGGCATCTCATCCTCCAGAGTCGCAATTCGATCGAAGTGCCGAAGCCTCCGGGGAAGAGGAGTTCCTGAAAGAATTTGTTGTCGGGTATCTTCGAACGGTCGCAAGCAATGATACGTCAATGCAGCGGCGGTACTTTGCGGAGCAGGTCAATTTCTACGGAAGGGGTGTCCTTAATTCATCGAATGTCGAGGCTTCTACGCAGCATTACCACGATGAGTGGCCCATCCGGGAATGGGCGCCCCGCGGAGAGGCGAAAGTGGTGCGGTCGAGCAACCCCAATCTGTTTGTCGTGTATCAGCCATTCAATTGGACCGTTTCTGACGGTTCCCGCACTGCCCATGGCAATGCGATCCTCTATCTTCGGATCCGCAAAAATTCCCAGGGCGAATTTCGGATCGTTCACGTCCATCAGCTCGATCGCTGATCCCTTTCCTGACCATACCCAATCCATCAATTCCTCCGCGGCACCGTGTGGAACGATTTTGCAAGTCCGGGATCACACTGTGAAAATTGAGGACGCAAGGTCTGTTACGAATGAGGTTTGGAAATGTCGAATCGAGGCTCTTTTGGGGTAACCGCACGAAACGGAATTTTTAGCACGATTTGGGAAGCCTTGTCTTGATATCCAGCGATTATGAGCTGCGAACGGATCAATAAAGAAACGGCATCACCCCCCGAGGATCCATGAAGCCAACTCCTTTAGCGATCAGTCTACATATTTGACGACAAAGAACTCGCCTTCGCGGCGCGTTATTGGCACGGAGACGCTAGAGCCGAGAGCTGTAGTAACGTTACCGTTGGTGAAAGCCGTCGCGTTCTCGGTCGAGTAGACGCCGATAAAATCCGTGCGATCTGCCTTGAGCAAGATCCCGTCCCCTCCGTTCTTCTTTGCTTCAACAGCGAGATCAGCGTCCCGGTGGGCCATGGGAATGGGTCCGCCTGGCCGACTATCGGTGACGTATCCGATAATTCTAAACTTCCGTGGTGGCGTGCCGACCAAGCAAATGTCGTCCCCACCAATATTCTTAGAGGTCCGCCCTTGCCTTCGTAAATTGCCGACCCCTCTGGCGAGTTCTAGAAGATATGCGGACAGAGCTACTGGAAGAAGACAAGACGTAGCTGATCGCCCCCTTATCGTGAGCTGAGATGGCAGCTACAAACTGCCGACAATCGCTACGCGGGGCATTATGGTTGCGTTTCAAAATCTTAAAAACTCATCTAGTTAAGCTCAATGCCGTGGACTCCTTTAACTACCTCTCAGTCCTTCTCTCGATCATCCTCGGGCTGGCTATAACCCAAGTCCTACAGGGGTTGCGCGGGCTCATTCTGACCAGGGCGAAGGTGAAGTTGTATGTCCCGACCTTGATCTGGGCCGGGCTCGCGCTTCTTATTGCTGTTCAGGGGTGGTGGGCAAGCTTCGGCATGCACACGCATGAAAATTGGACCTTCGTCGCGCTCCTCGTCATCGTGCTCCAAGCAATCAGCATGTATATGGTCGCGGCGCTGGTCCTACCGGACATTTCCGGAGAGGCCATCGTCGATCTGCGGGAGCATTACTTCGCGCATAAAAGCTGGTTCTTTGCAGCCCTGTTTGCGAGCATTGTCTTCAGTGCGGCGAAGGAGCTCGCTCTCGGTAGGCATATGCCCAGAGGCATCAACGCCGAGTTTCACATCATCTTCGGCGTTGCGGCGATTGCGGGCGCGGTCACGCGGCAAGAGTGGTTTCACAAGCTGTTGGCACCAGCTATTGTTTTCCTGTTCTTCGTCTACATCGCCCTCCTGTTCACGCGGCTTTAGCGATGACCATCCTGTTATAAACGCGCGTTCCCAAAAAACCAGGAAAGGGCCACTTGTTTCCTTGATCGCTTGGCATTTCCGAAGAAGCCGGCAACAACCGCGCTAAGAATAGCCGTTCAGCATTCCTACGTTGCTGGTTCGGAACCCTCAGAGAGTCTAGCCTTGACTCCTTATCGCTTGCGCGAGCCGAAGCCATAGCACACTAAAATAGAGTTATCATACCCAGTTAGACTTCGCCATCTTGACGCCTTCCATTTAAAGCAAAAATTCAGAGGAATGAGTTGAGGCCAAATCATAAAAGATTTGGAGGGCTAACCTGGAATTGCCAAAGATTCTCGGAAATTGGATAGCGCAGATGGAAGCTTTCAGCTAAAATTCCCATCCCCCCGGGAAATCTGTTGAAGATCAAGCCGTAGAAAGCCACGCGCTATTGGTTGAACGTAATCGACCAGGACAGGTGTCAGTCAATTGGTAGAAGGACCAATCCCGGCCAAGATCATAAAGGCTAGATAAATGAAAACCCAAGAACCTAAGCTCGCTAATCGCGAGGTGGTTGGTAATACGGGCTTTTGTGCAGTCGTCATGACCGTCACGCTTTTGCCTGCGCACCACGCCTTGGCGGATGCCGACGATAATCACCAACAGATCCTTCCGTTTCCCACGCTGGTGGCGTCCACGATCCCTTCGAATGGTGACGTAAATCCCTACGGAGTGGCGTTTGTACCAGGTAACTTCCCATTTGGGGGACTCCTGAACCCGGGCGATCTTTTAGTGTCTAACTTCAATGACAAGCAGAACATTCAAGGCACCGGTACCACGATTATTAAAGTCGCGCCCAATGGCCAAACATCCCTCTTTTTCCAAGGAACTGCTCCCCTTGGCTTGAGTACAGGGCTCGCCATACTGAAGGAAGGTTTCGTGCTGGTCGCCAACTGCCCTACCACTGGAGGCATGTCGCCCATGGCACAGCAGGGTTCACTTCTGCTCATAGACCGGAACGGAAATCTGGTAACCACTATTGTCAGCCCGTTTATTCAGGGCCCCTGGGACTTCACGGTCCAAGACCGAGGAAACAGGGTCATAGTGTTCATTTCCAATGTGCTGACTGGTACGGTCTCGCGGCTCGTTTTGCTGTTGAATGGTGGCAACGTCGTCGTGAAAAGTGCTACGGATATCGGTTCGGGCTACTTTCATCGACCCGATCCCGTGACGTTTGAGGTGGGGCCGACCGGGTTGGCCTATGATCCTCTCCTAGATATCCTCTATGTCGCATCCACCGGGGACAACGCAGTCTTCGCGATCAAAAATGCCGGCGAGGTACGCCATTCCCACGGTCTTGGCCAGACGATCTACCAAGATCCGGTGCACTTGCATGGAGCGTTAGCCATGGTGCTGGCCCCGAACGGCCACCTGTTAGTAAGCAACAGCGACGGATTCAATGTTGATCCAAATCAGCCCAGCGAGATTGTGGAATTCACCGTCCCACGGTAGATTTATCGGCCAGTTTTCGGTAGATCCTGCCCTGGGTGGAGCATTTGGATTGAATATCGTGCGGGTCAGTGACGATGTAGTCCGTTTCGCGGCGGTAGACGATAACGCCAATAACATCACAATCTGGATGTTGAATGCTGCCAATTTGATCGATTCGAATCAAGATTAAGACATAGCCGGACCCGAAAACGACGCGGCGCGAATTCGACGAATAATTTGCCCGGAGCTACGAATCGCATAGCAAGATCGCCGCTCGCATTGGCGTCTCACAATGGGCGATTTGGAATTGGCCTACTGGTAAACAACCTCCGGCCGCTAGATCATTGGCGCGGCTCCCGTGTACCGTTCAAAATCATCAAGCCCATCTCTGAAGTGCGGTATGTCGGCTTTGTCCGTTCTACCGGAAAGCGCGCGGCAAGATTCGTAAGCTAGGCGCTACGTGGTCGAACACGGTGGCATCCCCTGACTCTCGGTCTTAAGGTGCGTAACGGGCGAAGACAAAGTCGCGAGCTTTGACGGCCTCGTGGCAGGAAAAGCAGGAGTTGTGCACCGCCTCGTTGGCGGGTTTCCCGTCGTTAAATTGAGCGAACCCCCAGCCGCCGGTCGAGGCGTATTTTTTTGAGTCCTTGACCATGACCTGAACCCCGTTCTTGGGTGGCCCGGCCACGAAAGATTGGAGACGGCCAAAGGCTTTGCTGCTTTCCTCCAACGGGACGTAACTCCAGGCGAGCCGGGCAATGATTGTTCCGTCCGGGAACGGAAGCTTCCCTTCGCGGTAGGCCTTGATCGCTACGTCGTTGCCCAGAATGGCGCGCAAATCGTTGAGGTCGCCTTCCTCGTGAGCCACGGAGATCAACCTCCAGTCGCGGTATCCGGGGGGATATTGACTCCGAAGCTCGGGGCGGCCTCTCCATCGGCCTGTCCAGATGCGGGGGCCACCTAGGCGACCACGCCGGCCAGCGCTACACCTGCAACCAGCAGGAAAACAATCCGTCTCACGATCATCCAAGTTCCTACCAGTTGGTCTTTAAGCGTGCTTCCCGCTTGCTGGCCGAGCGCCTTTGCCCGCAGGCAAGACCCCCTTAGTCACAGGAATGCCAAAACGGTCAACGTGAGCGTAGTACGCCGGTTCATTGTGTTCATCGTTTTATGGTCCATTTTTCCGCTCGATCGAGACTTTCTCCGTGGCCGGTGAATGGGAATCATAAGCCGCTTTCCACGTGGAAAAGTCGGCAACTCTGTGGCGAACGAGTAAATATAGCATGGGTTGATATCTTCTTTTGGGGGCCGACGCTCCAGGCTGAGCGTTCTGGTCAGTCGCGTCAAACATGGAACTGGGCGTGGCTGCGAGCGACTCGTCAGGTCATCCCAAGTCGCGTCAGGCCATCGCCAGCGCTTTTTGAAGGGTCATGATGACAGAGCTACTGGAAGAAGACCAGATGACGCTGATCGCCACGCGGAGCATTATGATTGAACCCAAAATCTTAAAGCCCACTATATCGCCCTTCTGTTCGCGCAGCTTTAGCGCTGACCATCCGGTTGTAAACGATGGTTGGTGCGGAACCCTCAGGGAGTCTAGCCATGGCTCCTTATCGCTTGCAGCGAGCCGCAGCCATAGCCAGCAGGACGACCGGTATAACAAAATGGGTTCCCTTCTGGCGGTCCTGTTTCCCTCCCTTTCTCTTTTATCGACGGAATTGAGCTGCACTAAAGCGCATTCGCGCACAGCTTGACCGGTCGCCAAACAGAAGCGCGACTTGACCTAAGGCAAGGCCAAGCCGCGCTTCGTTGTTTACCCAGACGCGCGCAAGATCAGACTATCGGCAATAGATGCCAATACAGTGGGACACTTGCCCCTAACTCTAAATAGCCGTGGGTGGCGCCGGGTTCCGCTTGCAAATACTGAAAGGCTTCGTCCTCATTGGTAGACCAGAGCGTCAACCGTTTGCCAAATTCACCTTCGATTGCTTCTTCCGCTGCTAGCTGAACCAATTGGTCATTAATCTGATCAGGAGCGTGGACCTCTACAATCAAACAACAATCTTGCTGCTGATGGTTCTGAACCGGCTCCTCAGCTAAGAGATAGAGGGTTGCTAGCATGGCAAACACGGTTATCGCAAGGGCGCTCAAGAAGTTGATGGCCAGAGGAAAAGGTAACCCCACATCGATTGCGCATCATTAGGAGGAATAAAAGTAAATCTCGACGTTCCCGACCCGATTGAAATCGCTGGCCGGACCTAGCTCACGCAGCCGTTTTTCACCCACCTCGCAGATGTTGGAATGGCTGATTCTGCGGTGAGGTCCCGGACTGACACTAAAAAGGATTAGGTCCCGAGCTTCCTGTTTAAGTAGCTCTCGCGGGCGGCGGAGGGCAGCGCTGATCTCCATCTTAATTAAGCAATGGATTGGCTTGCCTTGCTCTTTAATATGCAGGGTACTCATCGGCTTCGCACTGTATTCGAAGAAGGCGTGCTCGCTCGTCAACCCATTCGACGCTTTCAAGACTTTCTCGGTGCTCATACGCGCGGAAGGCAACGCCACCCGTGACGAAGGGCTAGAGTGGTCAGGTCCATGATGATTGAAGCCTTCCGATTCCATAGTTGAACGCGACGGCTATAGCGGACGGCTTTGAAAATTACTGGGTTAGTGATACTATTAAAGACGAAACTTCTCATTGTCGGTGACTCGGTGATGGGTTGTTTATTAAGCGCCGGGGGATGGTGATGCATCTCCCGATGCGCTTTCATATATTGGTCACTGCGATCCGTATTCGGGTAATAAGCTCCAAGCCGCAATGCGGCCGCAACACTCTAATCCGGACGGGTAGCTTCGCGATCCTTTCCTAGCAGTTACGCGTCTTGCGTTACCCTGAGCGATATACAAGGACATTGGAGGCGAGGCTCCGGTCTTCCAAGTTCTATCAAACTTGAGAATATTTTAGACTTCAAGCTAAAATATCGGAAAGGGGTAGGAAGCCGCTGGTGCTCAATGCGTTATCGAAATTCAGGCCCTCGAATGGATGTCCTTGACGCTCTCCGGACCGAATCCGATCGGGATTGCCCCAGGCGAGAAATACCGCGGCTGGCGTGACGCAACGGACGGTCTGGATTGGGTGACCGGCAAACGCTATCCGAAGGCAAAATCATTTGGCGAAGCTCTGGGGAGTCGCTCGAGCGTCAGAAATGTAAATAGGTCAACAGTATCAGGACCAGAGCGACCGACGATAGGATGAAGAGCACCAGCCACATCGTTCGAGATATTGGTTTTCCGAAATAGTTTAGGCCCGTTATCACGGCCAAGACGACTGCGATGAGAATTATAGCCATCGGGGGATGCTCCAAGTTAGACGCTAAGGGTTTTTGTCCGCAAGCCTTGAGAGGCGGGAGGTTAAGCTCAATGAGCAAGGAAGTTGTCCTGAACCTCGCCCCTCGCTCGTCGTGTCATTGAATTCCGGACAAATAGGGCTCACTGTTTTATTCGAGGTCTAACTCCACCCCCGTTTTGAGGAGGGGTTTTCCAATCTTGGGCCCCATTGTGACCGCTCCCCGACTCAACCCTCTTTTGCCAGCAAGTCCTGCAGGAGCTGCTCATATTTTTTCGTATCCGGGTGTTCCGGTCCCAGAACCTGAAGCGCACCGTCTGCGGCTCGTTTAGCAAACGCGCTTGCTTCCTGGAGTTTGCCCTCGGACCGTAAACAGTTCGCTAGATCAAAACACGTTTCCAGGGTGTCAGGGTGGTCAACACCAAGTACTTTTTCTCTGAGGTTGATGACCTCACGATATTCTGCTTCAGCCTCGACATACCTGGTTTGCGCCGCGAGCACTTCCGCCAGATGATTACGTGTGTCTAACGTGTTAGGGTGTTCCGGGCCGAGCACTTTTTCTTCGAGCTTAACAACTTGGTGGTCCTCTGCTTCAGCCTCGGTATACTTGCCTTGATGAAGTAGCGCCTCTGCCAGATTGCTGCGTGTATCCACGCTGTCCGGATGCTCGGGACCCAATACTCTCTCGTCTAGTTTGAGCACTTTGCGACCCTCAGCCTCTGCTTCGGCGTATTTCCCTGCTTTATTGAGCGCCTCTGCCAGATTACTGCGGGTACTCAAGGTAAAGGGATTCTCGGGACCGAACACTTTCTCCGCCAGCGTGACCAGGGCGCGAAACTCGGCTTCGGCCTCGGCATACTGGCCCTGCACACCAAGCACGCTCGCCAGATTGTTGCGTGAGCGCAGCGTGTTGGGGTTTTCCGGACCAAACACTTTTTCTTTAAGCTTGACCACAGTCCGAAACTCCGTCTCAGCCTCGGCATACCGACCTTCGGCAAACAGGTCGTCGGCGAGATTATTGCGTGTCCTTAGCGTGTCAGGATGCTCGGGGCCAAGCACCTTTCCGCGGATTGCAAGCAGGGTGCGAGCTTCCGCTTCGGCCTCGGCATATTTCCCTTCGTAATAAAGCGCGGCTTCCAGATCGTTGCGCGTTTCCAGAGTGTCGGGATGCTCAGAGCCCAAAACCCGCTCTCGTTCCTGTAGCACTACGCGAAACATGCGCTCGGCATCGCTATATTGACCCTTATCATAAAGGACAAATGCGACGGCGAACTGGACCCGCGCCCACTCCAACGGATCACGGGAGCGGTCGGTGAGCTTCTCAGCGTCGCGCAGCCGCGTTAACGCTTCGGCGTACTCGATCCGCTTCTCGGCTGCCCAGCCAGCCAGCTCAAATGCTTTGATCGCTTCTGCGTTGTTCGCAGGGCTGGAGCGCTGAGCTTCGTCAGCGGCAGCGAGCGCCAATCGCTCGGCCTCGTTGTAATCCTTGGCCACGTAAGCGGCGTTCGCCCGCTCATAAGTGGTGGCATTCGGCGCTTTCTTGAGTTCTTCAGCGAGGCGCGGCAGCTGTTCCTTGAGGGTGGCGGCGTCAAGCCCAAGCCGTTTACCGAGTTCCTCGTACGTGCGCTGCTCGATTTCCTCAGGCTTTTGGCCGGGCTGTTCCTGGCGCACTTTGTTCTGCACTTCGGCAAACGAGTTGACGCCTTGCCGCAGCTTGCCGAGTTCTTCCTGGAGAGCATGGAGCTGCTGATTGGTTTGTTGCTGTTCCTGGTTGGCGTGTTGCTGGCCTTGCAAGAGCCAGATACTCAGAGCGACACTAAAGACTAGCAGCACAGCAACCAGAGCGGCCCATCGCTTGACGCCCCGGCGCAGCCGGCTGAGATCATCGCGCAGCTTGAGCACGCTGGCTTCAAGGCCTTCTCTGCTGTCGAGTGGGTGATAGAGATGGACGTCAGCCTTGAGCCGGGCACGGTACTCGCCCTGCAGCTTCCGTTTTTCCTCGTCCTCCTCTTCATGCGGGTCGGTGGGAAAGCTCTCGTCCAGGAACAGATACCAGACTTTCTTTCCTTTGCTCCCGGCGTAGAGCGCCTCATACTGGGTGTAGTTAACCCGGCCGAATTTTTCATCGATGCTCGGCGGCTCGGCTCCGTAGCATTCGCCCACGAGTTGCACCACCCCTTTACAGGAGTCAATCCGCCGGCGCAGCATCTCCCGCAGGTCGCCCTCTTCGGTGCCCAAGATATCCTGCCACTCCGGCTCGTAGCCAAGAAAGGTAAGGGTGTTGGCCACAAGCTGCCGGGCGCTTTTCAGCTCGCGGCTGACAGCGGAAATGAAGATTATGGGACGTGGCGACATACCGGGTTGATGGGCCTAGCTGTGCGGGCTTAAGAGATTGTTCGACCCGAGACGCAGAGTTGAGGGCGTCGTGCAATTCAAAGCTCACACCCCATATTCCCTCAATCGTAGGGGAGGGCAAAGCACCAGCAGTATGAGTCTCGTCATGCTTCAAATTATGGATGGTATGCTCTTGCTCCCATTGCTTACGGTAAGCTTGAGCCGTAGAATTGTCCTCATCATTTGAGCTAGTCACTGTGGTGGTATTTGCGGAAGGGGTCGCAGCTTCAATCGGATACTCAATGTAGTTGCCGTACTGATCTTTTATGTAATGCCCGACACCATCTACAGCTGGCGCTTGATCGAACCAGTGCCCGTCTTTGATGGTTGCGTTATCTGGCGTAGCATCAATGCGTCCGCCGCTCGGAGTGATATAAAACCAATGGCCATCATCATACGATGGTTTACTAGGATCGTCACTCGCATATGCGAGTGAGGTGAACGTAAGCAAAACAGGATGTGAGCTTTCTCCAGCTATCGCCTACACGCATGTGGTCCTCTCTTTCGGCGAGCAACATTGGCTGCGTCTCGGATCGGCAAGATTAAGATTTTCTGCAAAGCCGGAGCGCATCAGGTAACATATCTTCAGAGTAACCGTCTAGCTAGTGAAGCACAGGGTTGGCGGACCTCTACTGTAGACTTTGGACAGACAGTTGGTTAGGGCCGAGCGGCCCAGGCGGTAGGGGTCAGTTCAGCGACGCGTCTGACCGGAAGGTCGTCTAAACCGGGCAGGATAGCAGCGAGATAATCGCGGATAGGGATCTGCAAGCGACGGCAGGTTTCGACGATGGAGAGGATGGCCGCGATGCGTGGCCCGGCTTGTTGGCTTCCGAAGTGGATCCAGTTTTTGCGACCCAAAGCCACTGGCCGAATAGCGTTCTCCGCGGCATTGGTACTCAACTCCAAGATCGGATGATCCAGGAAGCAAGTCGGTTTGTTTCCGCCAGTTGTGAGTAAGCTGTTCAATAACCGCGGTTGGCACCTTCTCGCGTAACTCGGCCAAGCAGCTCTGGATCAAGCGGCAGCGGCGTGATTGAATCCGAACTCGACACGGCTCATAACTAAGCAAAACACTGTGTTAATAACCAGATTTTTCTGCTCCAGCTTCTACTATTTCTTTCCGGTACCAATCTTTGCCTCGTGATTGGCTCAATTCGATTCCGCTAACCAGCAGCGTTAGTTCCTCCATCATGCGTCCGCATGCTGGCGGCCTTAAATCCGATCACCTGTGCAGTTTCGACCGCGGCCGTGAAAGCCTCGAGAGCCTCCCTGATTTCCTGAATCTCGCGCTCTGCCGGCTCGTTTTCTTTGTTGATGCGAATCGTCGTCCACCGTCTCGGAGATTCCCATCGCCGATCACAGCTCCCAGGTCATCTGGAAAATCCCCAGGTCTAGTACAAGCGCGGAACGCACGAGAGAAAACTTTCAGTTCATGGCCTATGCCGCTCCACTGTTCTATTCAGAGCCGACCATCGTCGGAACTCCCAAGGACTGTTCTACCAGATCGGCTGCAGCAGAGAGTCCGTTGGCCTTCACAATCGCTTTCTGGATCCGGCAAGCATTGTCTCGATAAGTCGCGTCGCTCAGCACTTGACCTAGAAGGGTTGAGAGATGGGCAGCGGTCAACTTATCTAGCGAGGTGACCACACCGGTTTTGTGGTAGGCTATTCTTGCGGCAATGCCGGGCTGATCAAAGGTTACGGGGATAGCCACTTGAGGGACACCCTGCGCAAGAGACTCCAGCACGGTGTTCACCCCAGAATGCGTGATACAAACTGAGGCCTCCTTTAATAGTTCCAATTGAGGCGCCCGCTTGACGATGATCGCATTGCTAGGAACCGGCCCGATCTGCTCCGGCTCGAGTTGATCGCCAATGGAAAGAACTAACTGCACGCCCTTATGCTTCGTGACACCGGCGGCAATGGTGCGGAAGACCTCCGCTTGACCATTCAGTATCGTACCCATTGAAGCGTAGATCAGCGGCTCTCCGGTTAATCGCTCCCAAGGGAAATCCACCTCGGCCCGGCCCTTGCCATCGTGGAACGGCCCGGTGTGATGAAACTGGGATGGCCAATTAGGATTCTCAAAATCGAACTCTCTGGGAGTTTGGGTGAGCCACGCGATTTTGGACAAGGTGAAACCGGGGTCCTCCCAATCGATTTTGAAGCCGGCGTTCCTCGCATAGGCTTTGACCCCGTCGTTGCCAAGCATTTTAGCAAACTTGGCCACACCTTTCCGGTTTCTGGCTATAGCTTCAGTGGTTGTCTGGTGAGGATCACCGTAGATACAGAGGGGTGTGTAACCAGAGTAGTCACAATGAATTGCGACCGCCACGTGGATATAGGGTATGCCCAAGTTCATCGGCGCCAGTTCGGCATAAAATTGGATCGGGTCGATGATGAGGGCATCGACGCCAGTCGCCTCGAGCATGGCGGGCATTGATTTTAGCATCGCCTCTGTTCGCTGTACCGCCAGGCCGAGGGCAAATGCTAAAGCGTCGTCTCCTTCCAGCTTGCTCACTTCGGGCCGGTTCTCGTTAATGGGATCCCTATCGTTGCCAGGAACACACGGCAAACCGTTAGCGCTCGAAGAATAAAGGAAGACAACGTCATGGTTGCGCCCCTGCAGTTGACGCGCCAGTGCCGTCATCGGATTGAGGTGACCCGGTAGATTTAGACAAATAAAACCCAGTTTCATAAATAGTACGCTCTCCTAAGATCTGTCTGCAGACGTGACCGGATGGTCTGATCGCATGCATTTTGTTGCGCGTACTAAAACACACCGCTTTGGAAGCAGACGGTCATTTGTCCCAGCTGCCGTAATTGTTGTCTCAAATGAGATTAACCAGTACCAAGCGTCTCTTTAATGCCGGATTGTTCGTAGGGGTCTCTTCAGCATCGGCGAGGGTGAACTCGATCCAAAGCCCTCCGAGCCTAAGTCACCATCGCCAGTCGATGTGCGATCTGCCATGGCCTGTGCGCATCCGATCGAACTCCATCTGGCGTTTGATCCTTTTATGATCGTCAAGTGCCGAAACCATTCCCTCAACCGCCGCCCTGGAACGCCGATCATCATTCTTGGACCATGAGTTCCCAGCCTATAGATGCCCCTACGCCGGCCGGTTACCGCGGCGTGATCCGCTATTCGCTCTGCGTTCTGGTGCAGGGAAGCTCTAGAGAAGCGAGTACGCGCGTGGGCGAAATCTGACACCAAAGACACGGGCGAAATCAAATGACCGGATCCAGTGAGTCTGCCCACAGCGCGGAGAACGTTGACCAGAGCCGCACCGATTCGTATGACGGAGAAACAGACTCCCAACCGTTGAAATGAGCGACGGTTTCTCAGCCTTTTGAGATTTCGATATGCGTCCAGGCCCCCATCTGTAGCGCCTGCCCAACAAGCCGCGATAGCGTGAAGACGCTGGTTACGCCCAAGTAGAGCAGAGAATCGCGCTGCTCATTTTTTAATGTCAGAGTGAAAATAGTAGATCCTGCGTTGGATGGAAGGAAGCTGCCCTCGGAGCGATAGAGAACCTCGTGGATCGTTCCGAGAGGAATGATATGGTCTTCGTCTTTGCTTTCGATCCGGTTAAACACGGGTTCCTCGATAAGTGCGCTTTCGTAAACATTGCTCATAGCGTGATTAGTCCTTGGCTTACATTAGTTCAGCCTACATCAACTCGTGAGCGGTACTATGGTTCGGAAGAACCTTTCTTTGTGGCCCGGTTGGACTATCTCAGCCCAAGTTTGCCAAGACGCCGACTTTTTCGCTTCATTGGCGCGCCAGCCGACCTCACGCCATTTCCTAGGGTCATTTCAGTCGCAGGGCCTCGTCGAACTACAGCAGTTGGGGACTGATTTGGATAGACAAGTCACGTGGGACTAAGGTCCTATAGAGCGACCAGGCGGCGGACGATAGCCTGGTTGGAACTTAGCGGAAATGAATCGCATCAATAACACCGACGGACCCGCGGCGAGCCGCGCCCGGCTGACCAACGAGCTCGTAAATAATGAACGCAAATGGCTGCTCCCCAGCGGCCGCGGAGTCCAACGGAAAATCAGCCGAGGAGTCAAACGTCTTGCTATTTGGTTCGCAACCTGTGCTTTGCTTTTCAGCCCGTGCGTTCCCGTTCACGCCGGATTGCTAAAAGCTGAGGTCGATTTCTCGAACTATGATGCGCCGTTATTCGAGCAGATCGTCAACCGCATCAAGGCCAAGGTTGCAGCGCGCCTGGGAAAGGGCGTAAATCGCGTAAATACACAGGACCGCTATTTTATTGTTCCTTTCGCTTACCAAGACAGATGGATTAAGCCGCAGTTGTCGCACTCGTTCATCTCGGTGATACGCGTGCTCGGCGACGGCAAACAGCCCAGCCGGACATCGGGATTCAGACGAGGGAGATACAAGAACTGGAATTTTGAAGCATTTACCATCAGCTGGGTGCCTCACGATTTTGGTACCAATCCGGTGTGCGTTTTCGATGGCTTCGGTAGCCGCATTTTTCCGACATGGAACAAATGTCCTATCGTCGTCGGGAGAAACTTCAGGCTGGACGAGACACTGAAGATCGCGCTGAATGACAAAAGTTCCGTCGGCATGTGGGGACCCTACGAGATCAGGAAAGAAGCGTTTGATCTTGGCGTGAAACGGAAGTTGTTGCTCGACGGAGGAACTATCAAATATAAAGCCGATGACCGACTTACTCGTAAGGATCGAGTCGCGATCAATTGTTTCCATGCGATGGCGAACTTGGAAGAACTTTATCCTAACGGCGGATTTCTTGGGACGGGGTTTAGGATGTGGGGCATCAATGGTACCGCCCGAGTTCTGATCGAATACACCAAGGCGGTTCGTGACAAAGGCCTGCTCCTCGAGCCGGTCGATATCAAAAAAGATCTCTACGGATTTGTGTACGCCCCGGAGAGGAATAGCGGTGGCCTCTACGATCCTTTCCCGAACGCATCTGCGTACCACCAGTAGTTACGTAGTCGCCGCGACGCGCTTTCAGTAAGGGGCCAGAACGAGGGTCGCGTCTATACAATACAATAAACTGAAAATCTTCCCATGCTTACGTAGGCAACGATTAGATGGATGAGCACGAGTTTGATCGTGGAGCCTTTGGTTTACAACGCCGTCTGCTTTACTCGAAGGGTGAGCGAACACGACGGCACTGCTCTCAACCCGATGAACTCCAAACACCGCTTGGTCAGGGCTATCGCGCTTTTTGGTGCAGCCTTCGTTTTTGCGGCGGATGTAATCAGCGCCCACGCCGGCCGCTTGACCTTTGACTCAGCAGGTAATCTCTTTGTGGCGGACGGGCGCTCCGTCTCGAAGTTCACGGTCGATGGAACAAAGAGTACCTTCGCCACTGGGCTTCAGGAACCGCTCAGCTTGAGCTTTGACAGCAAAGGCAACCTTTTTGTCTCAGACGTGGGCAGCAACTCGATCTACAAACTCACGCCTGAAGGAAAGAAAAGCACATTCGCCAGCGGCATCAGCTCTGTCGGCATGGCTTTTGATCGTTCGGGCAATCTCTTTGTGTCCCACGATGATTCCATTTTCAAATTCACACCCGAAGGAGTGAAGAGCACGTTCGTTTCCGGCCTGGGTAATCCGATTGACCTGGCATTTGACGGAGCCGGCAATCTCTTTGTCACGGAAGTGACGGCAGCGGACGCCAGCAGCCACTCGATCCTCAAATTCAGTGCCGATGGAACGAAGAACATCTTTGCTTCCACGCTCGGCGCTGCCGAACCTTTGGGTCTGGCTTGTGATCGTTCGGGCAACGTCTTTGTCTCGAACAAGCACTCAATCTTGAAATTCGATTCGAGTGGAACTCCGAGCACTTTCGCCTCGGACTGGATGTCACCCGACAAACAATGGGAATACCGGTGTGTTGACGGTCACTGGCCGGAAATCGTAAAGGCAGGCACGACTCAAGTCGTGTCGGACCTTTCCGAAGAGCAAAGTGTGCCTCATGCGACTGAGGCAGAGGTAGTCTGGGCGCCGGATTCAAAACGGTTTGCCTTCAATTACAGTCCGCCGCACCCGCCCCACACCAGCTATGAAACGATCGCGCTTTATCAGCTGCGCGGCGACAAATGGGTGGCGTTGCGTTCGCCCGTGGCCGAGACATCGGAGCGCACGCAGTTGGCGCAACTGGCCAAGGAGCACTTGCCGAAAGGCGGTTACCCGCGCCGCGTCGAGCCACTCCGTGACATCTTGAAGGTCCGTATCTGGACCGACGCCAATACCGGGATCCTCTACGCTTATTCCGTCTGGGTTGGAAGCGGATCGCGCAGCTCGGAGGCAAGTTTTCTTTTCACATTGAAGTTCGACGCCGAAGGCAATTCGAAGATCGTCAAAACCCAACAGATGTCGGACAAGGAAGTCGAAAAGCTTAACGAATGAAACGCAAAATTTTTGATAACGATTGCAGCTCTAAGCTTGATCGCGTCGAGTGTGTGGTCGCAGGATGCGACGTTATTATGGTGTCTATTTGGACAACACGCCGTATCGACGCGATCCTTCTTAAACCCGGTCATTTCGCTGATTAGCCAGACTGACAAGAACCATGTCGATTTTTCGAAAGAGATTTGAAATAAATAGTAGTGTTTTGGCTTTCCCGTGTAGCCCGGCGCATATATGAGCAACCCGAATTACCCATCGTCAAATCAGAGCAATCGAAAGTCAGTTTGGCAGGACCGTTTGGTCAGCGCTGGAAGCATCGGTGCTAGATCATCTGCGCTCATGATCTTTCGTCGACGATCGACGGGCCCGGCGCTGATAATCCTGTTGGTAGTGCTCGTGACGGCGGTGGCGATCCTTAGGTGGATCTTTGGGTGGTAGGGACCACGGCCCCGCGCTTGCTCGCGGGAGGCTAATCTGCCCGAAATGCGGTTCTTTACCGGACCAAAGCGGCAGCGCTACTGCAAAGCGCTCAGGGCGTCCTCGGACTCTTTGCCCTCTCTTCTTCCCTAATCTTCAGGTCTCTTAACTTGAACTCTAGTCTTGAGCGTGCTTGCGCGTCGATATGGCCTATAATCCACATCTCCGGCGACAGGTCGCTTCCCTTATAGAAGGGGGTGTAATCCTTGCCGTCTGCCGTAATCGTAGGCGCAGACGGATCGCCCATAATCTCCACTCGGTGACCCTTGTATTGGAAGGCAGTGTTCATTGACGGCCGCGGATGTCTAGGGATCTGCATTCTAGTAATTATATCGACCGTGCGGAGGCCGACTTGAGCTCAGGGCGTGGAATGGAGGAGTCTATAGCACCGGGGGTTAAACGTGCTCACGGCATGATTTGGTACATGGCATCCACAATCCGACCGACCACCAAGTGTGATCTGGCTTTTCTGGTCCAGGTGGTAAGGGACGCTTGGCAGGTAGGTTAAATCGTTGGTTTTAACCATTGCGATTCCAGGCGGGTTCGCCTCGGCGATCTGTTGCTGGTGTTTCTCGCGTCGGACGACAGTATCTACGTCACAGGAACGGAATTGTTAGTGGATGGCGGCTTTGCCCAGGTATAGAGAACTCGATCGAGACGCTGGGCCAATTGCCCGCCGTTGCGACCTGGCGACCGCCACCTCAAGATGCTCGCTCGGAGTGGATTCTAACTTAGAGGCAGTTCGGGTCACGCCTTTACGGAGCGATGTGCTACCATCGGAAGAATTGGCAGGGAATGCGGCTCCAATCGTTGGCGCGTACGCCGTAATCCCATGAAAAAGTC
>WNFN01075586.1_pt1 | contig 17458 bp, 14 predicted proteins | sample 5400161 | NCBI WGS metagenome assembly WNFN01 (sample SAMN13153353, study PRJNA577476) | soil metagenome | isolation source: 80 cm saprolite on Douglas fir-dominated hillslope | place: USA:California | collected 2013-09-17 | reverse complement strand
TCCACACCGGCGTCGCTGCAGGGTCCACAGCCCCCGCCGCGTCGATGACCACACCGTACACCGAGGCCGCGTCCTGCGCGGTGATGCGTCCCTGCCGCACATCGCGCACCACTTCGGTCGCGTCGCGATCCACCGGATCGCCGAAGCCGCCGCCGGAGCCCAACCGGAATTCGAAGGCCTCGTCGGAGTTGACGATCACCCCACTGGCATGGCCGGAGACGACATCGCGCCGGCCGTTGGCACGGCGAATGGCAAAGTCGGTATTCGCACCTGGCATGCCGCCGGCGAATCCGGCCAGCGGCAGCCATTCGCGCATGCCCAGCATCACGCCGGCAAGACTGGCAACACCATAGGGCTTGTAAGCCATCTGGCTGCCGGCGCCGGAACGGTAGCGTCCGGCGCCCGCCACACCCGGGCGGGGCCGCTTTTCCAATACCAGAGCCGGATAGCGCGACTCGAACAATTCCACGTCGACGGCTTCGATGATGGCCTTGCGTGCCACCATGAAACTGAACAGGTCATAGCCATCGCGATCATGTCCGGCGGAACCTCCGGACATGGCGCCATCCAACATCAACCAGCCGTCCGGCGTCCCGGCCTGGGTCTGATATGACCAGGTGTGCAGCCCCATGCAGGAAGGCGCCACCGGCCCGGACAGCAAATGCCGGCCGGGCGCATCCTTGCCGGACGCCGCGATCGCCATCATGACGCATTGCTGCGCGGCCATGCTGGCGTTCAGCGCCACATCGAAATGCGCCGAGGCCGTCGGCGCGGGCGGCCGCGAGTTGACCACGGTGCCTTCCGGGCAATTGAGGCTGATTGGCGCGAACAAGCCGGCTGACAAAGGTAGATCATGAGCCAGCACATCGGTGATATCGCTCACGACGATGGCGCGGATGATGTGGGTCTTGGAATTGAAGAAATGATTGGTTTGCGGCGCGGCACCCTCGAAATCGAAGTGCATATGGTCGCCGGCAATGATCAACCGACACGGAACCTTGTACAGCTCCTTTTCCCACTCGGTCCAGGTGGTCATTGAGTATTCGCCGTCTTCCAGCAGCGCAATACGACGGCGCATCTCGCGCTCGGTACGCTCGCGCAGCAGCCGCACGGCATCAATGAAACGCTGTGCACCCATCGTCGCGGCCATCTGCGCCATCTTGTCGTGAGCCACTTGGCTGCCCGCCACCAGACTGCGAATGTCCATCTCCACCAGATGCGGGACGCGAATATTGTTGCGCACGATGGCCCAGACATCCCGCTGCTCGACGCCGGCCTTGAACAGTCGCACCGGCGGCAATCGCAAGGCCTCCTGGTAACACTCGGTGGCCGCCGGCGCCCAAGAACCGAAGGCCATGCCGCCCATATCCATCATATGACCCGAGTTGACCGCCCAACCGATGATCCTGCCATCGACGAAAACCGGGCGCTGCACAACCACGTCCTGGTAGTGCAAGCCGCCGCCGTTATGCGGATCGTTGGCGATGAACACATCGCCCGGCGCGATCGTTTCGCCGTGCATCGCGACGGTGGACTGCACCGCGTGATCGCACACGCCGAAATGATGTGCGACGGCGCCTCCTCCGATGAGGAGTTGGGCATCGGAATCCAGCAGAGTGCAAGAACAATCCCGTGATTCGGCGATGACGGGATTGCAGGCGGTGCGCTCAATGGTCAGCGCGCCTTCTTCGGCGATGGCCGCGAGACGCGTGCGCAGAACCTCGAGCGCGATCGAATCGATCTCGGTCGCGGCCGCGATTGCCGACGGATTGACGATGGCATTCAAGGCAGCACCTGCATATCGATGGTTCGATGCTCATCGACCCGTGCGCGCACTCGCGGCGGAATCCAGATCGTCGTGTCCGATCCATCCAGCAGCGCCGGCCCTGAAATTTCATGACCGGGCAGCAAGGCGGTGGTGGATATCACATCGACATCGAGCGGCCCTACACCGGCGCCGGTGCCGACCCAAATGCGGCGCTTGGCAATCGGCGTTGCCTGACGCGGCGCCGCCGCACGGGCTCGAGCCAAATCGGCGTGGACGGTTCGTCCGCGCCCGATCGCGCGGAGCGAGACCAGCTCCACCGGCGCCCCGAGCACGAGCGCACCCTGTCCATATCGCCGCTGGTATTCCTCGGTGAAGGCGTGGCTCAACGCCCTCTGCGCAACGGTGTCGAGGCCTTCGTTGCACGGGATCGACAGCTCGAATTGTTGCCGCGTGAAGCGCAGGTCGGCCTCGAAGGCCACCGAACGCGCCGCCTCGGCAATGCCGTCGGCCGCGAGGTCCTCGGTCACCGATTGCCGCAGTTCCGCGGCAACGAGGGCCAACCGATCGTCGGCACAGGGCAGAACGAGGCCGACGCCGCGGCTGCGCTCGCGGCGAACATCGGCATTGGCGGCGCCGAACGCCGACAACACGGAGGTCAGTTCCGGCGCCAGCACCCGGCGCACGCCGAGCTCTTGCGCGATCAGCGCATTGAACAAACCGCCGCAGCCGCCCATACTGATGATGGTGAACTCGCGCGGATCCAAGCCCTTTTGCGCGAATTGCGCGCGCAGCGCGCGCACCATCCCCACCTTGGCGATTTCCCAGATTCCCCAGGCAGCTTGCACTTCGTTTGAACCGACTTTCGCGCCGAGGTTTGCGCAGGCCGCGTGCGCTTGACCGGCGTCCAAGCGCATGTCACCCCCGAGGAAACGGGTCGCATCGATATAACCCAGCACCACCAGAGCGTCGGTGACCGTCGGTTGTGTGCCGCCCCGGCCATAACAGGCGGGACCCGGGCGAGCACCGGCGGAAACAGGTCCGACTCGAAGAAACCCCATCGAATCCACCCAGCCGATGGAGCCGCCGCCGGCCGTCACCGACTCGATGTCGACCATCGGCAAGGCCGTCCAGATGCCCATCAAGTCGCCGCGAGTGCGCCGCAGAGCCTCCCCATTGTGAATGATCGACATATCGAACGAAGTACCACCCATGTCGCAGGCCACCGCATCCGTGACGCCCGCGGCACGGCTCACGGCCAACGCACCAACGACACCGGCCGCAGGCCCGGATTCGGCCAACGTTGCGGGCGCGCGCCTGCCCTCGGCAACTGAAATCGAGCCGCCGCCGGAATGAACCAGCAGTGGAGAGTGCGGCAATCCCAGTTGTTTCAGTTCATCGACCAAGGTTTCCACGCCGTTCAAGGACCCGGACGTGTAGGCATTCAACAGCGCGAAGGTAGTACGCTCATATTCGCGCACCACCGGATGCAAGGCGGCGCCCGACACGATTGAGAAGCCGGGGAACGCGGCGCGAATGGCCCGTACGGCCTCGAGCTCATGAACGGGATTGACGCATGACCACAGGAACGACACGGCGATGGCTTCGACGCGATGGTTTTCAATGAGCCGGCGGGCGGAAGTCACGGCATCCTCGCTCGCCAAGGCCTGCAGAATCTTTCCGTCGCGATCGATGCGCTCGGAAACACCGGCGATCCAATCGCGGTCGATCAACCCGTCCGGCGGCACCAGCCAACCATCGCGGGGCACGCGGCGTACGCGAGCGATGGGCACCAGATCCTCAAAACCGCTCGTGGTGATCAAACCGACGCGGCGGCCGGTACGCGCCGCGATCACATTGGTGACCGCCGTCGTTCCCAAGCCAAAGCGAGCCACTTTCGGCAATAGCGCTTCGAGCGTCATGCCCGCGCGCTGCGCCACGAGCCGGCAGCCCGCGATCACGCCCTCGCCGAGCGCCGCGGTACTCGACGGCGCCTTCGCGCGCCATACTTGCACTCCATCGGAGAGCACTACGTCGGTGAATGTGCCGCCGACATCGACACCGATGCAATACGAGTCCTGCATTGCAATCAGCTGGTAAGGCTGTTGGCGTTCAGGTCAGGCAACGCCTTTTCTATCAGGAACGACAGCACCGGCATGGGCGTGCGAGTTTCCTCGGCAAGCGCCTGCGCCAGATGGAGGTCTTTGCTCGCCATGGCCACCATGCCCGCCTTTCCCGTGGTGTAATTGGCCTCTTGCGCGCGAATTCGCGGCCAGTTGTTGCTGACCCAACTGGAACCCACACCGCCGGTGTTGACGATTTCCAGTATCTTTTCCTCTGGAATGCCGAAACCGCGGGCCAAGCGCAAGGCTTCGCGCACCACGATGGTGTTGGATATCGCGAGAAAGTTGCTCATGATTTTGGCCGCGGCCCCGGCGCCGAGCGCGCCGACATGAAACAGATTTTGGGTCATGGCCTCGAAGGCCGGCTTGCAGCGCTCGAAAACGGCCGCATCGCCGCCGACGAAAAACGTCAGCTTGCCCTCGCGTGCCGCGACTTCACCACCGCCCGTCATGGGGGCATCGACGACGTGAATCCCGCGCTTCGACGCCTCTCCAGTCAATTCGCGGCTCAAGCTGGTCGGCACGGTGCTGTGAATCGCGACGATCCCGCCGGCCGCCAATCCCGCGATCACACCGGCGTCGTCGCCGCACGGCAGGCAGGTCTGGCGCACCTGCTCATCGGTGAACACGGCGATGCAGACGAGATCCGACGCCTGACCAACGTCGAAATTGCTATTGGCGCATCGAGCGCCCAAGGCGCCGAGACGTGCGACGGGTTCGGGGCGCAGATCGCGCACGGTCAATGGGAAACCGGCGCGCGCGAGATTCTGCGCCATCCCCTCGCCCATGTTGCCCAAGCCGATGAAGCCGAGTTTCAACATAACCGTCCCCCGCTGAAGCCATCGTTGCCTGCGCCGGCCGGACGCACTTGTAGAACTGACACTATATCATTTATTATGAAAACTCAATCTAATTGATTCGTGATTGATTCGTACATCCGAACGAAGGGGGAGCCGATGGACAGTCTGGATCCGCGCACCACGGCGCTGGTACTCGTCGACCTGCAAAAAGGCATTCTGGGATTTCCCCTGGCGCCGCACTCCGGGGCGGCGGTACTACAGGTCGGTGCGCAGCTCGCCAAGCGCTTCCGCGCGGCGGGAGCGACCGTCGCGCTCACCCGCGTCACCTGGTCGAGAAATTTCGCCGACGCCCTGCAACAGCCGGTCGATCGGCCGCTGCCCGGGCCCGCGGAACTGCCGTCCGGATGGAGCGACTTTCCGGCGGAACTCGAGGACAATGCCGGCGACATCATCATTACCAAGCGCCAATGGGGCGCATTCCACGGCACCGAATTGGATTTGCAATTGCGCCGCCGCGGCATCAAGACCATCGTCCTCGGCGGCATCGCCACCAACATGGGCGTCGAGTCGACGGCGCGGCAGGCCTGGGAGCACGGTTATGAAATCGTGTTTGCCGACGATGCGATCAGCAGCATCAATCCCGAACTGCACGGCTTCGCCATGCAGAGCATATTCCCCATCATCGGCCGCGTCCGCCGCAGCGCGGATATCATGGCAAGTGTCAAGTCCGTGGTGAGGAACACGGCGGGTATCGCCTCCGCGGAAGTGTCCGGCGGTAAGCGCTTCAAGGACAAAGTGGCGTTGATCACGGGCGCGGCCGGCGGTATGGGCGCCGCCACCGCGATCGAATTGGCTCGATTGGGTGCCGCGGTGATGGCCGTCGACATCAACGGAGACGGCGCGGAAGCCACGGCAAGCGGTATTCGCGAGGGCGGCGGATCTGCTCTCTCCTATGCCGGAGATGTCGCCAATGTCGACACTCAGGAACACATCGTCGCGACCGTGCTGCAGAAGTTCGGCGCGTTGCACTATGCCGTCAATAATGCCGGCATCAGCGGCCTGTTCGGCGCCCTGCCCGACATCACCGTGGATGACTGGCGACGGGTGGTCAACGTCAACCTGGACGCCATTTTCTACGGAATGAAATTTCAGTTGCCGGCCATCGAAGCGGCCGGCGGCGGCGCGGTGGTCAACATCGCCTCCATTTACGCGCATCTCGGGCTTCCGCGCCTGGATGCCTATACGGCAAGCAAACACGCCGTGCGCGGCCTGACACGTTCGGTGGCGATCGAGTACGCGACGCGCGGTGTACGCATCAATGCGGTGTCGCCCGGGCCGATTCTAACGCCGTTGGTGGAAGCCAATCCGGAGCAAAGCGCGCGCATCGCCGCGAAGGTGCCGATGAAGCGCATGGGCAAGCCCATCGAGATCGCGAAGGCCGTGGCGTTCCTGCTGTCGGAGGATGCCTCGTTCATTACCGGCGCGGAAATCGTCGTCGACGGCGGACGAATGCTGGAATAGGTCCACAGCAGCGTCCGGCCACTCAGCGGCCCAGCCGCTCAGGAATAGTAGCCCGGCGCCCGCTGATACGCCGGCCACGTATCCGGGTCGTGCGAATAGAACAGCTCCGCATCATGCTGGTCGGCCAAGGTCTTCAGGCGCTCCAACGACTGCAGTGCCTGCACCGGATCGTGGTTGCCCGCCTGAATGCACATCATGTCGAGATTCTTCTTCGCGTAGCAGGCATCCGCGGTGAACAGCATGGGCTGCCGATGCGCGAGCTTGACCATCAGGCTGTAATGTCCCGGTGTATGACCGACGGTCTCGAACAGGAACACACCCTTGGCGATCTCTTGATCGCCGGACAGCGTTTCGAAGCGCGGCGTGTAGAGATCGGGCGCGACGCCGCCTGGGACCGCCGGAGTACGGATATTTGGTGCGAAGCTGATTTCGGAGTATGCGAGTTGCTCCTTCGGCGGCGGCGTTTTAAGTATGTCGAGTTCACATTGATGACAAATCGTCGTCGCATGAGTGCAATGCTTGTTGCCGCCGCAATGATCGAGGTGATAGTGAGAATTGATCACATGCGTGATCTCACTCGGGCGCATGCCGATGAGGTCCAATTGCGCCGGGATGCCCTGTAGCTGCGATTGCTGCGGCAGCGTGAATGCCGCGACTCCATTGACGTGACCGGCATCGAACCCGGTGTCAAATATGAACCTGCCGTCGGCGTGGTCGATCAGCACCCCATACACGGGAAAGCGGCGCATGCCGGTGAGTCCGGCATCCAGGAACATGTACGACTGGTCCAAGGCCATCGTGCCGCAATCCAACAGATAGACTTTCGTTTCTCTCATCGAAAATTCCCCCCAAAGGTAGCCTTGTTGACGCCAATAGTTGATAGTTTGTCACTTTTGTAATAACATTTCCAACCATGCAAGCACCATCGGCAGCGGAACGCCAATCGAGCCACCCCGCCGTGCCCGAGCACGTACCCGCGGAACTGGTGCGCCAGTTTGACTTCCGCACGGATCTCGGCAGCTACCCGCATACCACGGTGGCCGCGCTGCATGACGGTCCACGCGTTTTCTTTTCACCGGTGCATCACAACGCCATTCCGGGACCCGGTACCTGGGTGTTGACCCGCGCTGAGGACATTCGTGCGGCGCTTCAGGACACCGCGACCTTTTCTAGCAAAATCATGCGATCCAATTCGGGTCTTAGCCTGATTCCTCTCGAACTGGATCCCCCGCAGCATGCGAAATTTCGCTCCATCATGAATCCTATCTTTTCTCCCGCGCGCATGAAGCAACTCGAGACCAAGGTGCGGGATTTGGCACGGGAACTCGCCGCCAAGTGCGCCGCCGCGGGCGAATGCGACTTCGTCGAGAGCTTTGCCAAGCCGTTCCCGGTGAGCATATTCCTCGATCTCATGGGGTTGCCAAAGGAAAGCATGGGCCAATTCCTCGAGTGGGAGGCGTTGATCATGCGGAACAAGCAGACGCGCGCGGCTGCGATGCAGCAGGTCAGTCTGTATTTGCAGGATCTCATCACCCTGCGCCGTGCCAATCCCACCGACGACCTCATCACCTTTGCGGTCACGGCAAAGGTCGATGATCGACTTCTGACCGATGACGAAGTCATCGGCATTTGTGTACTGCTGTTCATCGCGGGGCTCGACACCATTGTTCCGCGCTTATGCCGTCGTCAATACCAACCGATATGCGACGCGGGATGTGGAATTTGCAGGGGTGCAGATGAAGAAGGGCGATAATGTCACCTGCTCGACCATTCTCGCCTCCCGGGATCCTCGCGAATTCGACAGGCCCAATCAGGTCGACTTTACCCGCAGTCCGAATCTTCACAACGCCTTTTCCTACGGCCCCCACCGCTGCCTGGGCTCGCATCTCGCGCGCCGCGAAATCATCGCCGGCATCGAGGAATGGCTAAGTGCGATTCCCCCTTTCCGCGTAAGGCCGGGCGCGGTCATCAATGCCCACGGCGGAGGGGTGTTCAGCCTCGAATCGCTGCCGCTGGTGTGGTAGCTCTACTACCCCGCCGGGTGAGCTTTGCGGGAGCCGGGGGTCTACGTCTGGCTGCCGATGTTCTCGGCAATTCCAAGCACCCGTCGATCGTATTCGCACCTGGTGCAGGACAGACGCGGCGTGCGTGGCGGCGTACGGCCGGGGCATTGGCGTTACGGGGCCACCATGTGATTTCGCTGGACCTGCGCGGTCATGGGGACAGCGCGTGGGCCGCCGACGGTGACTATTCCATTGATGCATTCATCGGAGATATTCGCGCGGTCATGACCGCCCTGCCTGATCCGCCAATTCTGGTGGGCGCCTCGATCGGCGGCATTGCCTGCCTGATGGCGGCCGCAGAATACACGGCTCCTCCGGCGCGAGCGTTGGTACTGGTCGATGTGGTACCGGCCATGCCGGGTGCAGGATTGGATCGCATTCGGGCTTTCATGGACGCCGGCGCCGGCGGCTTCACCGACATCGACGCCGCCGCGGCAGCCGTCGCGCGCTTTTTTCCCCATCGTCCGCACACCGGGTCCAGTGATGGCCTAAAGCACAATTTGCGCCGTGGCAGCGATCGCCGTCTCTACTGGCATTGGGATCCGGCGTTTCACGCAGGCTCCAAGCAACGGGAGGCGGGAGGCATGCTGGCACGAATGGCTGCGGCGGCGAGGTGCCTACGCATACCCGCCCTGCTGGTGAGCGGCGAGCGCAGCGAAGTTGTGAATCGCGAGGGCGCCGCGCAACTGCTGACGTTGATGCCGCAGGCGCAATGGATTCAGGTCGCCGACGCCGCGCATATGGTTGCGGGCGACCAGAACGTCGCCTTTGATACGGCCGTAAGCGAGTTTGTTCACCGTCTTTCCAGCGCAGGGGAAATCGACGTCCTCGATTCAAACCACGCGACCGTATAGAGAGCCCTACCTTGCTACATCAGACCGATCAATTCCAAGAAATTCGCGGCGCGGTGCGCGCCCTCTGTGCCGGATTCCCCGACGAATACTTTCGCAAAATCGATGCCGAGCGCGGTTATCCGGACGAGTTCGTCGATGCGCTAATGCGGGATGGGTGGTTGTCGGCGATGATCCCCCAAGAATACGGCGGCTCGGGCTTGGGACTCACGGCCGCCTCGGTCATCATGGAAGAGATCAATCGCTGCGGCGGCAACTCCGGCGCCGTGCACGGTCAAATGTACAACATGGGCACGTTGCTGCGAAATGGCAGCGAATCACAGAAAGCACAATACCTGCCGAGCATCGCTGCGGGTAAGCTGCGCATTCAATCGATGGCCGTGACCGAGCCCACAGCCGGCACCGACACCACCAAGCTGAAAACCACCGCAGTCAGAAAGGGCGACCGTTACATCGTCAATGGCCAGAAGGTGTGGATTTCCCGCGTGCAGCATTCGGACTTGATGATTCTTCTGGCCAGAACCACGCCGCTCGCCGAGGTGAAGAAGAAATCCGACGGCATATCAGTGTTCATCGTCGATGTGAAGCAGGCCATGACCACGGGCATGAGAGTCCGCCCCATTCCCAACATGGTCAATCACGAGACCAACGAATTGTTCTTCGACAATCTGGAAGTACCGGTTGACAACCTGATCGGTGAAGAGGGTCGCGGCTTCAAATACATCCTCGACGGCCTGAACGCGGAACGCACTCTGATTGCCGCCGAATGCATCGGCGATGGCTACTGGTTCATCGAGCGCGCAACCAAGTACGCAAACGAGCGCGTGGTCTTCGACCGCCCGATCGGCAAGAACCAGGGCGTGCAGTTCCCGATTGCCGATGCCTACATCGAAGTGGAGGCGGCGAATCTGATGCGCTTCAAGGCGGCCGAACTGTTCGATGCCGGCCGGCCCTGCGGCGCCGAGGCGAACATGGCAAAGTATCTTGCCGCCAAGGCCTCGTGGGAAGCCGCCAATGTGTGCGTGCAGACCCACGGCGGCTTCGGCTTTGCCTGCGAATACAGCGTCGAGCGCAAGTTCCGTGAAACTCGCCTGTACCAGGTAGCGCCGATTTCGACCAATTTGATCTACAGCTACGTTGCCGAGCACTTGCTCGGATTGCCGCGTTCCTTTTGAGCGCGGACACAATGTCATTGGGGGTTCCCGCGCCGGCCACGACCGCATGGCCGCCCGCGAAGCGAATGGCCGTGCTGCTCGCGCTGTGCCTGGTGGCGGCGATCAACCTCATCGATCGGCAACTCATTACAATCTTGTTGGAGCCGATCAAACGGGACTTGGGCGCGAGCGATACGATGATGGGTCTGCTAACCGGGCTATCGTTCGCGCTCGTCTACGTGACGGCCGCGCTGCCCATTGCCCGGTGGTCGGATCGCGGCGTGCGCCGCAACTTGATTGCCGCCAGCGTGTTCGTCTGGGGCACCATGACCATGCTCTGCGGCCTGGCGCATTCCTACGTGCAACTGGCCGCGGCGCGCATGGGAGTGGCGCTCGGCGAAGCCGGATCGAATCCGGCCTCACATTCGACGATCGCCGACCTCTATCCGCTGGGGCGTCGCGGCGCTGCATTGGGAATGTTCAATGCCGCCGCATCGATCGGCATTGGCGTCGGTCTGTTTTTCGGCGGATGGTTGAACACGCATTTCAATTGGCGCACGGTGTTCATCATTGCCGGAGCGCCTTGCCTTATCATCGCCCTCGTCATTCGCATTGCGATGCCCGAGGCTCCACGCGGAATGTCGGAAAGCCGTGCTGCTTCGCACCAGCCGCCGCCGTTGCTCGAAACATTGGCGCGGCTGGCGAAGCTGCGAACGTTTCGTTACCTGGCGCTTTCCGCGATGAGCTGTGCATTCGTCAACTACGGCCTGCAGATCTGGGCGGCGACGTTCTTCATCCGCGTACACGGAATGAGCGCGAAGGAAGTGGGGATGAAGCTCGGGATTGCCTCGGCCGTCGGCCTGTTCATCGGTACCATCGGCTCCGGAACCTTGGCCGACCGCTTCGGCCGGCTGGATATCCGCTGGTATATGCGCGTTACCGGAGCCGGCATGCTGCTGGCCATGCCGTTCGGCTTGTTGGCCTTGATGAACTCCACTGCGAACGCGTCGTTCGTCTACTACTGTGTCGCCGTTGGATTCGTATCGAGTTGGGCATCGCCCATCCATGCAATGACGCAGACCATCACGGCGGCGCGCATGCGCGGGATGGCCTCCGCCATCATAGGCTTTTGCTTGAATCTGGTCGGATACGGCTTGGGACCGTTGTTCGTCGGCGCCCTGAACGACCACCTTCGACCCACCCTGGGTGTCGAGTCGGTGCGCTATTCGCTGATGATATTGCTGTCCGGCTGTCTCATCGCAGCCTGGGTCAGCTTCTCGGCCAATCGAACCATTGTGCTCGATATGATCCATTCCACGCATTGACGAGGAGACGCGCATGAATGCAACTACCGAGTTTTCAGGCCGTTCGGCCTTCGTGACCGGGGCCGGAACCGGCATCGGTGCCGCCACCGCCGCCGAGCTGGCCGCGCGAGGTGCGAAGGTCGCCATGATGGGACGCCGCGCCGGGAAGCTCGAAGAGGCCGCCGCCGCCATTCGCGCGGCGGGCGGCGACGTGCTGATCCTGATCGGCGATGTGGCCAAGGCAAAGGATGTGGCCGACGCCGTCGGCAAGACCGTTGCAGCATTCGGTGGACTGCACCTGGCCGTCAACAACGATCCCGGCCATCATCGCCTCGGGCGGCGGCGCCATCGTCAATGTCTCCTCGGTGTTCAGCGATCGCGGCCTGCCGCAACACGCCGCCTATGCCGCGAGCAAGCATGGCGTGCATGGTCTCACGCGCACCGCCGCGCACGACTATGCCGGCGACAAGGTGCGTATCAACGAACTGCTCCCGGGCGTCATCGACACGCCGATGCTCGATTCCAATCGCGCCATGGTGGATCAGATGACGGCATTCATTCCACAGCGGCGCTTGGGCCAGCCCGCGGAGGTCGCGCGTGCCATCTGTTTTCTGCTCGGAGAAAGCGCCTCGTACATGACCGGGGCACGAGTGGCGGTCGATGGCGGATTTTTGATCTGATCGAACCGAAGGGTGTGGCGACAGCCACGTACGAGCGCCCGTCAGCGATTCAGCGGCCATGGACCGCTCGCTCCAGGGAATCGCGGAACTGCGGATCGGCAATCGCCAACATCCGCGGTATGCGCTGTGATAGCGACAATCCCCGCAAACCCACCATCCCGTGCTCTGTGACGATGACTCCGGCATCACAGCGGGCTGTACTCACCGGCCCCTTCAGCGTTTGGACGATCCGGCTGACACGCTCGTCGCCGAATCCCGCGGTGGACGGCAATGCCACGATCGGAATGCCGCCATTTGAATGCTGCGCTCGGCGGAGAAAGACCCCGGCGCCGCCCACGGCACCGACGTATACGCCGGCGGCCACCTCCGCATTGATCTGTCCCGTCAGATCCACCTCGACGGCGGAGTTGATGGCCACGAAACGATCGATACCCGCCAGCGTCTGGGCTGAATGCGTGTAGTCCACCGAGCGGAATGACACACTGGCGTTTCTATGGACGTAATCGCTCAGCGTGCGTCCTCCCATGGCCACACCGGCGACGGTAACGCCCGAATCGATGCGCTTACGCGCATTGGTGATGACACCGGCCTGCGCCAGCCGTGCGGCGGCATCCAGCAGCGCGCCGCTGTGCACGCCCAGATCGCGACGATCGCCCAGCTGCGACAAGATGGCCTCCGGTATGCCCCCGAGACCGAACTGCAGGGTCGCGCCGTCCTCGATCAACAACGAGGCGCGTACCGCAACCGCGCGCTCAATGTCGGTGGCCGGCGTCGCGGGGGGTGCGGCCGGCGCACGCGATGTGTGGACCACCAAATCGAGATCCGCCGCGCCGAGAGATCGCTCGCCGAAGGTCCAGGGCGCTTGGTCGTTCACTTCGGCCAGTACTACACGGGCAGCGACGATTGCAGGGACCAGATATTCATGCGCCAGCGAAAGACTGTACCTTCCATCGGCGTCCGCCGGTGCCAATTGCAACATCAGCACATCGACCTTGAGCTGACCGGTGCGAATCATGGCTCCCAACTGCGAGTAGTTGCACGGTAGTATGTCCAGGCAACCGGCTTTCGCCAGGCGCCGGTTGGCAGCGGTGCCACAGTAGGAGCGAAACCGTACGCAGTCGGCGAACGCCGGGTCGGCGGTCTGCGACCAGGTAGCGCCAATGAAAGCCTCGATTCCGCCGATGGCATGCCGTTGGCGCATCAGGGCGCTCGTGAGTGCAGTGGGCTCAGCCGCCGCCTGCCCCCACATCAACGCATCTCCGCGCCGGATGAATGCGGTCAAGTCCACGCCATCCGGGTCGGCAACTATCATGATCCCGAAACCGGCGCCGGATCGATCGTGGCCTAGGACGGCCTGACGTTGACCGGTATCGCAGATTGGTGCGGCATGAAGCTGATCGTGGAAAGATCACGGGGATCGATGGAAACCAGATTGGCCGTGTGTCCGTCGCGCGCGCCCTCGACCGCCGCCCAATGATGCGTCATCGACACCACGCCACGACGAAGCGTCGGATCTCTCGCGACCAGCCCGACGATTTTTCCATGCTTCGACTGAATTTCCACTGCCTGACCGTCTCCCAGATCCGCCGCCGCCATATCATCCGGATTCATGAACAGGCGATTCGCCTTGTAACGAGCCTTGACGCGTTCATTCAGGCGGAAAGAGCTATTCATGATCTCGAGCAAGCGCCGTGAACAAAGCAAGTAGCCGTAACCAGGTTCACCAGCCTTCAGTAGATAGCCCTGAAGCTCTTGCGCGACATCGGAGGGCATCAAATCCAACCGAGCGGAACTTTGCGGGTCTGCAGCGCGAACGATAGTGGGAGCGACGTCCGGCGAAATGGCCCCCGCATGCCGCTTCAACTCGGCATAGTTGATGGGCGCCCTGCTGTATGCCCAGGAAAAGAACTCGTCCGCGTCGGGTTTATTCTGCATATCGACCTTTAGGCCGCCGGGGATGGATGCATACTCAGCGCCATACGCTCCCGCCTTCAATGTCAGTTGCACGCCAAGCCGCTTCGCAAGTCCCCAAACGAACTCCCAATCCTCGATCACGCCTTTCGGCTTGGGAAGAACCGCCGGGGTGTATTGCATGAACGGCACGATTCCCCACGATTCCGTCAGCGCCGCGATGTCCGGCTTCTCGTACGGCAATGCCGGTGCAATGACATAGTCAGAGAGCTCGCTGGTCTCGGTCATGCGCGGATCGACGGTTACCAGGAGATCGAGATGTTCCAGCGCGGCGCGCGTCTTCTTTGGATCCGAGATACTGACCGCCGGGTTTGCACCGACGACGATCAGCGCCGTGATCTGGCCTTCGAATATCGCCTGCGGGAGCAAGGCCGCCGGGAATTCGCCCATCAGGCGCCCCGCTCTTTCAGAAGAAAAACGCGGGCCGTTCTGCTCCCAGGTCCGCGACGGGGGATAGACGCCCTCGACTGCGCAATTGACGTTGACAAAGCCGGCGGCGGCCTGTTCTCCGGCACGCCTGTACCCGGCGCAAATGGCGTTCAGTGCCTCCGTGAGGTGCTCCGATAGATTGCAGTTCGAAGCCATGTTGTGGCCCGTACCCGATCCGATGCTGACCTTCTTTGCGTGACGCAACACTTGCGCGGTCTCTTCGATCAGATGCGCGGGAAGACCCGTCCGCCGCGCGACACTTTGCAAGTCGAATGCGGCAACCGCCCGATGCAGTTCATCCAAGTGAGCAACGAACCGGCCGCAAAATTCCTTATCGTGCCAGCCGTGGTCGAGGAGGATCTTGATCAGCCCCGCCATCAGTGCAGCGTCCTCGCCGGGAATGATCTGCAGATGGATATCGGCCATTCTCGCGGTTTCCGTATTGCGGGGATCCACCACGATCAGTTTCGTACCGCCGCGCTTGGCATCGCGCAATGCCTTGCCGGGATTCCAACCACTGGCGGAGTTCAGCGGTGTGCCCTGGTGAGAGATCACGGGATTGGTGCCGAGCAGCATCAACGCATCGAGGTCTTGCGAGATGAATCTCTTGCCCGTGGCGAATGCCCCCATCCGCAGCATCGTGACCCATTTCGCGGATTGATCGAGGGTCATGGCAGAGATCAGATGCGGAGTTCCGATCTCCGACATCAGCGACTTGAGCATGCTCTGTGTCGTCAGCATTCCAGCGCCCATATAGCTGGTTGTGCCGGTCCAGACCGCCAGACTCTCCGGCCCATGGGCCGCTATGATTTCGCGTAATCGCAGGGCGATTTCGTCCAGGGCGGCCTCGGCATCGATATCGACGAAGCTGCCGTCGGCAAGCTGTTTCTTGGACATTTTAAGACGATGATCCGCGCCGTCGCCATTGTGCAGGTCGACGCTGGCCATACCCTTGACGCAGAAATAGCCCTTGGTCAACGGATGTTCCTTGTCTCCGCGGGCCTTGACGATGCGCCCGTCCTCCACGTCGAATTCCATGCCGCAGTGACCCGCGCAGCTGCGACAGAACGACTTGACCGTTTTGACCGTCATGGCACGCTCCAGTGTATTCCCGCGCTTTCGATGACTAGAATCAACTATAACTGATGATATGCCAGTTTTTATTATTATACTATATCTATTAACTAATTGATTATACTACCTATATCGTGATATTGTATTTTATATTAATTGGCATTTAGTTATTTATAGAGAGGCTTCGGGCCTCGGTCGAAGCCTCGAACAGGAGTCGCGGACGTGAGAAGAGCAGCGGTGGTGTCGCCTTTGCGCACGGCAGTCGGTTCCTTTGGAGGCACGTTGAAGCCGCTCACCGCCGACCTGCTGGCCGTTGCGGTCATTCAGGCCGTCATGCAGCGCTCCGGACTCGCCGGCGGAGAAATAGACGAAGTCATCGTGGCGCAATCCTATCAATCGAGCGAAGCACCCTGCGTGGGACGCTATGCCGCCTTGGCTGCCGGCCTGCCGCTGGAGGTTCCGGGCTACACCTTGGATCGGCGATGTGGTTCCGGTCTGCAAGCCGTCATCGACGCGGCAATGATGGTGCAGACCGGGGCGGCCGATGTGGTGCTGGTGGCCGGCGTCGAAAGCATGAGCAATATCGAGTACTACACCACCGATATGCGTTGGGGAACACGTGCCGGCTCGGTGACCCTGCATGATCGCCTGCAGCGCGGCCGCGAGCGCTCTCAGCCGCCCGAGCGTTTCGGCCATATTTCGGGCATGCCGCAAACCGCCGAGAATCTGGCGCGCGAGTATGGCATTACCCGCGGGGATTCCGATGCGTTTGCGGTGCGCAGCCACCAACGGGCCGCGGCGGCGTGGCGCAACGGCAAATTTGCGGCCGAGGTCGTTGCCGTGAGCGTGCCGCAGAAGAATGGACCACCCTTGGTATTTGCACAGGACGAAGGTATTCGCAGCAACTCCAGCGTCGAATCGTTGGCGCAACTCAAACCGGTATTGCCCGGCGGGACCGTCACGGCCGGGAATGCCAGCCAGCAAAACGACGCCGCAGCCGCATGCCTGGTCGTTGCCGAAGACAAACTAGCGACCCTGCGGCTTCAGCCTCTCGCCTATTTGGTTGGGTGGGCCGCCGTCGGCTGTCATCCAGCGACGATGGGCATCGGCCCCGTACCCTCGGTCTCCAAGCTCATGGCGCGCACCGGCCTCTCGCTTGACCAGATGGATCTGGTGGAACTCAACGAGGCATTCGCCGCCCAGGTGCTCGCCGTATTGAAGGCATGGAACTGGACGGACGACGATCGGCTGAACGTCAACGGCGGCGGCATTTCGCTGGGACATCCCATCGGCGCCACCGGCGTGCGGCTCCTGACGACGCTGCTGCACGAATTGGACCGGCGCAAAGGGCGATACGGGCTCGAGACGATGTGTGTCGGCGGAGGTCAGGGACTGGCCGCGATTTTCGAGAGGGCGGATGCGTAGGAGAGAGAGAGAGAGAGAGAGTGCTTCGTCGTGCAAACTTCACTCCGGCGCGAACAGCGGTAACCACACATCCTCGCAATGCTCGAACAGCACGCGCACGCGCATTCCGATGCGTACCTCCTCGATTGTGCAATTGATGATATTCGTCGTCAGCCGCAAACCAGGCTGCTCGTCGATGCCGACGATGGCGATGACATAGGGCGCCTCGAGTCCCTCCTCCCATACCTGCCGATTGACGGTAAAGGTCAGCACGGTCCCCATGCCCGACACCGGTTCGTCGCGCACCTCTCGCGATTTG
>WNFN01171179.1_pt1 | contig 17472 bp, 14 predicted proteins | sample 5400161 | NCBI WGS metagenome assembly WNFN01 (sample SAMN13153353, study PRJNA577476) | soil metagenome | isolation source: 80 cm saprolite on Douglas fir-dominated hillslope | place: USA:California | collected 2013-09-17 | reverse complement strand
CACGACGAGGAGCCCGAAATGGATGGGGACGATCCGGCCTTCGGGGGCGAGGTTCTTCTGGTCCGTGAGCGCGAAGATGAGCGCGATCAGCAGCGCCGTGCCCACGACCTGGTCGATCAGCCCGTCCGGGAACGTGCGCAGGAAGTCCTGGGGATAGGTCGCGAAGATCCCGGCCGTGGCCTTGGCTCCGGTGACCTGGCGCGTCCCTCCGTCGAATCGATCGAAGGCGGCGCGATAGGTCAGGTAGGTGACGGCGGCCCCCGTGAACGCGCCCGCGATCTGGGCCGCCATGTAGGGCAGCACCTTGCTCCAGGCGAAATCGCGATGGACGGCCACCGCGAGCGTGACCGCGGGGTTGAGGTGCGCGCCGGACACGCCTCCGGCGACGTAGACGCCCATGGTCACGGCCAGGCCCCACGCGATGTTGATGGACAGGTAGCCGCCGTGCGTCTGGCCGCTCAGGACGACCTGAGCCACCACCGCCGATCCGAACGCGAGGAGCACGGCCGTACCGAGGAACTCCGCGGCCGCCTCGCGCGCCGTACCACGCAGCATGGGGTCTCCTTTCCCGGGGGCGGAAGTATAATCCTGGCCTTTATCTCCTTGCCGACTCTCCGCCGGTCGTCCCCGTAGGGCGCGTGTCCGATACGCCGCGCCCAGCGCTCCCCGGGACCCGCCCTCTGCGTCGGCCGGCATGGTCACGCTCGCCCGCGTTCCTCCCCGCCGTACTGGCGCTCACGTTCACGGCCGCCCTGAGCGCCGTCATCTCCCATCACGAGATGTGGCGCGACGAGATGATGGCCTGGCTCCTGGCGCGGGATGCCGCCACGCCTTGGCAGGTCTTCTCGTTGATCAAATACGAGGGGCACCCGGGCCTCTGGTACCTGCTGATATGGCCCTTCGCTCATCTCAGCTGGAACCCCGCGTGGATGCAGGCGCTCCACGCGCTGATCGCCGGGGCCGCGGTCTTCGTCCTGCTCCGCTACGCGCCCTTCTCCTGGCCGCTTCGCGTCGTACTGGCGCTGGGCTATTTCCTCGCGTACGAATGGGCGGTCATCGCCCGCAACTATGCGGTCAGTGTTCTGCTCCTGTTCCTCTTCTGCGCCGGTTACCGGGACCGGTGGCGCCGGTTTCCCGCCCTCGCTCTCGTCCTCTTCCTGCTCTGTCACACGAACGTCCACTCCCTGATCCTGGGATCCATCTTCCTCGTGGTCCTCCTCCTGGAGTTTCCCGTGGCCTTCGTGGGGCAATCGGGAGGCGCGAACCTTTTCCTCGGCCGCGTGATCCTGGGGTTCCTCATCATCGCCGCCGGCCTGGTCACCGCCGTGGTCCAGATCAGACCACCCGCCGATTCCGGCACCGCTCGAGAATGGGTCTTCGACTGGCAACCGGAGAGGTTCCAGAAGGTCGCCAGCATCTTCTACCGCGCCTATCTGCCGCTGCCCGCGGACCGTGTCAACTTCTGGAATGGCAACCGCCTGCTGGAGGCGGGCAACGCCTCCCCTCCCCGGCCGTGGTTCGCAGTGCCCTTGGAGAGATCCGTTCCCGTCGCCGCCTGCATCCTGGGCGTGGGGTGCCTCTTCTTCGTCAAGCGCCCGTGGATGCTCGTCCCCTATCTCCTGGGGTCCGCAGCCCTGTCCGTGTTCTTCTACGTCAAGTATTTCGGTTCACTTCGCAACCACGGGTTCCTGTTCCTGCTGTTCGTGGTCACGGTCTGGCTTTCCACCTACTACCGGCCCTGGCACACCTCGCTTGCGCGCATCGAAGTTCCCCTCGCCTTCTGGGATCGCCATCGGATGAAGGGGCTGCTGCTGCTGGGGATGGTCCACGTCTGGGGCACCTGGATCGCGGTCGGTCAGGACTGGCGCGAACCGTTCTCCAACGGACGCGATGCGGGGGCCTGGATTCGCGCGGTCTACCCCGACCGCGGCCAGCTGGTGTTCGCGGGGGACCAGGCCGCGGTCGTCTCCACGGTGGTCGGGTACTCGCAGCTCGACCGCATCTTCTATCTCGACCGCAAGGAGTTCGGGGCGCACTTGAAGCAGGACCGGCGCTTTGGCGCCATGGCCCGCCCCGACGTCCCCCAGCGTGTACACGACCTCGCCGCCCGCGAGAGCAAGAGCGTCTTGCTCGTCCTGAGCTACCGGCTCTCGGCAGAAGAAATGGCCAGTCTGGGAGGGCAGTTCCTGAAGGGCTTCGACTCGCCGTCGGTCATCGGCGAGACCTACTTCCTCTACCTCTATCCCGGGCCGCCGAGCACGCCCGCGGTGGCCGCGGAGATTCAGGGCCTCGAGGACGTGGAGACAAGGAGCGTGGCCGGGTCGCCGTCCACAACCAGCGGCAGGTCGCCGCGCCAGGAGAAGAGGTCCGCGCCCGGCAGGTAGTCGGGTCCCAGGCGGAAGAGGTGATTGACGCGGACGATCCGCGCCGCGCCGGTTCCGGCCGGCAGCGGAGGCTCGCCCTTGGCGGGCGTGCGGGTATAGGCGCGGAAGCGCAGCGCGCGCACGGAGGCATTGGTCGCGTCCGCCGGCAGGGCCACCGCCGCGCGGAAGCAGCCGTTCGCGAACTCGCTCGACCGCCGGATGATCCGGTACTCGCTCTGCCCGGCGTCGGACTCGGCCCAGCGGAGCCCGTCGCGCCCGTCCACCGCGATCCCCAAGGTCAAGCTGGCGTCGCGGGTCTCCGCGCAGGCCTCGACGTACACGTAGCGCCGCGGGTCGAAGATGCGATGCGACCCCGGCCGCGGGCTCTCGTCCACGCGGCCCTCCCGCTGGGCCTCCTGCGAGCTCACCTGGTAGGTCCAGGGCTCGGCGTCCATCACGGCCTCGCGCGAGGTCGTGGCCAGATCGAAGGGCACGGGGACCGGCGCGTAGACGGGCCGCGTCTTTCCGCTGTCGCTGACCATGTTGTTGTCGGTGATGACCCAGAGTGGAGGGTGCCGTCCGGGCGCGAGCCCGCGGTAGGGCACGATCTTGTGTTCCTTGGCCTGGTAGGTCGCTTCGAGGACGCGGCCCTCGCGATCGAATTCGATGCCGAGCACGTACTCGATGTCGGTGAGGCGGCCCCACGTCGCGAGCAGCCTGTCCGCGGGCGTGCCGCCGTCCTCGTTGCTGAAGATGACGGAGTAGCGGAGGCGCGTGCCGCGTGGCGTCGCGTCCGTCTCGTACCACATGACCAGGGGCACGTCGGTGAAGCGCCCGAGCTCGTTGGGGCGAGGGTGGAGGACGGGGGCGAAGGCCAGGGCGCGGTACTCGGGGGCGTCTTCCGCGACGATGGCGGTGCGCACGTCGGGGATCGAGACTTCGCGGACGGCCTTGGGCGTCCATCCGCGGTCGAGCCGGATGCCCAGCCGATGCCTGCCCGCGGCCAGCCGCCCGAGGCTGACGGCGTACTCGGTGGGCCCCTCGCCGCGCATGACGGGCAGATGCTGGGAGTAGCGGCCGTCGACCTCGAGGATCAGCACCGCCGCCGTTTTCGTGGGCGAGGCCCACGAGCATCCTCCGCAGCGCGCGGCAACGGTGGCCGTGACCTCGGCCGGGCGGTCCACGGTGAAGGGACGATCCCACAGCGCCGCCGCGAGAAGGGTGAGGACCGGGATCATGCTGCGGTCACTTCAGATACTTGGCGGCGTTCGCGGCCGTCACGAGCTCGGTGCCGGTGTCGATGCGCTTCTCGACCGGCTTCCCGTCCAGCGCGGCCAGGGCGGCCTCGACCCCGCGCTGGCCCATCATGAACGGGTTCTGGGCCACGCTGCCGGCCAGCCGTCCTTCGACGGTGGCCTGCACGGCTTCCTTCGTCGCATCGAACCCGATGATCTTGATCTTGCCGCGCAGGCCGCGCGCCTCCAGCGCCTCCATCGCCCCCAGCGCCATCTGGTCGTTGGTGGCGAAGACACCCTTGATGCCGGGATGGGCGGTGAGGATGTTCTCCATGACCGTGAGGCCCAGCGCCCGCTCGCTGTTGCCCGGCTGGCGGGCCACGAGCTTGAGCCTGGGGTAGTCGGAAGCGAGGGCGTCGACGAATCCCTGCGCGCGCTCGTCCTGCGATTCGTTGCCGGGAACGCCGTGGATGAGCGCGACCTCGGCCGGGCCGCCAATCGCGTCCGCCAGACCCTTGGCCGCAAGCTGCCCGCCCCGGCGGTTGTTGGTCCCGATGTAGGTGACCTTCTTGTCGAACGGCGCATCCGTGTCCACGAGGATGACGGGCACGCCGCGCTGCGTCGCCTGCTCCAGGGCGGAGAGGATCTGGGCCGATCCCGCCGGCGAGACCACCAGGGCCTTCACCCCCTTGCGTGTCTGGTCCTCGAGTATGGAGACCTGCTGGTCGATGTTGATCTCGCGGTCGGGGGCGACGATGGACAGCTTCACCCCGGGGTGCGCGGCCGCCGCCGCCTTGGCCCCGTCCGCGAGAACCAGCCAGAACTCGCTGTCCATGGCCTTCGTCACCAGCGCGATCTCGATCTCCTTCGGCGGGACGCTGGCTCCGCGGTCCGGGTGATCGTTCGCGGCTCGGCAGCCCGCGAGCGCGCCCGCGGCCATCATCGTGGCCGCCAGCCCGATCCGTGTCGTCCTCGTAGTCTTCACGCCGCCCTCCCCACGCGTTGACGCAGCACGTCGATCCAGACCGCCACCACGATCACGACGCCGATCACGATCATCTGCCAGAACGCGGAGACGTCGAGCAGGTTCAGCCCGTTTCGCAGGAACCCGATGATGAGGGCGCCGATCAGGGTGCCGCCCACCGTCCCCACGCCCCCGAAGAAGCTGGCCCCGCCGATGATGACGGCGGCGATGGCGTCGAAGGCCAGGTTGAGCCGCCGGTCCACCGGGATCCCGCACAGCCGCGCCGCCTCGCGGTTGCCGCCGATCGCGTAGAGGTCGCGGCCGTAGACCGTCCGGCTCAGGAACACGTGGGTGACGAGGTAGGCCCCGGCCGCGATCACCACCGGCATGGGCACGCCGAGAAGCGAACCCGCCACCACTCCGCGGAACCCCGGCGGCAGGCCGCTGATCGGCACTCCGCCGGCCAGGAGCAGCGCGGCTCCGCGCGCGACGTTGAGCGTCCCCAGCGTCGAGATGAAGGGATGGGGGAGCCGCAGACGCGTGAGGAGCAGGCCGTTCCCCAGGCCGATCAGCGTCCCCACCCCCAGGGTGAGGGCGGCAGCCAGGAGGGCCGGGACTCCGTGACGCATGAGGAGGGTCAGGATCACGATGGTGAGGCCCACCACCGAACCGATGGAAAGGTCGATCCCGGCGGTGATGATCACGAGGAGCTGGCCCAGGGCCAGGATCGCGTTGATGGCGGACTGTCGCAGGACGTTGAGCAGGTTGTCGACGGTGAGGAAGTGCGGCGAGGCCAGCGAGAGCACGAGGCAGAGGAGGAAGAGGCCCAGGAGCGGCGCCAGCCTCTGCCACCACGGCGCGCGCGTCACGACGCGCGCCTCTCCGTTGCCCCCGTGGCCAGAGAGAGGATCTCCGCCGGCGTCGCACGGTCGCGCGGCAGCTCCCCGACCACTCGCCCCTGGCGCATCACCATGATGCGATCGCACAGGGCGAGAAGCTCCGGGATCTCGGAGGACGCGATGAGGAGCGCCACTGAGGAAGCAGCCAGCGCGCGCAGATGGCGATGGATCTCCGCCTTCGCGGACACGTCGACGCCGCGCGTGGGCTCGTCGAGCAGGAGCACGCGCGTGTCGCGGAGCCAGCGGCCGAGCACCACCTTCTGCTGGTTGCCGCCGGAGAGGGTGCGCACCGGGTCGTCGATCCCGCGGGCCTTGATGCGCAGCGTCGCCAGGGCCGTCTCCGCCACCGCCCGCAGGACGCGGTAACGGAGGAAACCCCACCGGCGGCCATCCGGCGGCGTGCGCAGGCCGACGTTGTCGCAGACGGTGGCGGTGAAGACGAGGCCGAGGGCGCGCCGGTCCTCGGGCACGAGGCCGACGCCGGCCGCGATCGCGCCCGCCACGTCCTCCACGCCGCGCCATCCGTCGGCCGCGCGCACCTCGACCGCGCCTCCCGTCCGGCGGTCGGCGCCGAAGATCGTGCGCAGCGCGCGCGACCGCCCGGAACCCATGAGGCCGGCCAGGCCGACGACCTCGCCCTCGCGGACGTCGAGGGTGAAGGCGTGCAGCCGTCCCGCCTGCGCGAGATCCCGCACGCGCAGCCGCGGCTCCGTGCCCGGCGGTGGCGGGCCGGCCTGGAGGTCGGCCGCCAGCTCGCGGCCGGACATGGCGGTGATGAGCGCGTCCGTGCTCATCTCGGCCATGGGCGCGGTCGTGACCACGCGGCCGTCGCGCAGGACGGTCACGCGGTCCGCGATCGTGCGCAGCTCCTCCAGCCGATGCGAGATGTAGACGAGGGTGGTGCCCCGCGCGCGCAAGCCGCGCAGGCTCGCCATCAGGGCCTCGATCTCGCCCAGGGAGAGCGACGAGGTCGGCTCGTCCAGGATGATCAGCCGGGCCCCGAAGTGCAGGGCGCGCGCGATGGCGACGAGCTGCCGCTGGGCGACGCCGATGGCGCCGACCGCCGCCTCCACGGGCACGGAGACGCCCAGCATGTCCAGAGCGGTCCGCGCCGCCGCGCGCATCGCGCCCGCGTCGACGAGGCGCACGGGACCGGCGCGATGGGGAAGCCGGCCCAGGCCGATGTTCTCGGCCACGCTCAGGCTGGCCACGAGCTGCGGCTCCTGGTGCACGATGCTGATGCCGAGGGCCTGCGCCGACCGTACGTCGGGCAGCACGACCGGCCGCCCTTCCCAGAGGACCTCTCCCTCGTCGGGCGCGAGCGCGCCGGAGAGAATGGCCATCAGCGTGGACTTGCCCGCGCCGTTCTCACCGGCCAGCGCGTGCACCTCGCCCGCGGCGACCTTCAGCGAGACGTCCTGGAGGGCGACCTGCGCCCCGAACCGCTTGGCGAGCCCGCGCATCTCGAGCAACGGGGTGGGAGCCGGTGTCATGGGCAGGGATCGGAGTATCGAAGACTTGCCCGCGACGCGCAAACGAGGGAGAGTCGCGCCCCATGCGCGTCCGGTTCGAGAAGGTCACGAAGCGCTACGGCGAGCCGGCGGCGCTGCACGAGATCGACCTCGACGTCGAGCCCGGCGAGTGCCTCGTGCTGCTCGGTCCCTCGGGCTGCGGCAAGACGACGCTCCTGCGGCTGCTGGCCGGGCTGGAGACGGTGGACGCGGGCCGCCTCTGGATCGGCGAGCGCGAGGTCACGCATCTGCCGCCGGCCGCGCGCGACGTGGCCATGGTGTTCCAGAACTACGCGCTCTACCCGCACCTGAGCGTCTTCGAGAACATCGCGTTCCCGCTGCGCGCCCGTCACGCCGCGCCCGCGGAGATCGATCCGCGCGTGCGCAAGGCGGCGGCCCGCCTGGAGCTGGAGCCGCTGCTCGACCGCCGCCCGGCCCAGCTCTCCGGCGGCCAGCAGCAGCGGGTCGCCCTCGCGCGCGCGATCGTGCGCGCGCCCGCGGTGTGCTTGATGGACGAGCCCCTCTCGAACCTGGACGCGCAGCTGCGGGTCCAGACCCGCGGCGAGCTCAAGCGCCTGCAGCAGGAGCTGGGCACGACGACCCTCTACGTCACCCACGACCAGGGCGAGGCCATGACCCTCGGCCGCCGCGTGGCCCTGCTGCGCGCGGGGACCATCGAGCAGGTGGCGACGCCGCTCGATCTGTACCGTCATCCGGCCACGCGCTTCGCGGCGACGTTCGTCGGCAGCCCCGCCATCAACCTCTGGCCCGCCCGCGCCGACGGGACGGGCCGCGTGCAGGTGCTGGGCACGGACCTGGACGTGCCCGCGGACGTGGCCACGCTGGTGTCGAGCAACGGACACGCCGAGGTGGGCGTGCGGCCGGAGGACGTGGCGGTGTGGGACGCGCCCGGTCCCGGCCGCGTCGAGGGCCGCGTGCTCGTCGTGGAGCCGATGGGGAGCGAGACGGTGCTGATCCTGGAGTGCGCGGGGCTGCGCGTCCCCGCGCGGACCGCGCCCGACCGTACGGCGGACACGGGCTCAGTGGTGTGGGTCCGGCCCGACCTCTCGCGCGCGGTCTTCTTCGACACCCGGACCGGCCGCCGGATACCGGTAGCCGCGACTGGGCGTGTGGCGGCCGTCTGAACGCGCTGCTTTCTACCTGGTCAGATCTCGAAGCCGGGGTGGGCGACGAAGGCCGGGCGGGGTTCGCGCGGGGGTGCGGCGGGGGCCAGTACGGCTTCCTCGTCCAGGAGCCGAAGCACTTCGAACGTCGTACGCGCCGACGCGTACCAGGCGGCGGCCCAGGCGATGCGGCGCCGGAGGCCCACGATCGGGTGCCGCCAGCCGATGTTCCCGATCATGGCGCTCTCCTTGCCGCCGACGCGGGAGCGTCGCACGCTCGTCACGCCGGCACCAGAAGCTACGGGGCGTGTATCCAAAAGGTTCCAGGTGGGTGGCACGCGCCTTGACAACGATTGGAGGCGAGGGGTACTGTCCTGCCGAATTCCTGATGGTCCCACTGGTGCCCTTCCGCGTCCGGCTGGCGACACCCCCTCGCTCTTACTGAGGAGTGAACGATGAGGCGACTGCTCTACGTCGTAATTGGAACGTTCCTATTCACGGCCGGAGTGGCACAGGCGCAGGTGGACCGCGCCACTCTCACCGGCACCGTCAAGGACTCGTCGGGGGCGGTGGTCCCGGGCGCGACCATCACGATTACCGGCCCGCAGGCGCCGTCCGTCACCACGACGAACGGGGAAGGAACGTATCTCCTCCTCAGCCTGATTCCCGGACGCTACGTGGTGTCCGCGGAGCTGAGCGGCTTCCAGAAGTCCTCCCAGAACGTGATCCTGGAGATCGGGCAGAAGGGCCGCGTCGACTTCACCCTCGGTGTGGGGGGAGCGAGTGAGACCGTCACCGTCGACGCCCCGCGCCGGCTGCTCAACACCGAGCAGTCGGCCCTGGGTACGGTGATGGATCAGGGGAAGGTGGCGAACCTGCCCCTCGCCATCCGCAACTGGGACGACCTGCTCGCGCTCGTGCCGGGCGTGCAGGGTGACCGCTTCACCGAGCAGGGTGGCGGCACGTCCTTCGGCCGCACGGGCGGGATCAACGTCCACGGCACGCGTTCGCTCCAGCAGAACTTCCTCCTCGACGGTGTGGACAACAACAGCATCTCGGAGAACGTGCAGGAGCTGACCAGCCAGGTCTCGCGTCCGTCCGTCGACTCCATCCAGGAGTTCAAGGTCGTGACCAGCCCCTACTCCGCCGAGTACGGGCGCTCGCCGGGCGCCGCCATCAGCGTGAGCACGAAGGCGGGCACGAACGACTTCCACGGCACCTTGTACGACTTCTACCGCAACGACTCCTTCGACGCGAACGACTTCTTCTCGAAGCGCGCGGGTGTGGCCAAGCCCTCGAACAAACAGAACCAGTTCGGCGGCAACCTGGGCGGTCCGCTCATGAAGGACAAGGCCTACTTCTTCGCCGACTACGAGGGGACGCGCATCACGCGCGGCGTCACCCGCATCACGAACGTTCCCACCGCCGACCAGCGCAACGGCATCTTCACCTCCTCGATTCGCGATCCCCTGACCGGTCAGCCGTTCCCGAACAACACGATCCCGGCCGGCCGGATCGACCCCGTGGCCAGCGCGGTGCTGGGCCTCGTCCCGCTCCCGAACCAGGCCGGGGCCAACAACTTCTTCCGCATCGCCGACATCACCGACGACCAGGACCGCGCGCTCGGGCGGCTCGACGTGCACGCGAGCCAGAACGACAACATCTTCGCGCGCTACATCTACTCGAACCGCCAGCGCAACATCCCCGGGGCCTTCGGCGGCCTGCTCGACGGGACCGGGACCTCGGCCTTCGGCAACCAGACGATCAAGAGCAACAGCGTCATGCTGGGCTGGACGCGGATCTTCAGCGCGACGGTCGTGAACGAGCTCCGCCTCAACTGGCAGCAGGCCACTTCGGACGCCAAACAGCAGCCGTTCGGCCAGCAGCCGACGGGAGCCGCCCTCATCAACGGCAGCATCACCAACCCGCTGGTGGCGGGCGGCCTGCCCGGGATCCAGGTCGACACCTTCTTCCAGGGCTCGGGGCTGGGCCGGCTCGGATCGCCCGACTTCCTTCCCAAGTTCCAGCATACGAACCAGTACGAGCTCCTCGATTCCCTGTCGTGGCTGAAGGGCAGCCACGCCCTCAAGGTCGGCGCGGACATCATCATCATGAAGAACCAGTACATGGACGTGCCGGCCACGCGTGGGTTCTTCCAGTTCCGCAACCGGTTCACCGGCAACCCCATGGCCGACTTCTTGCTGGGTTACGTCTCCGACTTCCAGCTCTCGAACGTGTTCGTCGCCGACCAGCGCCACTGGGCCAGCATGTTCTTCGTCCAGGACGACTGGAAGGTGACCCCGAAGCTGTCCGTCAACCTGGGTCTGCGCTACGACTTCATCACGCCCGCCCTGGAGGCGCAGAACCACCAGCTCAACTTCAACCCCGCGGGCAGCGGCAGCGTGATCCAGGCCAAGGACGGCTCGCTGGAGGACCGCGGCCTGGTCAAGCCCGACCGCAACAACTTCGCGCCCCGCGTCGGGTTCGTCTACAAGATCGACGACCGCATGCTGGTCCGCGGCGGCTACGGCATCTTCTACAACCTCTTCGACCGCGTGGGCAGCGAGGATCAGCTGGCCCTCAACCCACCCGGGCTCATCAACAACGTGCAGACGAGCTCCAGCACGGCGCCGCTCTTCCTGCTCCAGAACGGGTTCCCGGCCGGCGCCCTCAACCCGCTCAACCTCGATCCCGCCGCGGGCGACCTCCGTCGCGTGCGCATCCGCGCCGTCACCAACGACGCGCCCAAGATGAGCATGCAGCAGGCGAGCATCGGCCTGCAGCGCGAGATCGTCCGGAACGTCGTGCTCTCGCTGGACGGCGTCTGGACCAAGGCCACCAACCTGGCCACGCTCGTCAACCTGAACCAGCCGCTGCCCAACGCCGCCGGCAACAACACCCTCGGTCCCGTGCCTTATCCGCTCTTCGGCACCTTCATCGAGTACCGGCAGCAGAACGGCCGGTCGAACTACAAGGGCATCGACCTGGGCCTGGAGAGGCGCTTCTCGGAGGGCTACGGCTTCGGCATCGCCTATACGCTCTCGGACTCGAAGGACAACACCTCCGAGCACCTGGCCACCCAGGGATCGAACTCGTTCCCCCAGAACGCCCGCGACCTCGAGCAATGGTACGGTCCGAGCGACTTCGATATCCGCCATCGCCTGGCCGTGAACTACGTCGTGGAGTTCCCCTTTGGCTCGGGCAAGAAGTGGGCGAACTCCGGCGTCGGCAGCGCCATCCTGGGCGGCTGGACGTGGTCCGGCATCTACGCGATACGCTCCGGGCGTCCCTTCACGGTGAGCCAGAGCAGCAACAATGTGGGCACGAGCATGTTCGGGATGCCGAACGTGGTTGGGTCGCCGGCGTTCCCGAAGACGGTCGACCAGTGGATGACCGCGGACGGGTTCCAGCCCGTGACTTCGGGCACGTTCGGCAACGAGCACCGCAACCAGTTCCGCGGACCGCGGTGGCAGAGCTTCGACATGAGCCTGTCGCGCACCTTCCACGTGAGCAGCCGGGCCGGCGCCACCCTGCGCTGGGACGTCTTCAACCTCTTCAACTCGACGAACCTCGGCCTGCCGAACCGGAACATCGCCTCGCCGGCCAACTTCGGGACCATCACCTCGCTGGCGGCCTCGCGCCCCCGTCTTCCCGGCCCAAGGATCCCAAGATGATGCGCGTCGGCAACGCCCCCGTGAGCTGGGGCGTGTACGAAGCGAACCGGCCCAACCCGCCTTTCGGTGACGTCCTCGACGGAATCGCCCGCGCCGGCTACGCGGGCACCGAGCTCGGGCCGTATGGCTATCTCCCCACGTCCCCGCGCGAGCTGGACCACGAGCTGCGCTCACGGGGACTCACCCTGGGCTCTTCGTTCGTGCCCCTTCCCCTGGAGGATGCGTCCCGGCGCGCGGCCTCCGTGCGTGCTGCCCTCGACGTCGCGCGTCTTCTCGCGTCCCAGCGCGTGCGCGAGCTGATCGTGGCCGACGACGAGGATCCCGGCCGCACCGCGCAGGCTGGGCGCGTGCCCGACGACGGCAGCGCCGGCTTCGACGACAAGCAGTGGCGCGAGGCCGTCACCACCCTGAACGCGGTGGCGCGCGCCCTGCGCGACGAGCTGTCCATGACGGTGGTGGTCCACCACCACGCGGGCACGTTCGTGGAGACCCCGCAGGAGATCGACCGCCTGCTGGCGGAGACGGATCCGGAGATCGTCGGCCTTCTCCTCGATACCGGCCATGCCGTCTACGGTGGGGCCGACCCCGTCGAGGTGCTGCGCCGCCACGGCGATCGGGTGCGCTACGTCCATCTCAAGGACGTCCGCGCGGACGAGCTGGCGCGCGTACGCACGACCGAGATCGGCATGTCGGAGGCCTGGAAGCGCGGGGTGTTCTGCCCGCTGGGCGAGGGAGTCGTCGATTTCCCGCGCGTGGTCGAGTCTCTGCGCGTGCGCGACTATGACGGCTGGCTGATCGTCGAGCAGGACGTGGTGCCCGACGAGCAGGGCCGCCTGGAGCCCGAGCCCTTCGCCAGCGCCCGCCACAGCCGCAACTACCTGCGCGAAAAGGTGGGCGTATGAGGGCTGAGTCGCCGTTCACAGGGGCTGCGATCTGCCAAAGGCCACGGACAGCGCGTGGAGGCGGATTCACTTCGCCGGAGCGCGCGGGGGGTCTGGGGGGTGCGGCGCAGCACCCCCCAGCTCAATAGCGATGCCGCCGCACGAGGTCGAAGCTTGAGCCATCCCTTGAGGGTAGGAGTCGTCGGATGCGGCGGCATCGCGCAGATGATGCACTTGCCGACCCTTGCTGAGAGGGCGGACCTCTTCCAGATTGTTGCCCTGGCCGACCTCAGCGAGAGGACGGTCAACGCCGTGGGCGAACGGTACGGGGTGCGGGCCCGATTCAAGGACGGCCGTTCGTCGAGAAGCCGCTGGCCTTCAGCCTGCCCGAGACGGAAGAGGTCGCGCGCGCCGTGCGCGAGGCGGGCGTGCCGTTCATGGTGGGCTACCACAAGCGGTTCGACCCCGCCTACCTGCGCGCGCGCCGCGCCGTCCAGGAGATGCGCGACCTGCGCTTCGTCGAGGTCACCGTCCTCCACCCCGACGACGGCGCCTATCGGACGCACCACGCCGTCCTGCCCCTGCCCGACCGCCCGTGGCAGCCGCGTCCGGAGAGGGATCAGATCGCCGACACGCACGAGCGCGTGATGCGCGGAGCGCTCAAGGGATGCGTCGACCGGATCGTCGGCGACAAGGCCCCGGCCCATCACCGTGTCGGCGCGGCCCTCCTCTTCGAGAGCCTCATCCACGACATCGACGCCGTGCGCGCTGTGCTGGGCGATCCGGAAGGCGTGGTGTCCGCGCACGTCTGGCGCGACGGCCTCGCCCAGACGTCGATCACTCGCTTCGCGGGTGACGTGCGCGCGTCCCTGAGCTGGATCTCGGTGCCCGGCCTGAAGCATTACGAGGAGACGCTCCGGTTCGTGGGGAACGAGACGCGGGTGACGCTCGTCTTTCCGTCGCCCTACATCCGCCACGCGCCCACGCCGCTCACCATCGAGCGCATGGACGGCGACGAGCTGTTGGTCGAGAATCACACCGTGTCCTACGAAGAGGCGTTCCGCGCGGAGCTGCATCACTTCCGCGAGGCCGTGCTCGGCGGCACTCCGCCCGCGCCGTCGCTGGCGGACGCGCTCTCTGACGCGCGCTGGATCCACCAGATCGCCGCCGCCTATACGGACGGGGCCGCGCGGTGAGGGGCGCGCTGGGAGTCGCCCTCGTCCTGGGTCTCGCCGTCGAGGCCGTCCGGCCCGCGAATGCGGCGCCACCGGCGCCGGTGCGTCGCCGCGCGGTGCCCAGCCCCGCTCCCGTCTTGGACGAAGGCCCGCTCGAGGCCGTCCTGGAGACCGCGGAAGGCTCGTTCGTGATCCGGCTGCTCGCCGACGTCGCCCCGCGTCATGTGCGGCATTTCGTCAAAACCGCGCGCGCCGGCGGCTTCGACGGCACGACCTTCCACCGGATCGTGCCGCGCGGGATCATCCAGGGCGGCGACCCGCTCTCGAAGGACCCGGCCAAGAAAGCGCTCTACGGAACGGGCGGCCTGGGCCTGCTCAAGGCCGAGTTCTCGACGCGACCCATGACGCGCGGGTGCGTGGCCGCCGTCCTCCGGCCGAGGGATCCGGACAGCGCGGGCAACCAGTTCTTCGTGGTCCTCTCGGACCAGCCGTCCCTGACCGGCAAATTCACGATCTTCGGCGAGGTGACCGCGGGGATGGACGTGGTGGACCGCATTGGCGAGACGCCGGTCGACGGCGACAAGCCACAGAGGCACGTCGTCATCCAGAAGGTGACGATCCGGGCCCTCGCGGCCGCGCCGTCACCGTCGCCTTCGCCCGTCCCGTGACGGAGGCGGCTGCAGCCGCTCGTTTCCTCGTCGTCACGCGCGACGAAGACCTCCAGGCGCGGCTGCGCCCGGCCCTGGCCGGCGCCGGCTACGAGCTGGAATCCGCCGCGGACGCGGTGGCGGCGGCCGCGCGGGTGGCGGCGGAGCGTCCGCGCCTGGTGCTGGTCGACCTCGGCCTGCCGCGGCGCGAGGGCTGGACGACACTCGTCCGGCTGCGCGCGCTTCCCGACCCGCTTCCCGTCGTCGCGCTCGTCGGCCGCGCCGACTACCACGCCTTCGCGCAGGCCATCCGCGAGGGTGTCGCCGCGTGCGTGCTCCGCCCCTTCGTTCCGGACGACCTCGTCGCGCTTTGCGAGACCGTCCTGGCCCGCGCCGCGTCTGCTCCCGTCCACGAGGTGCGCGCGCACGTCCGGCGTCTCGTGGCCGCGGAGGTGACCGTCCTGTCCGCCGAAGGTGTCACCCTGGCCGCGGGGGAGCTGGCCAACCTCGGCGCCGGGGGCGCGCAGGTGCGGCTGCCCGTGCGCCTCGATCCGTCGACCCGCGTGCGGCTCATGCTGCCGGTGCCGGTCGGCGACGCGCTCATCGTCGATGCCGTCGTGCAATGGAACCGCCGCACCGCGTCCGGCTTCAACCACGGCTTGCAGTTCGTGGACCTGACCCTGGCCCGGCGCCGGCAGCTCAGCGACCTGCTCGACACGCCGGACGCCTGAGACGCCGGCTCTCCCTCAGCGGGACCAGGCCAGGCCGACGATCGCGGGGTAGTCCACCTGCGATCCGTGCGCGTGGGTGAAGAGGGGGACCTTCACCTGCAGCGAGAGCGCGCCCGCAGAGCCGACCTGCCGCACGAGCGCGGCCGAGACGAGAAGGTCGGTGCGCCCGAGGTTCCCTTCCTCCTCGATCACGCCGCTCCAACGCTCGGCGCTCTCGTGCGCGAGGTCGAGCCCGGCCTGGGCTCGCCAGGGTCCGCGCAGCCGCCGGTCGGCGACGAGGCTCGCGTCGTAGCGGCGGCCGGCGCGATAGCCGTGGGCGTTCTGGTACACCGGCAGCCGGGCGAGCGCGCTGGCGATGACGCTGGTCTGGCCGAGATGGCGGCCGACGGAGAGGCCGAGCATCGGGTTCCACGTCCCGGTGCCGAACTGGATGTGCTCGTGGGGGAGGCCGCGGCGACCGAGGGCGAAGGGATTCTCCACGGTATGACCGAGGGGAACGGAGACGCCCGCCCGCGCGGCCAGCGACCACTTGCCTACCACCTTGCTGGCCACGGCCAGCGCCCAGGGGTCGCCGATCCCCGTGAGCGTTTCGTTGCGATGGTGGATGTCGCCCTGGGGCAGGACGACGGGCCGCCGTTCCAGGTCCTGGAAATGGATGCGCGTCGTGACCTGCCGATAGAAGGACGTCAGGCTCAGCCCGACGCCGCGCGCCACGCCGTACTCCGCGACGAGGGCGGCGTCCGCCACCGTGAGGTCCTGGACGTGCCAGGCCACGGGCGGAGCGTCGTCCATGGCCATGTGCTCGTTGTGCACGCGCGTGCCGGCGGCGGCGAGCGTCGAGCGCCACTTGCCCGGAGCAGGAGGCGCGAGGAAGGACCCGCCGACCGGCAGGTTGGGGTTCGATCAGCCGGCTCAGCCGGCTTCGAACCCCTGCGCCCGTGCCGCCACCATCACCAGCGCGAGCAGGAGTCGCGACGACCGCCTCACTTCGCGGCCAGCGCCTTGTCGAGCTTGTCCATGTCCGCGCCCGCGATGTCGATCCGCTTGCCGGACGGCGTGAAGACGATGAGATACGGGAGCGCCTCCAGGCGCGACCCCAGCTCCTTGCCCAGGGGACTCTCGAACTCCACGACGTTGAGCTTCCGCACCGCGACGTCCGCACGCTTGCCCACGAGGTCGCGCAAGCGCTCGTCGACGGTGCGGCAGGGCCCGCACCAGTCCGCGTACACGTCGAACACGGTGTACTTCGCGGCCGCGCGCAGCTTCGGAAGCGGACCGACCGCGGACCCGTCGCGGCTGAGCCAGAGGACGTCCGCCCCCGGCGGGTAGTCCGGGTGCGGAAGGTACGCGCCGTGCCCCGGACCCACCGTGGCCTTGAACCCGGCGCGCTCGACCGCGGAGACGACGGCTTCGTCGGCGACGCCGTCCTCGAGCTTGACCGTGAGCTCGACCCTCTGCTTGTCGAACTCGACCTTGCCGATGCCCTTGGTCTTCTTGAGCTCGTCCTTGATGTTGTCGGGCGTGTCATCGGGCTCCTCGCGCACACCAGTATAGAGGACTCACTCCGCGCGCAGGGCCTCCAGGGGTGGTCGGGCGAAGACGTCGCGCGCGCTGGTCAGGCCGACGATCGCGGTGAGGGCAACTACGCCGATCGAGAAGACGGCCAGGGGGAGGGCGGGCACGGCGAAGGGCGCCTCGAACAGGAAGTGCAGCAGTGCCCATCCGCCCAGCAGGGAGAGCCCGAGCGCGGACGCCGAGGCCAGGGTGCCCAGGCTCAGGTACTCGGCCAGGATGACGCGCGCGACCTGGGCGCGCGTGGCCCCCAGCGTTTTGAGGAGCACGCCCTCGCGGATCCGCTGGTCCCGGCTGGCCGCGACCGCTCCCAGGAGGACGATCACGCCCGCGGCCAGGCTGAAGAGGGCCATGAAGCGGATGGCGAGGCTCACGCGCGAGATCACCTTCTCGATGACCTCCTGCACCTGGGAGAGGTCCAGCGCGGTGACGTTGGGGAAGGCTTCCGCGACCGCGCGCTGCAGCCGCGCGCGCCGCGTCGGATCGGAGACGCGCGTGAGGGTCAGGAAGGTCTGCGGCGCGGAGGCGAGGGGACCCTCCGGGAACACGATGAAGAAGTTCGGCTCGAAGCGCGCCCATTCCACGTCGCGCAGGCTGGCCACGCGGGTGGGTATGGTGACGCCCTGCACGTCCCAGGTGACGAGATCGCCGACGCCGACGCCCATCTCCTTGGCCACTCCGGCCTCGACGGAGATG
>WNFN01186361.1_pt1 | contig 17488 bp, 10 predicted proteins | sample 5400161 | NCBI WGS metagenome assembly WNFN01 (sample SAMN13153353, study PRJNA577476) | soil metagenome | isolation source: 80 cm saprolite on Douglas fir-dominated hillslope | place: USA:California | collected 2013-09-17 | reverse complement strand
CCGTGGGGTCACTCAGCACAGCGCGCAGGCCCTTTACTCGATCGCTCAACTGCTGGACCGCCTCCAGCACCTCGCCGGAAGGCAGGAATTTTTTGAGGATCGAGCGGGCCGCCATGTTGAGGGCCACGTTTTTCAGGTTCAGCTTGCCCAGCCGGCCCACGTACCACTGGAAGGTATCGGGCATGGTCAGCAGGCGCACGGTTTCGCCGGTCGGGGCCGCGTCGACGATCACGACCTCGAAGTTGCCGTCGCGCGCATTGCGATAAATGTTGAGCAGGCTGACAATTTCGTCCATACCGGGCACCAGAGCCAGCTCCTCGGCCATTACCTCGTCAACTCCCCGTTGCCTCAGCAGTTCGCCTACTTGATCCTGGAGTTTGCTCCAGGTATTACGCACTTCATCCAGTGCGTTGACTTCCTGTGCCCAGAGATTGGGGGCCAGCTCTTTGGGTTCTGAGGTCAGGGTGGTAGAGAAACAATCGGCCAGGCTGTGGGCCAGATCAGTGCTTACAACCAGCGTGCGTTTGCCCAGAGCCGCGGAGCGTACCGCAGTTGCCGCGGATATGGTGGTCTTGCCAACGCCGCCTTTGCCCATATAGAGAATGATGCGCATAGGATTCCTGTTCTTTAAAAAAACGACAACGTTCGCTCTGCGCCCCTCGCGTTGTGCTTGTAGGCGCCGCACACTGTCTAGTAGCTCTCGTAACCGCCACGAATAGTGGGGCGGTAAAATTTCCTGTATATCATACGTTTGAGAAGTGGTTCTGGTTATGTTTTACACCTGCTGGCATAAGAAAGCAAATCTCCCTGTTCCAGGAGAAAAAGAAAAGATGGGTTTGGTCCGGGCGCAGCCCGGACCAAACCCATCTTTTCTTTTTCTCCTGGAACAGGGAGATTTGTAAAAAATCTTCCGAGATTGACCGGGCGTATCTGGCCGGACCGATCTCGGAAGGTGTTATATAGATACATTTATCTCCATGTTTTGTTGTACATAAGCGAGACTGACGCGCGTAGGTAGCGTGTACCAAATAGAGAAATTAGAGATCAGTCTGGCCTTGCACAATCTGCTCTTGGAGCCATTCGAGGCGGCGCACAATTTCTACACGGTCGCTGCCGCCGTGTTGATACCACTGGCGCAGCCAGAGCAGAGAAGTGATCTCGTCGTCGTTAAAGCCCAGGTGGGCCAGGGTGTCTCCTTCCGTTGCCTCTGTTTCAACCGCGTGTTCATTGGCGCAGGCCTGTTCAGACTGCATTTGCGGATTCGTCATCATTTTTTCCTCCACCTTCATAAGACGGATATTTCCTTAGCTTTTTTCCGCTTTTTTAAAAAAAGGAGTATTTGTTGGCCGGGTTATAATCTAATCAGCTTGATAACTGAAAGGATTGTTACCCTGCACTCTTGAAAATACAGGAACTTTTTGTTTGTATCATATAAACATCCCAACCCTACCACATATTCCTATTCCTACAAACAAAAGTGTAAGCGGAAACGTGGGCCTCGGCTATCTACTAAATAACGTTCTTGTTGTGAACTGTTTCACTTTTCATGTATGCCATGAGATTTCGGTGTACGCCATGGTATGTCACATATACGATTCGATCCCTCGATAAGTTCCATCGATGGCTGTCGAACTTCTCATCGTAGAGACAGGTCACAACATTGTTCAGAGAGGGAGCCGTCCACACTCTTTATAGGTATATGTGATTTTAGGCCAAAAAGGTTACAAGCTGCGTTGCCTGGGCAATCTGTTGAACTGCTTGTTGTGACCTCTCTCTATAGTATATATGCATGACCAAATGGGCCATTGTGCCATTGTTCTATAGAACGCCAGAATCTTTTGCTTTCTCGCAAAATAACAGAAGGTTGTAAGTTGTCCCTTATTTCCTGACGACGATATTGACCAGTTTACCGGGTATGTAGATGACCTTCTGGACTGTAGCGTCGCCGATGAAGGAGGCTACGCGCTCATTGCCCAGGGCCAGGATGCGCACATCCTGCTCGCTGATAGTAGCGGCGACGTCGATGCGTTCGCGTACTTTGCCGTTAACCTGCACAACCAGGGTGAAGTTTTCGTCCTTTGTCTTCTCTTCGTCGTACTGCGGCCAGTCGGTAGTATGGATGCTGCCAGGGTGGCCGGTCTGCTGCCACAATTCTTCGGTAATGTGCGGCGTCAGCGGGGCCAGCAGTTGCAGCATGGTTTCCAGGGTACTCTGGAAGGCTACGCTGCGCGCGACCTCAGCGCTTTGCAGCTTGATCAGCGCATTGTTGCACTCCATCAGGGCCGCCAGGGCGGTATTGAAGCGCAGATTGCTGATCTCTTCAGTGACGCGTTTAATAGTCTTGTGGCGCAGGCGTTCGACGGCCCGGCTCTCAGGTGTTTCAAAGCTACTGGGATTTTCTACCCAGTTTTCGCTAACCAGGTCCCAGAAGCGCGTCAGGAAGCGCCAGACGCCGGCCAGGTTCTCCGGCTTAAAGGTGCCACCCTGATCGAACGGACCCATGAACATCATGTAGGCGCGCACAGTATCGGTGCCATATTTTGTGACATACTCATCAGGAGCGACAACATTGCCGCGCGACTTGGACATCTTCTGTCCGTCCGACCCCAGCACAATGCCCTGGTGGTACAGGCGCGTAAACGGTTCGTTGAAGCTCAGGTGACCCATATCACGCAGAGCCTTGATGAAGAAGCGCGAGTACAGCAGGTGCATGACCGCGTGCTCCGCGCCGCCGGTATACTGGTCGACCGGCAGCCAGCGCCGCATGGCCTCCTGGCTCCAGGCCTGCTGGTCATTTTTCGGATCGGCGTAGCGCAGGAAATACCAGGATGAGCACATGAACGTATCCATGGTATCCGCCTCGCGCGTGGCGGGTCCGCCGCAGACCGGGCAGGTGGTATTCACAAAATCCGGTTCGTAGCGCAGCGGCGACTCCCCGGTGGACTTAAACTCCACGTGCTCAGGCAGAATGACCGGCAGTTGCTCCTCTGGCACCGTGACCAGCCCATGCGTGTCACAGTACACCACCGGAATGGGCGCGCCCCAGTAGCGCTGGCGGCTGATCAGCCAGTCGCGCAGGCGATAGGTCACGGTAGCCTGACCGATGCCTTGCTCCTCGGCATATCTGATCACTGCCGCTTTGGCCTCTTCGCCAGGTGTGCCGTCGAAAGGACCGGAGTTGACCATCATGCCATAGGCCAGTTTCGCGCCATGCCAGGTTGCGGGATCGCTGGCCTCCTCCTCATCGGGACGGATCACCTCGACAATCGGCAGGCCGAACTTGCGCGCGAACTCGAAGTCACGCCCATCGTGCGCTGGCACGCCCATCACCGCGCCTGAGCCATAGCCCATCAGCACATAGTCCGCGATCCAGACCGGGACCTGCTCGCCGTTGACCGGATTGGTCACATAGCTGCCGGTGAAGACGCCTGTCTTTTCCTTCTCCGTGCTCATGCGCTCAATCTCGCTCATGCGCCGCGCCTGATCGATGTAGGTCTCCACCGCCGCACGCTGCTCTGGTGTTGTGATCTTCTCGACAAAGGCGTGTTCGGGAGCCAGCACAAAGAAGGTCACGCCATAGATCGTGTCCGGGCGCGTCGTAAAGACCGGAATCTCCTCGCGCTTGCCGTCCACCTCGACTGTGAAGCGGATCTCCGCGCCCTCGCTGCGCCCGATCCAGTTGTGCTGCATCGTCACCGTCTTCTCAGGCCAATCGATCTGCGAGAAGTCCAGCAGCTCCTCCGCGTACTTTGTGATACGCAGCAGCCACTGATCGATCTCTTTGCGGATCACCGTCGTGCCGCAGCGCTCGCACGTGCCATCGGCCAGTACCTGCTCATTAGCCAGGGTTGTATTACAGCTCGGACACCAGTTGGCCGGGGCCTTCGTGCGGTATGCCAGGCCGTGCTTGTAAAATTGCAGGAACAGCCACTGCGTCCATTTATAATAGTCCGGCAGGCAGGAGACCGTCTCGCGTTCCCAGTCCCAGGCCGCGCCCATAATCTTCAGTTGCCCGCGCATCTTCTCAATATTCGCCAGCGTCCAGGTATGGGCCTGCACGCCGTTTTTAATGGCCGCGTTCTCCGCCGGCAGTCCAAAGGCATCAAAGCCTATTGGCTGCATCACATTAAAGCCGTTCATGCGTTTAAAACGGCCAAAGGCATCAGCTGGAGCAAAGTTATACCAGTGGCCTATATGCAGATCGCCGGAAGGGTAAGGCAGCATCACCAGGTTATAAAACTTCGGCTTTGGTGAATCATCGGGGGCGTGGTACAGATCTTGCGCCTGCCAATGTGTCTGCCATTTCTCTTCAATTTCTTTTGGACTATACTTGGTGCGTGTAATCATCGTAGAAATCCTCTTCCTGAAGCGGGAGTGCAGAGGGCGGCAGCCCTTTGCCAGGGCGTGGGGTGTCCCTACATTTCCTCACCTTTTCTGCCGCAGCAGGCGGCAGCCCATTCAAACGAAGCTTGATAAAGCGCTAAAGAGCGCCTGCGAGGCGAAGAAGCAGCGGGCCATATGGAATGAACCATCTGGCAGTATGGATGGTATGAGTAGATACCGTATACATGTTTGTCGTCCTCCTCTCACCAGTGCCGGTGATCGATCAAATTTACAGCTTGCCAGAGAAATACAGAAAGCTTTAGAAACAGGCAGGCCGATCAGATCAACAGGCCTTCACCCTTGCGGGACGAAATGACTTTCCGTGGTACCAACCGAATTCAGATCTCAGAAAAAAAAGGTGGTGAATGGTGGACCTGAGGGGGCTCGAACCCCTGACCTCATCCATGCCATGGATGCGCTCTTCCAGCTGCGCTACAGGCCCAGGTAATCTGAGATATGCACTTATTGTACGCGATATCGGGCGTACCGGCAAGTCCTACAACCCTTATGTGACCATCATCCCGTCTTCCACACCCGGGTTTTCAGACCTGCTGCTCACAGGCGAGTTCAGCCATCAATTGCAGCCTTGCACCACCCGGCTGCTCTCTGGAGAGTTCTGGCCTACTACTCCTGCTCACTGCATGTTCCTCTCGTTACTATACCACAACGCTTTGCGCTTTGCAATGCATTGCAGCCAGTAGAGTGGAGATGAGGGGGCTCGAACCCCTGACCTCGACAGTGCGATTGTCGCGCTCTTCCAGCTGAGCTACATCCCCTTAACGTAGGAGGATCATATCATACGGTTGCGATTCTGTAAAGGGGGTATTTGGGAAATCGGAAAAAGGACTTTCAGAGAGGTGCAGGAGAAAAATTGGAAATTTTTCTCCTGCACCTCTCTGAAAGTCCTTTTTCCGATTTCCGGGGCTATGACTTTTAGTACAGTGCGAATAGCTTCACAGCAGGACTATCAGGCTATGCGCACATTTCCAGGAGGGAAGTTCTTGACCTGGAAGAAGAGCGGCGCCGCTCTTCTTCCAGGTCAAGAACTTCCCTCCTGGAATTATTCCATCTTGATCCAGCGTTGTTTGATGGCGTAGACGACGGCGGCGGTGCGGTCGTTGACTTCGAGTTTGCGCAGGATTGAGGTGATGTGGTTCTTCACTGTCTGGTCGCTGATATCCAGCAGTTTGGCAATTTCTTTGTTGCTGTTGCCGCGCGCGATATGTTCCAGGATTTCCACTTCGCGCGTGGAGAGGGGACAGGGTTCCAGGGGACGCAGATCTTCCTCGGAGCCGGTGGCCATTTCGCGGAATGATTGCAGGACGCGGCTGGCCAGGTTGGGCTGGGATAGCACGTCGTCGTTAATCAAGTATTCGCCCTGGCTGACCTTGCGAATGGCATCAGTCAGCTCGTCTGCCGTGATATTGCGCGTATAATAAGCTGCTGCTCCTACCTTGACTGCCTGGAAGAGCCATTCTTCCCCCTCCAGTTCTGAGAGAATAATCACGGCTGTTTTGGGCGAAAACGTGCGCATTTGCCGGGCAATCTCCAGAATGTCGATGGTATCGAAAAACGTATCCAGCAGCGCGACCTCTGGTTCGCGCGTGCGCGCCATCTCCAGCGCTTCATCGGTGCTGGCAGGCTGCCCGATGATTTCGCAATCCGCCATCCCCTGGAGAATGGCGATGACACCCTGACGAAAAATGGGTTGTTGCACAACGACCATCACACGTAATGGTTGCTCGCTCATGCTTTGTTTGCGGGGGACCGAAGCCAGGCTACCAGCACCACCGCGTCTCCTTCCTGCTTGATTGGATCACTCCACTGCTCTGCCAGCGCTGGCGCAAAAACACCGCTACTGCTCGCACAGTTGATCCTCTTCGTCTTTTGTAGTACCTTGCCTATTGTATAGTTTTCTCCCTCTCTATCCGAGAGTCCTGTTTTTTTAGGGGTATTGTATCACAAAAAAGTACTACTTCTCATAATATCACGCCTGAGAATTTTCTGGGAGGTCTTCGCCTGCCCCACTCCTCCCCAAGGAGAAAAGAAACGGGCGGATCTGGACCGGGCAGCGCCCGGTCCAGATCCGCCCGTTTCTTTTCTCCTTGGGGAGGAGTGGGGCAGGCGAAGACCATAGACAGCAATGGTAAGATAGAATCTCTATATACATACCTCAACCAAGTAAGGAGTTCGGCAATCTGGATACAATGTTGAGCACGCTGAGGCAGGCGGCCCAATTTTTTGCCGACCGGCAGGCGCCCTTGTATCTGGTGGGTGGTTCCCTGCGTAATTTGTTGCTGGGTGATTCCTGTGGAGATTGGGATTTGCTGACCACTGGTGAGGCGCATAAGCTAGCTCGTCGGTTGGCTGATACGCTGGGGGGGTTCTATGCTCATATGCACGAGAAGGCCAGCCGCGTAGTGCTGCGCCTTCCCGATGCCCCTGAACTGGTGCTGGATATCTCTCCGCTGCACGGACAGACGCTGGAAGAAGCACTGGTTGATCCGCTGCACGGTCTGGACGATGTGCGGAGGCGCTGGCTGCGTGCCGTGGATGCCGAGGTTTTTCGCCGTGATCCCCTGCGTATGCTGCGCGCCTTGCGCCTGTCCCGCCGCTATCACCTGGCGATTGCGCCTGAGACGGAGAAGCTGATAAGACGTGACGCGACGCTGCTGCCGCAGGTGGCCGCCGAGCGTATTCAGGCGGAACTCTATACACTGCTGGCCCAGCCGGGTGCGCTCGAACAGCTGTATCGACTGGATTCTTCTGGCCTGTTGCTGGTGCTTTTCCCTGAATTGCAGGCGGCCTGCGGGATGCGCCAGCCGGCTCCGCATTATTGGGATGTGATGGAGCATTCGCTCCAATGCGTGCATTCCCTGGAGGAACTCACCGCCGCATTGGAGTCCGAGCCAGGTACGCCGTTAGCGCCCGAATTGGCCGCGACTCTCGCCGATGGCGAGGCGCTGGAGGAGATCCGCGTGCTCTTGCGCGAGAGCGAGCTACAGGAGACCTTTCAATTCGCCGAATTGCACACCCCGCGTATGAAGCTGGCCGCGCTGCTCCACGATATTGGCAAACCGCTGACATATACCGTCGACAGCCAGGGAGGTGTCCATTTTTATGGCCATCCCCAGATAGGTGCGCCGGTGGCCAACGAGATTATGCACCGGCTCAGCACCAGCAACCAGGATCGGCGGCTCGTCCAGCTGATCACCGCCCATCATATGCGCCCAGGCCAGCTGGGTCAGGACGGTCCGGTCACGCCCCGCGCCATTCGTCGCTACTTCGTCGACCTCGGCCCGACCGGCATTCTGGTCGCGCTCTTTTCCCTGGCCGATCATCTCGCGACGCTGGGACCGCAGGCGCGCACCGTAGCCTGGAGTCGTCATCTCGTCGTCACACGCCAGTTGCTCACCAGCTATATCCGTGAGCGTGCCAAAATCCTGCCGCCCCGCCTCGTGCGCGCCGATGAACTCATGAGTCGCCTGCGCCTCCAGCCTGGCCCCATCCTTGGCCAACTCCTCGAAGCCATCGCCGAAGCCCAGGCCGATGGGCTGATTCACTCCCGCGAAGAAGCGATTTTGTTAGCCAAAGAATACATGGAAACCCAGGCGGAATAATCCTACCTGTTTTGCGAGCAAGTATGAGTCATCCCCAATTTTTTATGGGCAGGAAGCCCCCTTTTTCACACGATTTTTTGAGATGGGAGAAGAAAAATTGGAAATTTTTCTTCTCCCATCTCAAAAAATCGTGTAGGAATCCCCTGGGGGTGGGGTGGAGCGCTCTTTGACGAACTTTTGAAAAGTTGGGGATGACTCATACTTGCTCGCAAAACAGGTAGAAAGGTACAGCAAAAAGCCCCGTAAATCTTATTGATATTATTGCTAAATAAAGATGAAATAGTCTATAATAGTAATCAGATAAATCTTGCTATATATGGCTTTCGCAAGGAGGGCAGCGTGGCTTTACGTAGTTCTGTAGACGACCGGAACAGAAGTTGTCTAATTCTCTCCTCATACCTTGTAGTAGGTCTTGCTCTCATAGGAGCAATACTTTTCACTACTCTTCACTACTCTCTTATTCATATTCCCTGTTTTGTTGGCTGTAATAACCCAGATCCTACCCCGACTACTCTGGGGATTGGCGTGACGATGGCCTCGAATGGCCAGTTAATTGGCCTGAGCGATGGGAAATACGCTTTTGATATCCACCGGGCCGATGGACCACTTAAGCTCCAAGCTGCTCAGAAATTGCAGCAGGGAAATGTGGCCGCCGCTGAATCACTCTGGCAGCAGGCGCTTAATCTGCCGAATGAGAGCAACGATGCTGAAGCCCTGATTTATCAGGAAGATCAGAAGGTACTGGCCTCGTCTAATCCTCATATTACCCTGGTAGTAGGGACCCTTCTCACAGGCGTGAGTGACGATATTGGCACAGGGCGCGACAACCTCCAGGGAGCCTATGTGGCGCAAAAGGAGTACAATGATGGTTTTAAACTGAAAGACGGGGTCCTGGTTCAGCTGTTGATCGCGAACGCTGGCGGGGCATCCACTGACGTGACGGGCGTGGCGCAGCGGATTGTGCAGGCCGCGAAAACGGATCATACCATCGCGGGCGTGCTGGGCTGGCCCTATAGCTCATACGCACGCGCGGCAATCAAGGTGCTCGGCGCGGCGCATATCCCTATGGTTTCCCAGACCGCTTCGGCCGATGACTTAACGCAACAATTGACGAACCCTCCATCTTTCTTCCGGGTGAATCCTACCAACAAGCAAGAGGCTATTATCGGGGCAACATATGCTGAGCAGCAATTGCATGCGACACGCGCGGCAATTTTTGTTGACCCGAATAACTCCTACAGTTCAAACCTGGCGCAGGATTTTCAGGAGCAGTTCGTCGCCGATGGCAATCAGGTGGTGGCTACCGAGAATTACACGGTTCATCAGCCCACCACGTTGCCTGCGAAACTCCAGGATGCTCTCGGAGCGAATCCTGATCTGCTCTACTTCTCTGGCTATTCAGGAGATATGGGTGTCTTGCTGACCGATTTGGGGACATCTCATCCGAATGTGCAGGTGATGGGCGGTGATGGACTCTATCAACTTCAGGGCTATCCTCCCAGCGCGCGTGCGGCCTTTAGTCGCCTGCACTTTACAGCCTTTGCATACCCTGATGAATGGACTGCTCTGGGCCAGGCCAGTCAGAAACCAGCCTTTTTTATCCTCTTTGCGAACGATTTCGATCCTGCCAGGGTACATACTGGCGCTTACGATTACGATCGTCCACAGAACGATGTGATTCTTTCCTACGATGCCACGTTGGCTCTGTTACACGGGTGCAGCAATGCTCTGGCAGGGCAGAGCGCCCCAATCCCGCCGGATGTGCTTCAGCAGAATCTGGCAAAGATTACCCCGGACAAGGCATTTCAAGGCGTAAGCGGACAGATAGCCTTTGGATCAGATGGGAATCCTGTGGACAAGGCTGTGGTGATCCTCTTTGTCGATCCAAATGGCCATGTTAAATTGCCAGTGAAGAATGCCATTCAGGGGTGTTTCTTCGTTGGTTCATGTTAGAACCGCCTCACTCATCCGTTGCTGGTTAGAGCGCTTTTGCTGGTGCTGCGTTGTGCTGCGCGTTGATATAGCGCAACGCAGCCTCTCTACGCCTTTTTTCATGAGCCGTGAATCTTGGTCTGATATGATCTTGCTTAAAGAGGTCTACCACGATATCCCAGGCCTGGAGAATGGCCAGTTCTCCCTTCTCACTGCTTTCTTCTGCCGCATCCAGGATCGCGTGGTACAGATCATAGGCCGCGTCGATTTCTTGCCACCAGAGTTCGGGCATGCTCTTATAATGGGTATGCAAAAGATCTATGTTGTCTGTCGCCACGCGCACGATTTTGCCGAGGTTTCCGCTTCTCAACGTCTCACGCATCCAGCGTATTGTTTCGCGTTGCTCCCACCAGGCTCGAATATTTTCGGTGAAAGACGGTAGGGGGCGGCTTGCTGGTTGGGATATGTGTACCGCTGGCGTGGATAATGCAGGGCGTGCGAGCCATCTTTGCTCTTGCTCACTGGCGCGCTGGTCACAGGCCCGATCGATCGCTTCCAGACAGCCCTGCGGGAGTTTGCGCGTGTAGTTCAGGAGTGTGGTCATGTATTCTGTGCCAGAGCGCGCAAGATTGCGCTGGTTTTCGTACTTGAATGCTCTACGCACACGCCAGAGCGCGGTGGTGTACTCATACCAGAACTGTATGCGCTGGCGCCGGGAGAGTGTTTGTTCAATGAACAGAAGTGGGCGGGCATCCTTATAGTGTCGCCAGATCACGCGTTCTTCCTCTGACCACTGCCGGGTTGCATCATCAAGTGCGATGAGGGTCTTTTTCTCACTCTCCAGCAGCAGCGTATCGAGGAATTGCTGCAAGAAAAACTCCTGGTCAACTCTCTCTTTAAAGCATTTTCGATTGAGAATGGCAAAGCGCATACTGCGCAACAAGATATCAGCCAGACTGCTCCAGATTGGGTGATCTGCCGTGTAGATGATCAGCAGGCATGGGCTGGCCAGTTCATTGAGAAGCTGCTGGCGCGTCGTCTCTGGCTGCGCTGGCAGGACGAGGAGCCTGCCGATGCTTTCTGCCGCTTTTTCCCCCTCTGGATTGGGCTGAAGAGCAGGACGTTTCAAAAAATCTCCGACGACGCACCAGTCGTGGACGAGCACACGCTGGGGATTTTTCAGTTGCACGGCAGAGCTATTTAACACTCGCAAAAACTGTTCAGTTGCAAAGGGGGATTGCGCGGGATCGGCCTTCAAGGGTGAAAGATCCGCAATGGCAAGAGTATCGAGGTACTCCCAGATATATTTTCCGAGCGTGGCTGAATGTGGATAGCGCTGAAGATAGATGGCTCCCGAGCTCTCAAGCATGCTCGTTCGGTTCTCAGGAGGTAACTGCCCGGCGGACTGAAGCACCTGTTCCCAGATCCCTGGCTTCAGGTTCTGGTTGAGCCAGAGCATCAACAGGGAGAAGCGCAGTTCCGGCAACATGGCGGCCATGCTAAACAAGTTGAACAGCTGGGGTGACGTAGGATAGAGCGGAATGCAGGTCTGGCCATAGCGTTGCAAAAACTGACCACTCTCGACAGGATTCAGATTGGCAATCGAGAGAATGATTGTCAGAAGCGGCTCTTCCATGCGCAAAGCGTCACACCAGCTGACGAGGACCGCCATTTTTTCCTGGCTCTTCCCGCTTTTAACCAGTTCTTCGTACATTCTCAGGATGATCTCCTGATGCCTGCCCTGGACCGAAAGATATAGAGGACCGTAATGTGTGAGGAATTGTGCCTGGTCCTGTGGAGTCAGCCGGGCCATCTGAAGCAAACGTAAAACGATCCCATCGTCTTTGCCTAACGGTGAGGCGAGCAGAATATCAAGGAGAGCTTTGCGCTGTTGATAGCCGTGTATGACTAATGCTCCAAAGACATTGACTGCGGTCTGGTTCCATTGAGGCACACGCACAAGCTGACCGAAAAAGGTGACGATTTCTTGATGAAAGAGCGGTTCAAATTTGACCATATTCACCTCGCGCGGAGGATGCGCGGCCAGGAAGCGCGCAACCACTTCATTCCAGGCTGGAGGCAAATGCAGGGCGAGAAAATCTCCAAATTCAAACCAGTTCGGATGAGGGGGTTTCGTGCAACACAATGTAAGCAGTGTGTTTTCGTCTGCGGGCGTGGAGATCACAAACACGTCCGACCAGATCTGCATGAGGGAAGAGTAAATGCTCCAATGCTTCTGGAAAAACTGAAAAATGCGCGGGATGGCCGCCAACTCCACGAGCAGTCTGGACCAGCCTGGGGAGTTGCGCTGAGGTGGGTCTGCACAGAACATGATATCCTGGAGCAGCGTGAACAGCCTTTCTTCCTGCGCCATGACTTTCAACAACTGTGTTCTGGTTTCTCTCCTGGCGGTGGCTCCAGCCATGGGAATCACCTGGCCAGCGATTTTCGTGAGCACCGGTTGGAATTCTGGCGAGCGCTGCAAAGCGCTCATGGCTGGCTTGATGACGTTATACCACCAGTGATGATCGGAGAGGCATTCCTGGAGAAATGCGCCCCGATAATTGGGCAGGGAGAGCATCTGCACGGAGAATTTGCGTTCCGCGCGCGTTTTGGGCCTGAACAAAGATTCAAGCGTCGAGCGCGATGGCTGCTGGCCTAAAATCTTTTCCGCCAGTTCCAGAAATAACTCGCTAGAGAGATCATCACGTTCATTGGCGTGCTCCAACAGCGCCTGGTAGAGCGCTATGTCCCCTTCTACGAAATGCTGTGTCGCGTACTGCCCAACCAGTTCAAAGACAGACTGTTTTTCCTGGAGCAATTGGAGCAGCGCTCGTTTTCCCGCTAAAAACTGTTCAAAGGAAGTCTGTTCTCCCGTGTAGCAGTTGAGCGCCAGCTTTTCGCGATAGAAACTTGCCGGCAGAAGGGGTTTGCTGCGTGCCTCGCGTTCCCCATCGGTGCCGGAGAGCCAGCACGTTCCAACGATCTCTGTCCTGGCTTTAGTCACGTCGGGTTCATACGTACTGAACGTCAGATCTTTTTTCCAGCGTTCAGGCAGAGCAGCGATTAATCCCATCAGCAATTGAGCAATCTCATCGTCTGTGCCAGCAAGATAGAGTTGCTGCCCGGCTTGTACGGCAGATTGCTCTTCCACCAGTTTTTTGAGCAGGTAGGACTGGACGACAAGGGGCAGATACCTTTCTATCTGCTTAGCATGTCGTTGTTGGGGGGTGAGCTCGTTGCTCTGACTTTGCAGTTCTGTGGGCGACACGAAATCAAGGTGAGTGCCCCATGGATCTTTTTTGCGTAAATCCGTGTCGGAGCTTTTCCAGAAAGACGAGCGCCAGAGCGCAATGGCATCTTGCGCGGAAAACTGTTCCGGGAGGCCCGCCAGCAAATGCACAAAGAACGCCCCATTTCGTCCATCGCCAACTCTGCCAGTATATGTTTTACAAACCAGAATACGTTCCTGTTTAGATAGTTCTCCGCCCTTTGGAAGAGATCTGATGTGGGATTTTTGTACAACCACCTCGCGGCCTGTCAGCATTTGCCGCTCTGGCGCTCGATTTTTTCCCGAAAGGACAGAGGCTCGCTCAGCTACAACGAAAGAAAGGCAAACAGGGGCTCTTTCGATGGAAGTAGTGAGATCGACGTCACCCGGGAGAAAATAACGCTGGTAGCGGTTTAGATCTTGCACTCGTTGACTACGAATATCCCTCAGCCCAGGAGAAACCGCGCGTATGCGGAAACCTGCCCTGATTTCATCGAGACCAAGGTCCGACCACATATACCAGAGTTGTTCGATTTGTTCGGAGGGCTGCTGCTGATCGGTCATTTTGCTCTGTTGTCCTTCGCTTTTTGCTATTTACCAAAGCAAATGTCTAAATTATCCAAATTACTCTCTATTACACGCTACTCTTAATGATTTTCAGCTCATGCATAATCCAGAGCATCGGATCGAGACAGCGACGTGGCTTCACATAAGGAAATTTGCCGCCTATATTGGGGGGCGTCCCAGTGGCCGATGTGGCGAAGTATTTCAATTTTTTGAAGCGATACGTTGCTGCTAGAAGATCACCCTGGTTATACTCCCTGAGTAAGTCTTGAACTTCTTGATCTATAAGATCGATATCTCTGAGGTCAACGCCATCACCATAGGCAGGGGACGTTTTGAAATGGAAGCTGCGTGTAGGATTGGCCGCTTCAAAAATGTCTGATTTTGAGATCATCACAGCAATGGGCGTATCGCGAAAGCTCGATCCAAGTGGAACACCCCGATAACGCTCAACCATACGTATTACGAAATTGAGCCGATCCGCAGCCCTTCGTCCCTGCGCGCTCTGAATTTGCTCGTCGAGAGCATATTGTATTTGAGGATCAAGCTCCTGAATCAGAGGCAGAATGGTAAATGGATCAACTACAAAAATGAACGCATTGGAAATGAGCGTAAAACGAGCGACCTGCACCAGCCTGTTAAGCTGTTCAAAATCCTCGCCAGAAGCGTCGTAGATCATCAAGTTGGCCTCGATTGGCGGATGATGCAAGGATGGAGCAGTGATCAGGTGATAGATTAATGGATGCTGAGGATCTATCGGGTCTCTCGGTTGAGTCGCTGCAAGAGACTGGTTATGCCCATAAAGAGGATTAAAATACTCTTTTATATAATCTTGTTCTCTCTTTGATGTCAAACAGGTAAAACTGGCAAAGCCGGAAGCATTGGCCATCCAATCTTGTTTGATTTGTTGAATCATGGAAATGATATAATGGCTCTTACCAGAAGAGACATCTCCGACTACAACAAAAATCAAGTTTGGCACCTGCTCGATATTATATGGCAGGAGATACGTACACTCAGGACATTCACGCTGAGCGAGCTCCTGGGCATAGTAGCTGCCATTGAGTGGCACCACATGCGCGCGCGCGAACAAGCCTTTGCCCGGATCTTTCAGAATGTTCCCGCTGGTTGTACTTGAGATAATCCTGCATTCTCCCAGGTAGATTTCTTCAAAACAGGCCGGGCATATGCACTTGAGAAAGGGTGATAATTTCATAAAATTGCTGGCCTTCTGCTCTCGAATAGGCTGCCTGGTATGGCGATATGCTCGCGCTTAAAAGTATTTGTTCGTAACATACCAGACGTGCAGACCAAAGCTCACACAACAAAAGATGATACAAAGAGACAGGGATGAATATACTGGATTCAGTTGAAGCTGGAGCCAGGGGACCAGATTTCCCCCCAGAACCCAACCCACAACACCCCAGTAGAGGGCGACCAATGTGCCCGCAAAACGTGCCAGGATGGGATTGATTACCCGGATACATAAAGAAAACAGCAGGACTGAGTAGAGCAGTCCCCAGACAGCGACAAAAGGATTCTGCAAGAGAAAACCCAGAGCGACTGCCGAGAGTACGTTCAGGAGTATGCCATTGAAACGAAAGAAACGATATCTGCGGTCGCTGGCAAAGCGTGAAGAAAGCTCAAAAACGCGCCCAACTCTTTGGCTGGTACTCAGGCTGGATTTCCTTTTCAAGGGGGGTAATTTGGGGGTAGGCATGGCTGGGGCCGGGGAAGCCGGTTGCATGGCCTGCCTGGCCATTTGTGTTGTACCCGTATACATGGAGGGCGCCTGAAATCCCCCCGATCCAAAAACGGCGGGCTGCTGCACCGGCTGAAGGGCAGGGGCTATTAGCGGGCTGATCGCGGGCGGCTTTGGCTGCAACAAGGGCTGTACAGCTTTTTCGAGCGCATGTGCGAAGGCTTGCACCGACGGATAACGCGCCTCCGGGTCTTTGTCAAGCGCGCGCATAACGACTGCTTCAATCTCCGGCGTCACATGTGGGCATGTAGGAAAAAGATCGGGCGGCTGGTCTTTTAAGTGTTGGACCAGGATTTCAGAATCCGTGCCCTTGAAAGGCGGCTCTCCGCGCAGCCATTCATAGACCATAATACCCAGTGAGTATTGGTCACTGGCTCGCCGGGTCTGACCCTGTAGTCGTTCTTGTGCCATATAGGTAGCTGTGCCGATCAATCCCTTTGCTCTTCCCACACCTTGGGAGCTCGTTGCTCCTGTAATAGCAATGCCAAAATCACTGAGCAGAGCGTGATCCAGGCTGCGTAACAGGATATTTTCGGGCTTGATGTCGCGATGAACAATTGGCGGTGCATGATCGTGTACACATTGCAATGCCTCCGCGATCTGCTGTGTATAAAAAAGGATGCGCTCTAACGATACCGAGGTGCCCCGTGGATAGATGTGGCGCAGAGTCTTTTCGCGAGCATATTCCATAACCAGGTAAGGCGTGCCGCCATTCGCTCCCTGCGGATCTGGCTGCACGCCGAAATCCTTAATTTGCACAATATGGGAATTGAGCAATTGGAGTTTGCTGATTGTCTGCGCCTCAACCAGAAACTCGTCGCGTTTCTCGTCCTTCAAATTAGCACTCGTAAGGATTTTGATGGCGTGCTGTAGATTGGGAAGGTGGATATGTTCCGCCAGGTAGACTTCGGCATAACCGCCCACGCCCAGGAGCTGTATCAGGCGGTAATTGCCAAATTGCTCTCCAACTCGACTCTGTATCAGGCTTTCTTCTTTCACAATGGATCTCTCTACACTTCCGCGTCACGAGTGCTTCGCACCTTTGCGCGCTTTCTATATCTCGTTCGGTCGCTTTTAGACAGAATATGAAAAATGTATTTCAAATCAACGATTTATATGAGTACTGGCGCGAGATGATAAATGATTTTTGATCCTTCAATATCGATTATAAAAGAAAACAAAGAAAATAGCAAGAGAGAAAGCGGAAAAACCCAGGGCTGTTGCAAGATCTTTCTTTTCCCCACCCGCCCACCCAAAAAGGAGGGAAAAGCGGGGACACCCCGCACCCCGGCAAAGGGCGGCAGCCCTTTGCAATCCTGCCAAGCTCATCCTATTCCCGATCTTGCAACAGCCCTGCGGAAAAACCAGGGCCAGCTAAAAAGCCTCTACTTGTAAGAGGGAGAGGAGGGGACGCAGACCGGGAAGGAAGTTCCTGCGAGTTGACAAGCCCGGCCTGATGGCATACGATTATAGAGAGTTGGATTTAAAAGCTTCCTGTCTTTCGAGCAGGGGATAAAAATTCGTTCCTTATGAGGGACAAAGTAACAGATGAGCAAGAAAAAGAAAGGGCTTGAAAATGCGGTGCAGGTGCGCTTGTACCCAAAGCCAGAACAAGCCAGTTTGCTGATGGAGCATTGCCAGGAGTACATAAAGACGGTTAATGTGCTGGCAGCAGCTTGTGATGCGAATATGATTGAAGATGGGTTCAGCACCAAAGATTTTGTGGCACCTCTCCCTAGTGCAGTCAAAAATCAAGCCTTGCGCGACGCGAAATCTGTTTATAAGCGATCCCAAGAGCTTGGTCGTCTCCCGTTGCTCAAAAAGCCCATTTGTCAATGGAATAACCAGAACTGGCACATGGACCCCGGTGTGATTGCTCTCCCCGTCTGTCTCAATGGTATCACACAGCAAATGGAAATTCGCTGTGCCGAAGGGGAACTTGAAGGTACACCTGGT
>WNFN01218915.1_pt1 | contig 17507 bp, 12 predicted proteins | sample 5400161 | NCBI WGS metagenome assembly WNFN01 (sample SAMN13153353, study PRJNA577476) | soil metagenome | isolation source: 80 cm saprolite on Douglas fir-dominated hillslope | place: USA:California | collected 2013-09-17 | reverse complement strand
CGATCCTCTGCCCCCAAAGATGCTCACTCCTCCCACCACGACGGCCGAAATAGCTTGTAAATGGAGATCGGGAGCGATAACGGCATCCACTGTCCCAAAACGAGAACCCCAGAGGACACCGACAAGGCCGCACAAAAGTCCGGATAGGACGAAGACCAAAGCAATATGCCACCGCTCCTTGATGCCAGCGAAGAGCGCGCTCTCCTGGTTGCTGCCGAGAGCATACAGGTTGCGACCTGTCCGCGTAAAACGCGCCGCCAATCCGAACCCGATGGTGAGAAGGACTGCCAGCCACACTAGCAACGGCACGCCCGCAACGTGAAGCCGGGCGATATCCCCATAGCTATCGGGCAACACTGTTGCCGAGATCTGCCGACCGCCCGCGAAAACGATCACGCCGCCGCGGTACATCGCGAATGTTCCGAGGGTAGCGACGATTGCTGGGATTCGAAAGATAGTGACCAACAAAGCGTTCACGACACCGAGCGCGCCTCCGACCGCACATCCGATGAGCAGCACAAAGAGGATTGACCCGTCGGGATGATGCTGCAGCCAGTCGGCAGAGATGAATGCACTCGTCGCAACCATAGCGCCCACCGAGAGATCAATCTGTCGAGCGATGATGACGACGGCTTCACCGAGGGCAACGATGCATACGAGAGTGGCAGAGAGCGCAACCTGTTCGAGGTTTGCTCCCTGCAGAAAGCGAGGTTCGCGCATCGTCACCGCGAAACAGATGAGAAGGAGGGCCAGAACGAGACCTAGTTCTCGGACACGCATGAGCCGTCCGAGGAGCGAACTGCCAGGTGGCAATGTCGTTGTCGTCTGTGCGGATTTTTTCAATGTGCCGCGAGGAGGGTCGGAGTCGTGGCTTCGCGCTGTGTGAGCGGCAGCGAGCAGCATCGCTTCGCGATCAAAAGAAGCGGGGACGGATTCGGCGGCGATACGACCGCCGCGAAAGACGACGATTCGGTCGGACATCCCGATCACTTCCTGCGCGTCGTCGCTAATGAGGATGACGGCGATCCCTTGGGCCGCCAAGTGCGAGATGATGCGGTGGATTTCCGCCTTCGCACCGACGTCAACTCCGCGCGTCGGCTCGTCAAGGATGAGGACTTTGGGGGATGGAATCAGCCATTTCGCCAACAGCACTTTCTGCTGGTTGCCGCCCGAGAGGGTATTCGTAAGTTGCTCGATCCCGGTTGCAACGACTCGCATCTGGACGGCGAAATCTCGGGCGATTTGTGTCTCCATCTGGCGGTCGACGAGGCCAAGTCGATTGGCGAGCTGCCGAAGGACCGGAAGCGTTTCGTTGGCGCGAATCGGAAACTGCAAAACGAGCCCTTGTTGATGGCGGTCTTCGGGCAGGAACGAGATTCCAAGTCGCATCGCATGTCGAGCGGAACGAGGTTGAACGATGCGGCCTTCCATTCGGATCTCGCCTCGGTCGGGACGCGTTATACCAAAGAGCATCTGGGCGACCTCCGAGCGGCCGGCGCCGACAAGGCCGAAGAAGCCCAGGATCTCGCCGGCCCGAACCTCGAAGCTAACGTCCTCTACGAAGCCAGCTCCAGAGAGTCCCCGCACACTGAGGACCGAGGTCCCAATCTTCGCATCTTCCTTCGGGAAGAAAGCAGCAGGTTCAGTGCCGATCATGTGACGAACGGTTTGTCCCGGAGTGAGATCGGCGGTGGAAGAGGGGATGATGCGCTTGCCCGAGCGCAGGATTGTAACTTCGTCGCCCAGCCCGAGGATCTCATCAATGAAGTGACTGATGAAGAGAATGGCCACACCTTGGTTCTTCAGCCGTTCAACGATCTCAAAGAGGCGGTCCACTTCACGGCGTGAAATAGCCGACGTGGGTTCGTCCATGACGAGCACGCGTGCATCGATCGATAGAGCTTTGGCAATCTCGATTGCCTGACGCTCGGCTATACTCAGCATTTTCACCGGCACACGAACGTCGATCTCGATTCGCAGACCGGATAGCAGCTCCTCGGCCTTGCCTGTCATCGCGGCCCAGTCGATCCCACCCATCCGCCTCGGCTGGCGACCAGCAAAGACATTTTCCGCGACCGACAGATCGGGAAAAACGGAGGGGTGCTGGTGAATTACAGCGATGCCCTGGCGCCGGGCATCTGCCGCGCCGATGATCGTGGTGTCCACGCCATCTTTCAGGATCCGGCCGCTGTCCGGCTGATGGATCCCGCCCAGGATCTTGACCAGCGTGCTCTTTCCAGCACCGTTCTCGCCTGCAAGCGAATGCACCCGTCCAGCGTGCAGGCTGAGATCAACGTCAGTTAGAACCTCAATGGGCCCGAAACGCTTCGTGATTTCGCGAAGTTCAATTGCTGGAGTCACTAAACTCGGATTGGCATTGTTTAGGTCTCGCGCCCAAGCAACGTCGCTGGGCTCCCCAGATGGTGCCGATTTCACGTCGATATTGGCGCGGGGCTGCAAATCCCCAGTTGCATCCCCGCACCCTTTCTAGATGATGATTAGAAGTCGTAATCCTTGACGTTCTCTGGCGTGAACTGAAGCGGCTCGCCCGTGATGATCTGTCCGCTAGAGTCGATCTCGTATTTCCCCGGCCACTTGCCGTTCGCGATCGTAAAGGAGTCGCCGGCCTTCCCCTGAATCTTCCCCTCGGCGAAGTACTTTGCCGCGTAGTATGTGACATAACCGAGTTTAATTGGATCCCACAGGTAGAATCCCTGGATCGTGCCATCAAGCATGTATTTCTTGGTGATACTCGGGACACAATTACCGGACACCTTGATCTGGCCTGCCTTATGCACGGACTCGAGAGCCCGGCCGACTGCCGGAAGACCTGGGCAAGTTGGTGCAAAGATTCCTGTGAGATCAGGATACTTCGTAGTCAACGCAACAGTCGCGTCAAAAGCCTTTTGTTCGTTATCGTATCCATACACTTCATCCACAATTTCGATGTCCTTGTATTTCTTGATTTCGTCCCGGAACGCTTTGATCCAGGCATTCTGATTGGCGGCAGTTGGCTGGGCAGACACGATAGCGACTTTCCCTTTTGTCCCCATAATCTTGATCAGTAATTCGGCGCCGAATCTACCAATTGAATCGCTCGTCGCCTGATTGACAAAGAATGGGCGTCCTTCAGGATTGGAGTCGGCATCGAATGTAACGACCTTCGCGCCGAGCTTTTGTGCGCGCTTCATTGCGGGCACGACCGCATCGGGATCGCTCGGAGCCACCGCGATCGCCCGAATATGGCGGTCGGCCAAATTGTTGATGATGTCGACCTGTGCCTGTCCGCTTGATTGGGTCGGGCCGTAGTTATTGGCAGTTCCGCCAATCTCTTTAGCGGCAATCCGTGCGCCTGCCAATGTGGCGTTATAATACGGATTGGTCGTTTCCTTGATCACCATCGCCAGCTCGAAGTCGTCCGCTTTGGCTGTAGTTGGCTTGACGACAAGCAAGATTAACGTCGTTAATAGGATTAGTGTCACTAACAGATACCGGTTTGCGCCTATCAACCGTATCTTCTTTGGCTCCGCCAACGCGGAATTGAAGCCCGCAATGCCGATCGCCGGCACCGGGAGCATCGAGTTCAGGGGGGGACTCTTCTTCATGGCTCATTTCGCTCTCTTTCTAGATTGATGAAACAAACAAACGCCGCACTTAACGGACCGGGCGAGATTTTGGGGGTACTCGGTCGCAGTGCCTGGATTCCTATACTATAAGCAAGGCAGTGCTGGCGTGAACTGCTAATTTACGCCAGAATTATCGCAAAATGCGCGCAAAGCACCGGAAACCGACCATTCTGCTGGCGTTAACTTCAACTCACCACGGATTCTATCATGGCGCAGCGCGCTATGCCGCCGAACACGATTGGCATGTTGTGGCCGACATGATTTATGACGCGACGATACCGATGGGATGGAAGGGCGACGGTATTCTCTCCTTTGTCGGGCATTGGGAAGAACTGGCGAAGTTCGTGGTCTCGGCCCATCTTCCAGTCGTCGAGATTTCGGCTCGAAAGAAATCTCAAGACTTTCGTTTGGGCGCCATTCTGGGATGACACGGTAAATGAGGAACGATTCCAGGGATTTGCCAATGCCATCCGCTCGGCGGGGTTCGACTGTGTCCGGCTGCTCCCGGTAAATACGCGCCGGAGCGCTCGCTTGAGCCGGCACATGGACCGAACGTTACGCCGAAGATGGGTGATCCACACGATTCGATCGCTCCGTTTTCCGCTCGGCATTTTTTGCTATAACGACTGCGTCGCGGCCGACATCGTGGACGCCTGTATCGAAAGCGGAATTCGAATTCCTGACGAAGTGGCGGTTCTGGGTGTGGACAATGATCCGGTGATTTGCGATTGCGTACAGGTACCGCTATCCAGCGTCCGGCATGATTTGGAAGGAATGGCCTACGAAGCAGCAGCGCTGCTCGATCACCTGATGAACGGCGGCCCACCACCGGATGTACCCAAGCGAATCGCGCCAAAGGGAGTGGCCGCGCGAAAAAGCACCGAGGTTCTCGCCGTCGACCACCCTGACGTTGCAGGCGCCCTTGGGTACATCCAAGAGAACTTTCCCAGAGGCAATTTGTCGGTGGACGATGTAGTTGCCCATGGCCGGGTTCCGCGCCGGTCGCTGGAACGCGCTTTTCGCGACGAGCTTCAGCGAACGATACTCCATGAGATTCTTCGCGTCCGAGTAAATCACGCGCAGAAGCTCCTGGAGACGACTCCGGATTCGGTCACCGATATTGCAATCCGATCTGGATTCGCCAGCCTGAACCATTTTTATCGAGTGTTTCGTGCACGGACCGGATTGACACCACGTGCGTTCCGGCTGGCGCGGCAACTGGCTCATTGACGCCATTGCCAGGGTAGTGGTTCGCCAGGGGTTCGGCGGTCCGGGACGGACACGCGCTACCCACCGTTTTTAACTGCTTGCCCGGTCGACGGCGACCATGCAAATGTCGTCATCAAAATTTTGTCGCGAAGTAAAGCGGCAGACCTCATCGACAACCGCCGGAAAAAGTTGTTCGACCGGGAGGGCGGATAGACGATGGAGACTGGAAATTAACGCGTTCCGTCCAAATTCTTTTCCTTCGGGGGAATCAACTTCGTAAAGCCCGTCGGTGAAGAGTATCAGGCAGTCATTAGGCTCTAAGGGACAGCTGAATGTTGCGTATTGGTGATCAGTTCAGCGGCATTTTCCCGGCGCCGGAGCCGCACCGGAACCGGATGGGCGGCGTTAGCAAACTCTACGTCTTTGCTAGTCGCATCGACGATCAAATAGAAAGCCGTCGAGACGAACGGTTCATCCACCCGCTCCAGAATCGTTCGGAGGCGCAGATTCAGCGTGGTAAGAAAATCGCCGGCGTTGGACATGGCGGGCCGAAGCTCCTCCAATAAAGCCCGAATGATAGCGGGAACTAACGCTGCTCGCAATCCATGTCCCATCACGTCACAGATGAAGACGCCGAGCCGATTTTTGGAAAGCTGGAAAAAATCAAAAAAATCGCCACCGATGGCTGCCGCGGGCCGATAATAATGAGCGAAAGTGAAAGGAGGATGCCCGGAAGCGTTGTACCCGGTGAGGGTGGGGTTCTTCCGCGGTAACAGAGCGAGCTGGAATTCCCGTGCCATGTGGAGATCGGCCTCGAGCTGAGCGTTCTTGGCCGCAAGCTCAGCGGTAGTGATCCGGAGTCGGTTTCTCTCTTCCTCCAGCGCGTCTTCCATCTGCTTGACGGCAGTAAAATCCTTATTGATGCCACAGATGCCGATGATTTCGCCCCGGGAATTCCTGAGTGGTAATTTGCTGGTGTAATCCCAGGTGATCCGGCCACTCGGATAAACGAGCTTTTCGATCTTACCGACCATCGGTATGCCGGTTTCGATGATTCGCTTTTCGTCTGCTGCCGCCTCACGCGCGGTTTGCTCCGACCAGAAGTCAAAGTCAGTCTTGCCGATGAGATCGGCAGGCTTTTGTACTCCCATAAAGTCCGCCACCGCTCGGCTGGCGCACGTGAAACGGCCTTCGGTGTCTTTGAAATAGATTTGATCCGTAGCGTTCTCGAGCAGGAACGCGAAAAGCTCCTGTTTGAGAGCAGCGTCGTCTGGACCAACGGAGGGGGACTCTTTCACAATGTGCGGAAATCTAGCCCGACTGATCGGAATGGTCACGTCGAATCGTACCTAGCTTGGATCGCTCAAAATCCTTAGAGATTTTTGAGCGATCCAAGCTCTGCCATCTAGCCTGCAATGAACCCGTCGATTCGACTATAGTGTGTCATATTTGCGGGCTAGCTATGGTCCCGTCATCTGATCGACCAACCGGCGGGGAGCGAACGTTCACCATCGCTCTGACTTTTCACGGCGATCTGGTCTTGTTTCTCAAACGGGAGGAACGGGATCTCCCGGTCAGACGGGCACTGAGCCATAAAGCGTCGGTTAAAGACGTGATCGAATCGTGTGGCGTACCCCATCCCGAGGTGGATCTCATCATTGTAAATGGAAAACCGGTCGATTTTCCCTTTCAATTGAACACGGATGCTGCGCTCGAGATTTACCCGGTCTCGGCCGCGAGCGAGCTATTTCCGGATTACCGTCTTCAAGCCCGCAATGAGCTCGCCTTTGTGGCCGATGGACACTTAGGCAAGCTTACCCGAGACCTGCGTTTGCTTGGGATCGATGTGAGTTACCGGCCCCAGGCACTGGATAGTGAGTTGCTGATTACTATGATCCGAGAACGCCGAGCCCTATTGACGCGTGATCGCCGGCTTTTGATGCATCGGGTGGTACAAACGGGGTATTATCCGCGGTCGCAACATCCGATTAAACAGACGGCGGAAGTGATCAAACGATTCAATTTAGCCGGGAAACTCGCGCCTTTTCAGCGTTGCCTTCACTGCAATGAACGGTTGAACCCGGTCCCTAAGGAGGCGGTGTTGGAAAGGTTAGAGCCGCTGACTCGGCTTTACTATCACGAATTTCGTTGTTGCCGAAAATGCGGACAAATCTACTGGCGCGGCTCCCATTTTGAACATCTGCAGAACCGGGTAGACGCGATCATTGAATCAATTGCTTAGCTACCTGTTCAATCTTGCTAACGGTAGTCTCAGCGCTTTGTTCGCCTTCGAGAAATTTTTCAATGTCTTGGGACGCCTTGGCCGAAAATTCGTTGTAGTTATTTTTCAGGGCGGTAGACGGCCGCGCGACCGCATTCTCCAAGATCGGCAGCAACTTTTCTAACAGCGGGTCCTTGGCGATAAGTTCGGCGTCTTGGTACAAGGCTGGGCGCGTCGGCAGCGTACCAAACTCGATGGCGGCTTGCTTTTGCGCGGTTGCCGACGTCATCCAGCGAATCAGTTCGGCGGCCACCTCCGGATGCTTGGAATATTTTGAAATCATCAGATTCCATCCACCGAAACCTCCGGAATGTATCCCATGCTCACCTCCTGCGGGCAAGGCGGTGACCGAGTACTTTCCGGCGACGGGACATTCCGACCGATTGGCGAGCAGGTAAACGTAGGGCCAATTTCGCATGAGCGCGGCGTTGCCACTCTCAAAAATCTGCCGGCAATCTTCTTCCGAATACGTGGTTTCGCCTCGGGGCGAAATGGTTCCTAACCAGCTTTTCGCCAGGTTGAGAGCTTCCATGCTTTTGGAGTTGTTGACCGATACAGTTCCATCGGGTTCTATCATCGATCCACCTCCGTAGCAGCTGATCCATTCCAGTGCGTTCATAAGCAGTCCTTCTTTCCTGCCTTGCCATAAGAATCCAAAGAAATTTGGGTTCCCGGACGCGCGTTCCCCATCCTGGATAGCCTGAGCTATCGCCGTTAATTCCTCCCAGGTTTTGGGCGGACCCTGGAATCCATATTTGTGCAGCAGGTCAGTTCGATAATAGAGGAGGCCGACATCGGTGGCGATTGGCATTGAAACCAAGTGGCTGTTCACCGTGTTGTTCGCGATGATACGTGGAAAATGTTCATTGATCTCCGCTTGGCTGAAATAGCGCGTCAGGTCGATCGCATGGGGCAGCGCGGCCCCCTGCCAGGTAATATCGATCACGTAGATATCGATGTCGGAAGTGCGGGCCGCCCAGTCCTGCTCATACAAGGCGTATTGGTCGGTCGTTGAATCAGGTGTAGCTAAATAGTGAACCTGGTTACCGGTTCTCTTGCACCAGTCATCGATCAGGTCCGGACCGTGACTTTTAATTCCTCCGTGGACTCTACTGCCCACTAATCCGATGCTGACCCCTTCGCCGTTGCAACTTGCACTAGTTGTTAGTAAGACTATCCACAGCAGTTGCTTCCGTATCAGGCCCATTGCTAGCGAGCTGTAATTGATTCCGCCAGAGATGGCAATTGCGCCTTAGCAGAATTTTGGGGGGAAACTCCGTTTTACGAATTTGGCTCAATGTGCCTGCGAGACCTGATGACGGTAGGGCGAAAACCTCGGCGCACTCGGTGGTTGCGCCCTTTCGGTTTGCATCCTCCCATGCGCCGGGTTTGAGCCATTCGTGGGGATTTCGCCTCGCCACTCCGGCCGGCGCGCCCGAGTCTTGAGGTTATTCATTGCCCGAAAGCGTGGCCGCGATCCGGCGGCCGCCGGACGAAATCGGGTTTTCGCCCTACCGCTACTATGTTCTGACTCGCATGGCTGCTAGCGAAAGGACGGAACTCGCCTTTTTCTGAATGCAAAGAAATCCTGCCAAAGAATCTCTGACCGTTTGCCTTGATTCTCATTAATTGGAATAGACAGGGATGGCATCCACGGCGCTTGGCGGGCAACTCGAGCGAGGACAAAAAGAAGAAAGGCGGAACAGGCGTTACCTCGCCGGACGTCAAATTCGCCTGGCCTGGTTCCTAGTTATTCCCACCCTGCTCGTCTTACTGCTCATCGTTGGATATCCTCTGGCGCAAGCGTTTGTTCTGACCTTCCAGAAAACGAAACTCGACGGCTCGATTCCTTCGACCTTCGTCGGAATCGACAACTATGTTCGCTTACTCCGGAATCCGGAGTTCTTAGGATCGATTTGGAATTCTCTGCGGTTTACCTTTATCGCGGTTCCGGTTGAAGGCGTGTTCGGTTTGCTGTTTGCCTTAGCCGCCAATTCACCGTTCAAGGGGAAATGGATCCTGCGATTTGCCATCCTGGCGCCTTGGGCGGTGCCTTCGGTTGCTACCTCAGAGATTTGGCGATGGATGTTTCACGACGTTTATGGCCTGATCAACTACGTATTGATCAGCTTTGAGAAGCTATTTCATCTCCAGTTCTTCTCGACCGGGATTCCTTGGCTCGCGCTTCCCCAAACCGCGATGGGGGCAATTGTGGCGGTCGATGTTTGGCGCTCCTCGCCGTATGTCGCGATTATCCTGCTGGCCGGCCTTCAGCTCATTCCAAGAGAACTCTATGATGCCGCTACCATCGACGGTGCCACCAAGTGGAAACGATTCTGGCACGTCACGCTGCCGATCCTGGCTCCAACCCTGCTCGTCGCTCTGATCCTCCGAACGCTGGATGCCTTTCGTATGTTCGATCTGGTCGCTGTTATGACCGAAGGCGACGCCGATACGGCTACGGCGGCATTCTATAACAAGCAGGTGCTGATCGATTTCAACAACGCGGGGCTTGGTTCCACCGTCTCAGTCGTGATTCTTCTCATCAGTTTGTCGTTTATCTTCGTTTACAGCCGTCTTCTGAAGAGGAGTTTCCAATGAATCGCCCAATCTTCTCCCGAGCTTTTTTTTATTTAGGTGCTGGGACGATTGTCGTCTATGCGCTGTTTCCATTTGCCTGGGCTGCGTTTTCTTCACTCAGATCTGAGAACGGCCTTTTTTTGCCGGGCCTGCAATCTTTCCTCGGTCCACTAACCTTTAAGAATTACCTTACCGTCCTTCAAGATCCGAGGATGCTCTCCAGTGGCATCAACTCCATTATTGTGGCTGTCGGGACGGTAAGTCTGTCGTTGCTGCTCGGGAGTTTGTGCGCCTACGCGCTTAGCCGATTGCCGTTTCGATTCAAGCAACCGATCGTTTATCTAACCGTGGCAATGATGATTTTTCCGCATATAAGCTTGCTGGCGGGTCTTTTTTTTCTCCTGCGAATCATCGGTCTGTATAACACTCGTGGCGGTCTCGTTCTTACGTATCTGGTGTATGCATTACCGCTGACTATTCTTTTATTGAGAGGGTATTTTCATAGTCTTCCCGCTGAGTTGGAAGAGGCCGCTTACATCGATGGTGCTGGCCCGCTGACCGTGTTTTGGAGAATCCTGCTTCCGTTGAGCGCTCCGGGTCTTTTTACGACTGCTCTGCTCACGTTCATCGGTGCATGGAACGAATTCCTGTTCGCGCTTACCTTTACCGCCAGCGATCAAGCTCGAACCTTGCCAGTTACCATATCTACCTTCGGCGGCCTGTCCTATCATGAGACCCCTTGGGGCCAGATTCTCGCAGCCTCGCTGCTGGTCGGCTTGCCACTCCTGCTGTTCGTGGCCATATTCCAACCCCGTATCATGGCCGGAATCTCCGCCGGAGCGATTAGAGAATAGTTACAAAGCTATTTCGCCCTCGTCGTCGTGGTCGTCCTCGGATGGAATACGGAGCTAGGATTGGTAGCGGCGACTGTCCAATAAGGCTTTTAGCTTTGGCGGAACCAGATGACTCAATCAGCGCGGCTTGCGTCAAAGCGACCAAAAATCGCAGTCGCCATCGCGATGCAGACCGATGGCGACTGCATTTTGTGACCCGGGCACGATCAACCGCTTCGTTTGCCCAGAATGTGATTAGCAAGCGGAAATCTGCCGTGGCGGGCCGCTACCGAGGACCAATGCCCGCCAACCGGAGGTTACGTTTCGAAGATCCCGCCAAATCAAAGATACCGTCCCAGCTTCTCGACATGTCGAGCGATGGCAATGGCGTCTCTTCGAAAGAAGGCAAGATGTTCCTCAACAATAGCTCTCCGATGAATATCGACATTCTCGAGAGCAGAAATCCAAGCAATCTGGTATTCCAACCGCTGGAGCACGGTACCAAGCAGACTTTTTCTTTCTTCGAAGCCGTAGTAGTCACAGAATCGGCGAATCCGTTGGGCAATCCGGTCCAGGTGAGCGTCACTCACTGCAAAGATATTTGATAACTCACAAAGCCGCGCAAACCGATAAACAGCGAAAGCCACGTCCCAGAGCCGCGGACCGGGAGCGGCTGATTCGAAGTCGATAAAAGCGACCGCCTCTTTCCGAACATAGATCGTGTTATAAGGGCCAATATCGCCGTGGCAGATAACTTCCGCGGTACCTGGAATCTTGACTGCCCAGGTGGCATCATCCGGTTCGCTGAAACTGATGGTTGCGTCGTGATACCGGCGTAACAATCGCGCTACGCTGTACAAATTACCTTCCGAATAAACAAAGGCCCGCCACGGATAGTGCTCGGCCGATCCCGGAACATAACTCAGCATTTCCCGGCCCTCTTCATCAAATCCAAGCCCTTCGGGCGCGCCCGCGAATTCCTGAGCTTTAAGATGACGAAGTAACGCCTGAATTGTTCGACTCGATGGCCGAGCTGGGCGCCGAATGGTGTTACCAATCCTTACGACACTGTTCCATCCCTTGAGCACTTCTTCGTGCTCAGAAATATCTCCATTTCGAAACATGCTATTGGCCCAAGCCCTCCGAACTAATAGACAATTATCCGATTGATCAATCCGGTAGCCGTAATTACAGAACTTGGCGCGGAGGACTTCTTGAGCGAATCTAAACGAATTGTCCTTATTCCTCTAACCGCTTCAAGGATGAAATTGCTTCACCAAAACGGAATGATCTCTGGGTTCTGGGCCACCGAAATGGATCGGCTGATTCCGGACATTGTCGATTGCAGCGATATCCGGCACCCGAGCCGGGGCAGAGTAGGGCCCCATTTCCACCGGCATTGGGAGTTTTACTACCAGGTGGCTGGAATCGGCCATCATTATTCCATGGGCGGGAGCGAGTTTATTTTGAAACCGGGAACGATTTACTGTGTTGGTCCGCACATCAATCATTGGCACGAACATACTTCCAACGAACCGGCGCATGTCCTCAGTGTCGGGTTCGATCTCGCTGCGGTAGCCGCTCGCCATCCGGACTGGGACCTCTTTAGACAGCTTGCGCCGATCTTCTCGATCGATAACGCTCACCACCTTGAACGCAGTTTTACTCGGGTGCTCGAGGAAGCAACCGTTGCCTTGAACCATCAAAGCGCAGCGCTTCGACTCGCGCTGGACATGCTCGTTCTCGACGTAATGCGTGCGGTTACTCAGCCTCTGAATAGTCGTTCCAGCGTCGCGCGGCATCCCGCAGTGCTCCGGGCCATTCATTTGCTGGAAACCCGGTTCCGTGAACCGTGGACTCTCAATGAAATAGCCGCGCACGTGGGAATTTCGCGTGCCCACTTGGCCAAGTTATTTCAGCAGGACACCGGGATTCCAGTGCACAAATTTTTGAATAAGGCGCGAATTTCGCGTGCCGAACACTTGCTCCGCAACTCCGAACTGTCGTGCGAGTCGATTGCCGTCGAATGTGGCTTTGGCATCATTCAGCATTTTTCGCGAGCCTTCAAAATTCATACCGGTATGACCCCGATTCAGTTCCGGCGGAAGCATCGGTAGGGGTCCGAATGTAGGCAAGACTAGTGAGGAGTGTGTCGTCAGCGCCTCGGTCCCGCAAACGCACGATAAGGCGTTGAATAACCTCGGCATATTGGCGGTACCCATCAGGGTAGGGCGAAAACCTCGGCGCTCGGGTCGTTACGCTGGTCCGTTTTGCATCCCGCATGCGCCGGGTTTGAGCCATGCTACGTGCTGATCCGGCCTGCTACGGCCAATTGGGGGATCCTTGCAGTTGAATCAACTTCATGACGCGATCCCGGGACGTGGCTCAAACCAGGCGCATGGGGATGCGAAACGGATAAGCGCAACGACCCGAGCGCCGAGGTTTTCGCCCTACCCTAAATGGGTAGCGCGAGCACATCGGAGTTACTCAACGCGGTTATGCTGCGTCGGCTGGATTGCTCGACCAAGCTAATAAACTGCCATATTTAGCCCATCGTTCGATAATTTTATCCATTCGTCTGATCGCGCTCCTTTAGCCTCGAATTATCTGACGGGCGAACTAAAACCTGTTCCCATCGAGCGCGTAGGCCTTCCGCGTCGATTCCCCTTAACCCCTGAACTGAATGGAAATGTTAAAACTCAATTGTGATCCCCCTAGAACATATTTTCGGTATGGCTTAGTAACATTGTTATCGTTACTAACGGTACCGACTCTTTTCGCCCAGCAGACCTCCGACTCGAGCGATGTTTCTGCGCTCAAGGCCCAGATGGAAAAGATGCAGCAACAGAACCAGCAGATGCAGAAAGAATACGAAGACCGTATCGCGGCCATGGAGTCCAAAATGCAGTCCCTCGAATCGAAAGCGGATTCCGGCACGATTCTGAACACCCGCGTTCTGACCGATGACAATGGTAAACAATACGAAGGCAAAGGTCCTGTGCTGGATGAATCGTTCCTCAAGTCGCTGACGCGAAACTTCAGTTTCACGGCGTACGTCCGTGCTGGTGTCCAGTTTAATGGCAACGGCGGCGGCGGTAACTTCAACTTTGAATTGCCAGATAACGAAGGCGGTCGTTCACGTCTCGGCAACGAAAACGACACCTACTTTGAGTTAACCTGGAAACAGGCCCACATGCTGGGGGACAACCCGGACGTGATGGACGTTTCCATGGTGTTTACACCGGCTATTCGGTACCAACAGAATCGTGCCACATTCGTCACTGGCCTGACCGGCGGTCGTGAAAACGGGAGCGATTTCGATTTCGTGATGCGCGAAGCGTACCTCGAAATGGCCAACGTCTTTAAAGCGGCTCCCGAAATCACCTTCTGGGGTGGTCAACGGTTCTACGACCGGTTCAATATCGATTCGAACGATTACTTCTGGCTGGATTTGTCCGGGTATGGCGCCGGTGTGAAGAATATCGACGTGGGTATTGGCAAACTCTGGCTCGCCTATCTCGGGGGCTTGGATGACGATATTAACTCACCGAATACAGGAAGTTTTTACAAGCATACCCTCGATGTTCGGTTGAAGGATATTCAGATCGGCCCCGGCAAATTAATGTTGGTGCTTATCGGCAACTATGAGAAGGGCACGACCTTCACGAAAGACTTCAATGGCAATCTGCTAGCCGCTGGCGATGCGATACTGACCCATCCGGTTCGTACGCAAGATGCATATGGCATCGGTGGTGGCGGGGTTTACACGTTCGACCTCAGCGCAATCGGTCCGATTACAGGATTTGTAAACTCGGCTGTAATCAGGCATCCTGCGATCGCAGCCAATGCCGTCGTCAATGCCGGTGACGCGATCCAGAACCAGCGCCGATTCCGAGCCGGCTTTAATTTCGTCTGGAATCCGAATCCTTGCTTCTCCGTCGGTCTCTGGGGATTCTGGCAGCAGGATTCAGAAGGTTTCCGGCTGCAGGAAAGTTTCGTAAACCCGCGCTTTCCGACGCTGGCGGACGGAACGCCCAATCTCGTTATCAAGAACGCTCCTTCCACGCGTAACCTTTACGAATGTGGTATCAGACCTGTTATCTGGATCGCGGACAATATCGCAATCCAGGCCCAGGTTCACTACGGCTATATCGATAACGTCCGTGGTTTTCAGACGAACAATGCGGGTAATGTTATTGTTAATCCAGGCACCCTCAGTCCCACTGCTTTCAGCCGCAGCGGAGACATGTGCGTCTTTACAATTGCTCCGACGATCAAGCCAAAGGGTGGATATTACACCCGCCCTGAGTTGCGCGTGTTCGGAACCTATTCGATCTGGAGCAACTCGCTGAAGGGCTCAACCACTTCGATTGGGGAAGGTGGCAATACCGGCGGATTCAGTCCATCGCCCTATGCCAACGGCAAAACTAACCAAGGTTGGTTGATTGGTACCCAGGTTGAGTGGTATTTCTAGTCCGGAAATTGGGTTAATTTCCTGACGGGCAAGCACCCCTGTTTCAGCAAAACAGGGGTGCTTTTTTGGGTAGATGCCACTATGGCGAATCGATGGTAGTTTTTTCTGATGCGCGTTCTTTTCACCGCTGAACTTGGATGGACCAATCGCTGGTTCAAATGGCTGGATGAAAGGTCTAAGGAGTACGACCTGGTAGCGATTGCCGGTGACTTCATCAACGTTTTTCGTCCCGAACCGCCGAATGTTCAGATCCTCAAGGCCAAGGCGTTTCTCCGCTCTTTGGCGCGAAAAACCCGCGTCGCAATTTCCTCGGGTAATCATGACACCGTGGATGAAGTTGATTCTTCTTCGCGCGGTCCAGTCCCGATGTGGATGGCGGCGCTGGATTCGATTAACACCTTGGTCTCAGATGGTCGGACCTCTGTTGTCCGGCAGCGGCTGATTGTTACTACGCTAAGCTATATCTCCACAATCGATCGAAAACGTTTGTGGCTGACCGAAGGCGCTGAACTCCGCAAAATGACTAACCTGCCCTGGCTGGTGATCCATCATCATCCGCCGGCATTCCGTGGGAGTGCCGGCCCGGAAGAATTGTTGGCCGGCAAGCTGCTTGAAGAGTTCGAGCCCACGCTTTGGTTAGCAGGCCGCTTCTTTGATCACGCCCACCCGCGAGGCTTTACTTGGATGCAGACGATCGATCAGTCCGTCGTCTTCAACGTTTCTCAAACGTTGATTGGGGCCGTATTTCGAGAGGCAGCGTTTCCCAACCACATCGTTTTCGATCTCAAGAGCGGAAGGATACAATGGAATTCATGGCTGCAGGCCGAAAATGAGGAAAGGGTATTAGAGCTGTCGTGAGGGACGGATATGGGTGTCGACTTCCACGGACTTGCGATGGTCGTGGGTCAGCCATCAATCCGATCCAGCACGATTGAGGGGCGATCGGCGACGGCAGCGACGAAGTCGCGATTCAAGATAGCCTAGCCCGCAGGGCTAGGTGATCGGATTAGAACGTGCTCAGCACTGAAAGCGCGTTTCAGGAGAACGCCAAGCATGGATTTCGTGATCATGTGCAACCCCCATCCGCGGATCGATTGGTGCCGCAGGAATCCGGTATTCAAATGCGCTTTCAGCGCAGACCAAATTGTATCTGATTGTTCCTGGCCCTTCGGCCTAGTCGGACAGGTCGCCGCTGAAACCGGCCATCAATTTTCACGGGGTGAAACCCCACCAGGCGGCTCGACTTTCTCCCGAACGACTTCCTTCGCATCTTTGTCTTCCCTCAGCCCGAGGAAGACTGGCTGGCGGAGACGATTGTCTCGCGTCCATTCTGCGAATTTGAGTTGGCAAACGAGAATCGGCTCTACCCAATGGCAGCGATTCATCTCAGATGCGGTCATTGGTTTGCCGTATGGCCCGCTCCGCTTTTCCGGAAGATCAGCAAAAGGACATCGGTCGCTCGAGATTTTTTTGAACTGGGAAAAAAGCGTCCGGAGCAAATTTTCATTGAAGCCGGTGCCGACTTTACCTGCAAATTTGAGTTCTTCGCCTTCGTAGACGCCAACCAGGAGCGCGCCAAAATACTTGCGGGTACCTTCCGGATCTGTGTACCCACCGATCACGAACTCCTGTTCCTGTTGGAGCTTAAGCTTGATCCAGGCGCCGCTCCGTTTTCCTGGTTCATATCGGGAGCCAACCCGCTTTCCAATCAAACCCTCAACCCCGAGCTCTCGAGCATGTTCCAGCAGATCCTCGCCAGCGTTTTCGATGGAGGCAGAATACCGAATGACGCCGGGCGGCTCCTGCAAAAGTTTCTCCAGCTTTGCTTTTCGCTCTTCGACCGGAAGATTTGTCAGGTCTTTCCCATTCAATCGCAACAGATCAAAGGCATAGTAAAATATAGGCGGACGCTGCTCACCCATTTCGAACGCTTGCAGCAATTGGAAGGATGAATGCCCGCGATTGTCCAAGGCGACGATCTCTCCATCGATAATTGCATCCCGCACATCCAGTGCCGAGATTGAATCCATCACTTCGGTGAATTTCCCCCCTAAATCCTTTTCGTTCCGGGATAAGAGTCGCGCTTCACTGCCTCCGCGCAGGGCCAAGGCCCGGAAGCCGTCGAATTTGATTTCGTAGATCCAGTTGCCAGCCGGCATAGAGTCAACCAGTTTCGCCTTCATCGGCTCGACGAAAGCGGGGAGGGGTGCCGTCGATGGTTTTCTCGATGCTTTCTTTTTTGTTAGCCGATTTGACTTGCCGCTCGGCCTGGACTGCCAAATCCTGTCCCCTTTGGATAGCTCCTTCATGCTTTTACCGGAAAGCGCAGAGGTATCATCCAGCTTTTTGGAAACCGGCTTCATATCCTCTCCGGCCTTGATTAAGAGCCACTGCTTTTGGTCTCTGAGCCGAACCAAATACCATTCGCCTTTAAGTTTGGAGCCATTCAGTACGAAATGAAGTTTTCCGTTTTGTAGCTCTTTAGTCGGCGCCTTGCTCAGCGG
>WNFN01208058.1_pt2 | contig 17532 bp, 13 predicted proteins | sample 5400161 | NCBI WGS metagenome assembly WNFN01 (sample SAMN13153353, study PRJNA577476) | soil metagenome | isolation source: 80 cm saprolite on Douglas fir-dominated hillslope | place: USA:California | collected 2013-09-17 | reverse complement strand
GTCCGGGGTGTTCGGCCTGTTCACGATGTACATGCCGCCGCTGTTCCCGACGCTCCTGCGCACGACGGGCGCGGGCTTCTGCTACAACATCGGCCGCCTGGTGGCGGCGTTCGGGACGGTCTTCTTCGGCTGGTTCGCGCCCGTCGGCGATTTCCGCCTCGCCCTGCTGGGCGACGGCGCCCTCTTCGGCCTGGCGGCGGTGCTCGCGCTCGCCCTTCCGGACCTCGTCGACTGATGAGGACGGCGCCGCTTGCGGCCGTCGGGGCCTTGACGCTCGCCGCGAGCGCGCTCACGTGCCACTCCAGCACACCCGGGTCCGCAACCAAGGGCGACCTCGCGCCGACGAACCGGGCCACCGTGGAAGTCGTCCTCAACGGACGCAGCGTCGCGCCGATTCCCGCATTGTGCTCGCGGGGCCTCTTCCTCTCCACGCGCGTGAAGAACGTGTCGACCGCCGCGTTGCAGTTGCAGCGCCTGGCCCTGCGATTCGAATCGTCCGACGGGCGCTGCCAGACGCACACCCCGATGATCGATCCGACGATCGAACGATCGCTGGCACCCGGCCGGGACGAAGAGGTCAAGGTCTTCGACGCCGCGGGCAGCCTGTGCGACCCGCCCACCGGAGGACCCAGCTGTTCGTGGCACACGAGCGCGACCGTCTTCACGGACGCGGGCTTCGCGGAAGGCGCGCTCGACTTCAGCAACAGCGCGGGAGGCGCGCGCAGCACCTGCCGGGGAATACTGCCCGTCGTCTTCACGCCCGTGAGCGGGACGACGGTCTCCGGAACGGTTGGAGTGACGGCTTCGGTTCCGGAGGACGGAGGCTGCGTGATCAGCGCTCGGACGCGAGTCTGGGTCTATTCGGATCGCGGGATCATCGTGGCCAGCTCCGGGGATCTCGATCTCGGCCTCGTCTGGAGCTGGGATACGTCGAGAAACCCCAACGGCGTCTATCGCCTGCGCGCCTCGCAGAACTGCTGCAACGTCCTAGGCGAACCGTCCGAGGTTACCGTCCGGAACTGATCGACGCCGGTCGCTGCGCTTCGAGGTCCCGACCGATCTCGGCCAGGATCTCGAACGAACGCAGGCGCGCGGTGTGGTCGAAGATCATCGCCGTCGCCATGATCTCGTCGGGCTCTTCGCGTTCGACGAACTGCGCGATGCCACGCCGGACCGTATCCGCGGAGCCGACGATCGAGTAGGTCAGGGCGTGCTCCGCGGTCGCCTTCTCCGCCGCCGACCAGCGGCCCTCCATGGTGTCCACGGGCGGCGGCAGCGGTCCCGGCTCGCCGCGGCGGAGGGTGACGAAGGCCTGCTGTACGGACGTGAAGAGGCGCCTCGCCTCGGCCTCGGTGTCCGCGGCGAACACGTTGAGGCCGAGCATCACGCAGGGCTGCGCGAGCTGCGGGGAAGGCTGGAATCGCGCGCGGTAGATCCCGACGGCCTGCCGCAGCAGATCGGGCGCGAAGTGGGAGGCGAACGCGAACGGGAGGCCGAGCGCGGCGGCCAGCTGGGCGCTGTAGAGGCTCGACCCCAGCAGCCAGAGAGGAACCTCGAGCCCGGCACCCGGCACGGCGCGGATCCTCTGGCCGGGCTGGACGGGTTTGGCGGCGCAGCGCACGTGCGGTCAGCCCGTCCGTGCCGGGCGCACGGCCGAGGCCCAACTCGATCCGTCCCGGGAAGAGCGCGGCCAGCGTGCCGAACTGCTCGGCGATCACGAGGGGCGAGTGGTTCGGCAGCATGATGCCGCCCGCACCGACGCGGATCGTCTTCGTGCCCCCCGCGACGTGACCGATGACCACGGACGTCGCCGCGCTGGCGATGCCGGGCATGTTGTGGTGCTCGGCCAGCCAGAAGCGGCCGTAGCCCCATCCTTCGGCGTGCTGCGCGAGGTCCAGCGTGTTGCGCAGCGCGGCGGAGGCGTCGCTGCCCAGGCAGATCGGGGCGAGGTCGAGGATGGAGGTGGGCGGCATCAGTCGTCTGGTTTCTCCCCTCCCGGGATCGTCTGCAGATGGCCGCACTGTGGACACGGCTCGCGTCGCTCGCGAGGCGGATCGTTGTCGGGAGAGCGAAAGAGGTTCCGGCGCCCGCACCCGTCGCAATACCACACGGTGTCCATCCTGACCTCCGCGGGGATTCTAACGCCCACCGTCTTTCTACCCAACGCGTTGTACCGCGGGTGGTTGGCGGAAGCGGGTGGGAATCGAACCCACCGCCGCAAGTATTAGCTTGCGGCCAGACGGCTTTGAAGGCCGCGCGGGTCACCAGACCCGAGTCGCTTCCATCGGGCTCCAGTGTACTTGGCGCCGGTCGGGTCTGGCACATCAATTGCTGAGGAACCCCCTGAACGAAGGGAGCAAAAATGCACAAACCGCAATCGACGACCCGGGGCGCCGTCGCGGGGGCGCTTCTCTTGTCCCTGACCCTGGTCCCCGCCATCCCGGCCCTGGCGGCTCCAACGCAGGTGAAGCCGGGGTTCAACGTGTTCTCGGCTGAGCAGGACGTCGAGATCGGCCGCCAGTCCGCAGTCGAGGCGGAACGGCAGATGCCCCTCCTCAACGACCGCACGACGCAAAGCTACGTCGAGTCCGTCTTCAGCCGGCTGGCCGCGCAGGCGCCGGGGACCAAGTTCCCCTACCAGATCCGCGTCATCAACGCACGCGACATCAACGCCTTCGCACTGCCGGGCGGCTTCGTCTACGTGAATCGCGGGGTCCTCACGTCCGCGCGAACCGAAGGCGAGATGGCCGGCGTCCTCGCCCACGAGATCTCCCACGTCGCGCTGCGCCACGGCACCAACAACGCCACCAAGGCCTACATGACCCAGGCCGGCCTGGGGGTGCTGGGCGGCATCCTCGGCCGCGGCCGGCCCAATAGCACCGCGCAGATCATCAACGTCATCGGCGGCCTCGGAATGAATGCGGTCTTCTTGAAATACAGCCGCGACGCGGAGACGCAGGCGGACATCGTGGGCGCGCAGATCCTGGCCCGCGCCGGGTACGACCCGATGGAGATGGCGAACTTCTTCGAGCTGTTGAAGCAGCAGAGCGGCAGTCAGGGCGGCGGGGCGGCACAGTTCTTCAGCGACCACCCGGCCCCGGCCAATCGCCAGGCGCGTATCCAGCAGGAGGCGAGGGCAATCGGGGCCACCAACATCAGAAGGACTTCCGGCGACGGCGAGTTCGCGCGCGTGCAGGCCAACCTGCGCGGAATGGGGACGGCGCCGACGATGGCCGAGATCGCACGCGGCGGCGGACGGACCTCGTCGTCCGATCGTTCCGGCTCGTCCTACCCTTCCGGCTCGTCCTATCCGTCCGACCGCACGGGCCGTCAGGACGGCCGGTCCTATCCTTCCGGATCATCCTACCCGTCGGGCTCGTCCTATCCTTCCGACCGTACGTCGCGGGGCCGCCAGCAGGGCATCGCGCGCGTGGAGGCGCCGTCGGGACAGTACACGGACTTCCGCCAACGGGACGACTTCTTCGAGATGCAGATCCCCTCGAACTGGCGGGCCTACGAGGCTGAGAACGGGTTCGGCGTCACGATCGTCCCGGAGGGCGGCGTCGTCGACACGGGCAACGGGCAAGAGAGCATCGTCTATGGGGTCATCGTCAACCACTACGACCCCTTCGCGGGCTCGGCCAGCCGGCGCAACCCGAGCATCGACCAGGCCACGACCGACCTCATCAATCAGATCCGCCAGAGCAACTCGCATCTGCAGGTGGCTTCGCGCGGACGCCGCGAGACGATCGACGGCCAGCCGGGCATGTCCACGACCCTCTCTGGCACCTCTCCCGTCACGGGCGAGGAGGAGCGCGTCACCGTCGTCACCCGGCAGCTGGGAGACGGGCACATCCTCTACACGCTGCTGATCGCTCCCGGCCGTGAGTACAGCACGTTCAGTTCCGCCTTCAACCGCATGGTGCAGTCCATGCGTGTGAACGACGAAGCCGCGCACAACACCAACCAGTACAGCAACCAGTAGCGGCGGCCGTCAGGCACGAAAGGCCCGGCGCACACGCGCCGGGCCTTTTCTTTACCGATTCCCGACCGTCACCGCGTCCTTGGAAACCTTCTCCAGCACGTCCCCGGACATCTTGTCGTCACGGGTCTCGACGGCGATGTCGCCCAGCGACACGATGCCCACGACCCGCTTGTTCGAGTCGACCACCACGATGCGGCGGATCTGTCGGTCCCTCATGAGGCGCGCGGCCTCCTTGACGTCGGCCGTGTCCGGGACCGACACGACGTCGGCCGTCATCGCCTCCGGGACGCGCCCCATCCGCGGATCACGCCCCTCCGCGATCGCACGCACGACGATGTCCCGGTCGGTGACGATCCCGATCGGTCGGTCGCCCTCGCAGACAGGCAGGGATCCCACGTTGAGGGACCTCATCTTGGCGGCGGCCTCCTGGAGCGTCGTCTCCGGCCGCACGCACTCGACACTCACGGTCATGACGTCCTTGACTTTCATGGGTACCTCCTGCCTGAGAACGAAGCGGATCTATACTCGCGGGGTACATAGGGCGTATCCCGGCACTTGATACTCGACATATTCTAGGCAACGTCACGGCCTTCGTCAATGTAAGTCGGAAAGGCTGACATCAACATCAATGGCTTCACTGCACACCGTCGAAGACATCCGTCGCGTGCAGACCCCGGCGGAAGAGCAGGCGGCCATGGCGCGCGAAGTCCGGGCCGGGCTCGCGGCGCGTCCCCTTCCCTCCCTTCCGTCGAAGTACTTCTACGATCAGCAGGGCGGCGCCCTGTTCGACGAGATCACGCGTCTTCCCGAGTACTACCTGACCCGCACGGAGGAGGCCTTGCTTCCGGCCGTCGCCCGCGAAACCGTCGAGCGGGTCCGGCCGCGGAACCTGGTGGAGCTGGGGTCCGGAGTAGGCGGCAAGGTTCGAGTGCTTCTCGACGCCATGGAGGAGGCGGGGACCCTGGAGAGCTGCACGCTGCTCGACATCAGCGAGAGCGCGATCGCGAATTCGTTGTCCCAGCTCCGATCGGAGCGGCCGCGACTCAAGGCTTCCGGCGTCGTCGGGGACTTCCTGACCGACCTTCGGGCCGTGGGCCCCGGCGAGTCGCGGCTGATCGCGTTCCTCGGGAGCACGATCGGCAACATCCATCCCCAGGACGTGCCCGCCTTCTTTCGATCGGCGGCCAGCATCCTGGCACCGGGCGACGCGGTGCTCGTCGGGCTCGACCTCGTCAAGGACCGCATCCGGCTCGAGGCCGCCTACAACGACGCGAGAGGCGTGACCGCCGAGTTCAATCGCAACATCCTGCGGGTGATGAACGCGCGCCTCGGTGCAGACTTCGACCCCGCCGCGTTCGACCACGTGGCCTTCTACGACCCCGATCACGCCTGGATCGAGATGCGCCTGCGCGCGCGGCGCGCCCTGGACGTGCGCGTTCCGGGCGCCGCCACCGCGCTCTCGCTGCCCGCGGGAGGCGAGATCCGCACGGAGATCAGCTGCAAGTACACGCGGGCGGCCCTGGAAGCGGCCCTCAGCGGGACGGGGTTGATGCTGGACGAGTGGAGGACCGATCCCGAGTCGCTCTTTGCGCTCGCGCTCCTCCGAAGGCTGGGCCGCAGCTAGGGTCGCCGGCGCTCCGTCCCGGGACCACCCCAGCCCCAGCCCCAGCGGCCGGGAGCCCTACGCACGGACGGCCGCGCGCGACGCGTCCGAACCCGCGGCCACCGCCTCGCCTCCGAGCGATTCCTTCAGGATGGCCATGTCTCGTCCGAGCCGCTCCAGCCGCTCGTCGGTCAGGTGGATGCGCGCCTGCGCGAACAACGCGTCCTCTTCCGCCTCGATGTGCCGCTCGACGCTCTCCTGCAACGTGCGCATCTTGTCACCGTAGCGCGCGTCCTCGGGATCGAGCTGATCCAGCTCCGCGAGGAGGCCGTCGACGATGTGATGGTCCTCGAGCGCGTCCCGGACCGCTTCCCGCGCCGGCTCCGCACGGAGCCTCATCACGGCCGGATAGAACACGTGCTCCTCGACCCGCGAATGCGTCTGCAGCTCCTGGCGGATGTTGCGGTAGAGGCTGCGGCGCGCTTCGGCATCGCTCCCGGCCTCGGCAAACGCTCGGAACAGCTGGAGAACGGCGTCGTGGTCCTTCTTCAACAGCATCGTCGCGTCCATGGCCGGCACCCCCCGGGAACTTCACGCCTTTCAGTCACTTCCTTGACACAATCTAGCCCTGGAATATATGATTGTCAATGAAAGTCAGCATCTTTGATGAACATCTTGAGCTGCTGCGGCCGGCCGGCGACTCGGGAGCGACGATAGGGCTCAATGGCGCGACGCGGCCGCATCTTCCTCCTCCTCGTCCTCCTCGCGATCGTCCTGGTCGTGCTCGTCCTCCTCGGCTTCCTCCCCCAGGACATCCTCCGCCGCTACGTCGAGAAGCGCCTGCAGACCGGGCTCGGCGCGGGCAGCAGCATCGGCCGCATGCACACCGTGCCCGGACGGCTCAGCACCGACGTCGAAGACCTCGTCATCCAGGGGCCGACCTATCGCCTGATCGTCCCCAAGGCACAGGTCATCCTCGAGCCCGGGTTCCTCTTCGGCAAGGCGCTCTCGTTCGTCTCCGTCGTGCTCGACGCCCCGCGCCTCGAGATCACCCCGGCGACGACCAGCGATTCGTCGGCCGTGAAGCAGGCGTTCATCATCCGCCAGCTCACGGTCACGAACGCGACGGTCATCTATCACCTGGGACCGAATAACCAGCTCACGCTGAGCGGCGTCTCCATGCGCGGGGCCGTCGGCGAAGGCGCGCTCGAAGTGGCCGCGACGGGCGGGTCCTGGCAGCGCGAGACGACGGTCGCCCTGGGCCCGGTCAGCGGCCGCCTCCGCGTCTCCTCCCGGCTCGACATCGGGATCGACACGCTCCAGGGCGACGTGCTGCACTCGCACGTCCAGGTCTCGGGCCCGCTCGGACGCATCGGTGCGCTCGACCCGGACCTTCGCCTGCAGGCCCGCATCGACCTCCGCGACTTGAAGGCCTTCGGCCTCGACGCCGACGTCAGCGGCCGCGTGACCGCGAACGGAAGGCTCACCGGGCTCGGCGAGTCGCTCGTCCTGGACACGAAGATCCAGGGCGGCACGCTCAAGGTCTCGAGCTGGCCCATCGATCGAATCGACGCGCACCTCGTCCACAAGGGTGGGTTCGACGGCCGGACCGACGTGACGCTGGAGGCGGATCTCCTCGGCGGACGTACGGACGGCATGGTGCGTCTTCAAGGTCACCAGACCGACGCCGACCTGAAGTTCGCCGGCCTCGACGTCGCCCGCCTTCGCGAGCAGGGCGTGGCGCTGGGCTGGCCGCAGACCGGACGGCTCGGTGGGACCCTCAGCGCATCGGGGAACTGGCGCTCCACGCTGCAGGTCAAGGGCAGCGTCGAGACCGCGGGCATCGCCGCCGGAGACATGGCGGTCAAGGCGCACCTCGACGCCGCCGGCGGCGTGCGTCTGCAGAATCGCACCGTCGATCCCCCGGTCGAGGCAACGATCGGCGGATCGCTCAACGTCGAGACCGCGAAGGGAGCGGAGGCCGTGCCCGTCAGCGGGCGCGTCCACTACGCGGGCGGCCTGTACAGCGGAAACGTGGAAGCCCGAGGCCTGGGCGCCACGGTCACCGCCTCCGCCGAGGGCCGCGGCTCCGTCCTGCGCCGGCTCGAGGCGCAAGGCACTTCGGTCGAGCTTTCCCTGCTGCGCCCGGAAGCGGATGGGATCGCGAACTTCCATCTCACCGCGTCCGGGCCCATCGACCGGCTCTCGGGGACGGCCAACGTCGACGTGCCGGAGCTCGTCTGGAACGAGGAACGGGTCGGCCCCGTCACGGTCCGGCTCGAAGGCGTCCTGGGCCGCGGGCAGTTCACGTTCGAGGCACCGGAGCTGCGCGTGACCGGCCAGGGCACCGTCGATCGGCAGACGCTGCAGACGACGCTGAAGCTCGACCAGACCGAGATCGAGCGCATCGCGCGTCTGATCCCCCTGGCCCAGCCCATGACGGGCGTGACCTCGGGAACGGCGAACGTGACGCTACCCCTTTCCAACCCCAAGGCCGCGGTGGCGGACGCCCGCCTCGACACCCTCGAGCTGGTCACCTCCGGCATCACCGCGCGGGCGACCCAGCCCGTGGTGGCCAGCCTGCGCAACCGCATCCTCGAGTTCACGACGGTGCAGGTCGAGGGCAACGGCGTGACCGCCTCCGCCTCCGGCCGCGTCGGCCTCGACGCGGCCGCGCCCATCGACGCGCACTTCGTCTTCGATGCCGATCTCGCCCGGACGCCGCATCCGGCCGACCTCACCGTCACCGGCGCCGCCCACGGCGACGTCACCGTCAACGGCACGCGCGAGCGGCCGCGGGCGTTCGGCGAGGTCGCGCTCTCCGGGATCACCGCGCAGAGGTCGGCGCGGTCGAGCTGACGGGGACGATCCCGGTGGCGGCGCTGCTGCCCGCCGCCCGCGCCGAGCGCTTCGGCCTCACCCCGGGAGTGGAGGCCGATCTCGACCTGCATTGGCAGGACGTGCAGGCGGCGGCGCTCCTCGAGTTGCTGCGCCCCGGCCCTTCGGCCGTCCAGGCCACGCTCAGCGGCGAGGCGCGGGTGGCGGGCACGGCCGGATCCTGGCGCGACGCTCACGGTGAGCTGACCCTGACTCCGACCAACGTCCGGGTCCAGGACCTCGACCTGCAGGTCGCCCCGATCACCGCGCGCCTGCAGGCGGGGCACGTGACGACCGACGGCCTCGTGGTCACGTCGGCGGGCAGCTCCTTCCGCGTGGATGGCGACGCCGACCTGCGCGCGCAAACCTTCCAGGCCACGGGCAAGGGCGTGCTCGAGCTGCGCACGCTCTCCCCCCTGCTGCAGGAGGCCTCCCTCACCGGCCTCGCCGACGTGGACGTGACCGCGGGCGGACCGTTCACGAATCCCGAGGCGAGAGGCACGATCCGCGTGCGGGACGGAACGTTGCGCGAGCGCGATATCCGCCAACCCCTGACCGCGATCAACGCGCTCGTGACCGTCGACCAGCGCACGATCCGGCTCACCGAGGGCACCGCCAGTTTCGGGGGCGGCCCGGTGACGATGGAAGGCACGGCCCGCCTGGCCGGCCTTTCCGTCGAGGACGTCAGCGTCGCGGTCAAGGCGACCGAGGTCGGCCTGCGCTATCCGGTGGGCGGGCGCGGGGGCGCCATCCGTCAGATCCTCAGCGACCTCAAGGCGCGGCTCAACGCCGACCTCACCCTCACCGGCAAGCCCGGCGATTTCCTCCTTTCCGGATCGGTCGCGGTCGAGCGCAGCCTGTACGACACCGACATCTTCCTCGAGGACACGCTCGGTGCGCCCGCGGTGCCGCCGGGCACCGACGAGCCCTCGCGCCTGCTGCAGTCGATCGCCCTGAACCTGGCCGTGGTGACGACGAACCCTTTCATCGTCCGGAACAACCTGGCCCAGATCGAAGCCGAGGGCGGACTCTCCGTGCGCGGCGACATGGCGACTCCAGCGCCCTACGGCCGCTTCGACCTCCTTCCCGGCGGCAAGATCTTCATCCAGACGCGGGAGTTCGCGGTCGAGGAGGGATACCTCACGTACAACGGCACGACCGACCCCGACGTGAACGTTCGCGCCACCACCGTCATCAAGGACCCGGCGCAGGACGTCCAAGTGACCGTCGTCATCTCGGGGACGATGCCGAACGTGGCGCTGGATCTCACCTCGGACCCGACGCTCTCCGCGCAGGAGATCGCGAGCCTCATCGCCACCGGCCGGTCCGGCGTGGCCCTGGGCAGCGGCGGCTGGATCGTGGGCGAGCAGGTGGGCGCGCTCCTGCTGGGACGATTCACGCCCACCGTGGCACGGCAGCTCCGCGATCTCGGCATCGACCAGGTGGACATCCAGCCCGAGGAGGAGCAGTACTACGAAATGCAGTACGGCGTGCGGCTGGGGCAGCAGATCACATTCAAGCTCCAGCGGCGCTTCGACGGCAGCTATCAGTACGCCGCCGGGCAGCGCCTGAACTTCGGAGGCCCGCCGCGCGCGGCCAAGGCGCCGACCACGTACGCGCCCGTGGAGCTGCGGGACGTGCGTTTCGAGGGGGAGCTGACGGAGTTTCCGGACCTCCTCCCGGTCGCCAAGGCGCGTCGGGGCAAGAAGGTCACGTATTGGGATCTCCTCGACGACGCCGATCGCCTCCGGCAGCACCTCGCGAACCAGGGATACCTCGAGGCGGTCGTGGACGCGCGCCTCGACGACGACATCGCCGTCTTCGCCGGCGTGGCCGGGATGCGCCATCGCTGGCGGATCGATGGGATGGACAACCCGCCCAACATCGACGGCCTCGTGACGGGCGCGCTCTTCGAAGAGGAGGCGATCGACAAGGCGCGTGAGGCCCTCCTCGCGGAGCTACGCCGCCGTGGACACCTCAAGGCCAACGTCGAGGTGCAGACATCGATGGAGGGCGGATACCACGTCATGGTGTTCAAGGCCGAGCCCGGCCCCGTGCTGACCGCGGACGTGAGCTTCCCCGGCGCAGCCGTGCTTTCGCAGAAGGCGCTCCTCGACGCGGCGGGCGGCGCACCGACGCTCATCACGCGCCCGCGCGACGCGGAGGAGGGGATTCGCCTCGCCTACCGCAAGGCCCGGCACCTCGTGGCCAAGGTGGGTCCCACGCGGGTGGCGGAGGAGCCAGGCGTGGTGCGGATCGAGGTCCCCGTCGAGGAGGGCCCGGAGGCGAAGGTGGCGGCCATCAAGTTCAGCGGGGCCAGCCTTCCCCCAGACGAGCTCGTCAAGGTCGCGGCCCTGCCGACGGGCGGGCGATACGATCCAAACGCGGTCGATCAGGCCGTGCTGCGGCTGCGCGACCGCTACCTGACGCTCGGACACCCGGGAGTGCGCGTGAACCCGCGCCTCGAGCAGGACGGTTCGGACCTCGACGTCGTGTTCGACGTCCACGAGGGCACGGCCCAGACGATCGGCCCGGTGCAGGTCCGAGGGATCCGGCGGACGCGCGAGCGTCTCGTGCGCGCCCAACTCACCGAGCTCAAGCCGGGCCTGCCCCTGGACCCGCGCAAGCTCGCCTACGCCGAGCGGAGACTGCGCGACCTCGGCATCTTCCGGCGCGTCGTGGTCACCGCGTCGGCGGACCCGGTGGCCGCGATCACGGTCGAGCTCGAGGAGGGCGCGCCGTTCAACGTGGCCTACGACGTCCGTTACAACCGGCAGGACGCGCTCAACGGATCGGTCGACGGCCAGGTCCAGAACCTCTTTGGCCGGGCCATCACCCTGGGGGCGCGGGTGCAGGCCGGCCGCTACATCCGCGAGGGCCGCGCCTCGATCCACCTGCCTTCGGTGTGGCGGCTCGGGGACATGACGATCTCCGCCTTCGACCTGCGGCAGACGATCCGCACCGCGTTCGGCATCGCCGGGGCCCAGCCGCCGCCTCTCGACGTGGGCCGCCGGATCGAGCAGGGCGTGCAGTTGCAGCAGGCGGTACATCGGTTCCATCCGTTCGAGATCCTCTACGGGTACCGCTACCGCCGCCTGACCTGCCCGGGCCAGGGACTGCCGCCGGTGACCCACACCATCCGGGGCATCGTGGATCCGTGCGACCGCGACAGCCTCCAGCGAGCGGCCCCGCTCGGTCCGGCGCCCATACCCATCGACGTCGGCGCCCTCGATACGTCGGTCGTGCGCGACACCCGCGACAATCCCCTCAACGCCACGCGCGGGTCGTTCATCGGCGTCAACCTCTCCTACGCCCCGCGGGTGCTGGGCTCCGATTTCGAGTACCTCCGCGAGCTCGTGCAGGCCTCGTTCAACTTCCCGGTCGGGCAAACGATGACGTGGTCGCAGCGGGTTTCGGTGGGCAGCATCCACACCTTCGGCGAGAACCGGCTGCCCATCAGCGACCTGTTCAAGGCGGGGGGCCCGAGCACGGTGCGCGGCTTCGGCACGGACGCGCTGGGGCCGCAAACGTCGGCCGGGGAGGCGCTGGGCGGCGGGGCCACCATCATCTTGAACGAGGAGCTGCGCTATCAGCACCCGACGGGCTTCGGGGCCGCCGTGTTCTACGACGCGGGGAACGTCTTTCCCACCGTCCGCGACTTCGACCTCAAGCTCCTCCACTCCGTCGGCGTCGGGCTCCGCTACTCGTCCGGCTTCGGCCTCGTGCGCGTGGACGTCGCGTTCCCGCTCAACCGCCGCCCGCAGGACAGGTCGTTCCAGTTCTGGTTCGGCTTCGGCCAGATCTTCTAGCCACGCACCGCTGAACAGACGGGCGATCGGCCGGAATGGATCGGAGACGGAGAGGGAGACGGGAATCGCCGACCCCGTCTCCGTTTCCTTCTCCGACGACGCCTAGCCGACCGCCCCGTCCGTTTGACGATTACGAGGTTACGCGGTCTTGTACTCGTTGAGCCGGTTGTAGAGCGTCTTGAGGCTGATGCCGAGGACCTCCGCCGCCTTCTTCTTGTCGCCCTCGCAGTCCTCGAGGGTGGCCAGGATCAGCCGGCGCTCGGCCTCGCCCAGCGACGTCCCCACCTTGACGTTGAGGCTCGAGCCGGAGCTCTCCTGCACGCCCAGGGGCAGCGCGTCGAGCCCGATGTGCTCGTCGGCGAGGATGAACGCGCGATGCACGAGGTTCTTGAGCTCGCGCACGTTGCCGGGCCAGTTGTGACTCTTGAGGCGATTCACGGCGGGCCGGGTGAACTCCTTGGCGGTGTCGTGCTCCTTGTTGAGCAGGGCGAGGAAATGCTGGGCCAGGAGCTCGACGTCCTCCCGGCGATCGCGCAGGGGCGGGAGGGCGATGGGGAACACGTTGAGCCGGTAGTGGAGGTCCTCGCGGAGCTTGCCCTTCGCGACCGCCTCTTCCGGCCGGCGGTTCGTCGCCGCGATCACGCGCACGTCGACGTTGAAGGCTTCGTTGCCGCCGATGCGCGTGACCTTCCCCGTCTCCAGGACGCGGAGGAGCTTCACCTGAAGCTCGGGCGGCATCTCCGTGATCTCGTCCAGGAACAGCGTGCCGCGGTTGGCGCGCTCGAAGTAGCCCTTGTGCAGGCGGTCGGCGCCGGTGAAGCTTCCCCGCTCGTGGCCGAACAGCTCGCTCTCGATCAGGTTCGGCGAGACGGCGCCGCAGTTGACGGGCAGGAACGGCTCCTTGTGCCGGCGGCTGAGGCCGTGGATGGTCTCGGCCACGAGCTCCTTGCCCGTACCCGTCTCGCCGAGGATGATCGCGGTGGCCTCGGTGGGCGCCACCTTCGAGATCAGGTCGTAGACGCGCTGCATCACGGGCGACGACCCGATGAGGGGACCGAAGCGCCCGAGCTTGCGCAGCTCGCCCCGCAGCGACCCGATCTGCTCCTTCAGCTCGCGCGTACGCACCACGTTCGCGAGCACGGCCCGCACGCGCGCCATGTCCACGGGCTTGACCAGATAGTCCGAGGCGCCCCTGCGCATGGCCTCGACCGCCGTGTCCACGCTGGCCTGGCCCGTGATGAGGACGATTTCCGTGGCCGGGCTGGCCTCGAGGTCTCGGAAGAGGTCGATGCCGGTGCCGTCCGGCAGATGAAGGTCGACGAGCAACACGTCGGGCATGGCGCGGCCGATCTCTGCGCGCGCCTCCTTCAACGTGTGCGCGGCTTTCGTCGTGAATCCTTCGCGGCCCACCACCTCGGCGAGGCCGAGGACGAAGGGTACGTCGTCGTCGACGAGCAATGCGTGCGGCATTACGACGCTTTGGCTTTCATCGATCGTGGGGCGCCCGCTGCAAGAAGCAAGCCACGAAGAACTTGCCTGTCGCCACGTCGATTGGAGCGCGCGAGCGCGCGCAGTTGCGGTCTCGACGCTGGCGGCACGCGGGTGGCGAGCGAATGCACGAATGTACAGTTTACAACCATCCGCGTAGCCGGCCCGCGGTCGAAGTGATTCTGCGGGCGTTACGCGTGGCACGTCACTTGCTCTCGCCCTGGATGTCACAAGCTGCGAAAGGAGTCTCAGATGCTGTGGACAATCTTCGTGATCCTGCTGATCCTCTGGCTCCTGGGAATGGTGAGCGGGTCGACCTTCGGCGGGTTCATCCACCTCCTGCTGATCGTCGCGATCGTGGTGGTGCTCATCCGCGTCATCCAGGGACGACGACCCATTTGACCGCCATGAGGACGCTCGCCTCGCTCGTGCTCCTGGGCTGCGCGGCGGTCGCGCAGGCCCAGCAGACTCCGAAGACGTACACGCCGGATCATCCCCCGCGCGCGAACGAGGAGACGATCCTCAACGCGCGCGTCGTTTCCGTCGACCCCGCCGGCGCCCGCGTGACGGTGCGCGGAGTGGACGTCAGGGCGGATGGCGGCCGCGACGAGACCTTCACGGTGGCGGCGCCGGCCGCGTCCCGCCTCGCCGAGCTCAAGCGCGGGACAGAGGTGCTGCTCGTCTTGCGCGGCACGACGGTCGTCGATCTCAAGGTCTCCGTGACCTCCGGTGGCGAAGGCGCGACCGTCGCGCCGGGCACCCGCAAGACCACGCCCGCGTCATCGACGCGCGGGAAGGCGGGAACGATCCGGAGCACGCCGCGACCCACGGTCACTCCGGTGGTCGCGGTGACGCCGCAGCCCGGCGTGGTTCCGCCCCAAACCGTGCCGGTACCGGTCACACCGGTGGGCGTCGTGGCGACGCCGACTCCGGTCTACGCCACGCCCTTCCCGACGCCGCGCCCCCAGCCCACGCCGATCCCGGTCGGCACACCTCGGCCCGTGGTGCTGCCTTCGGAAGGACCGTCGCCTTCGATGACTCCCACTCCGTCGCCCTCGCCGCAGCTCTGAGCGAGGCGCGGAAGGCCGCGGCGGATCGTGATGTCGAAATCATCGACATTCATTGACAAGACTCTCGGAGTGTCTGCATCATCGTCATAGGTGCCGTGCTCCTCGCGGAGCCGATGCTACGTTCCCCCAAAGGGTCCTCCGGGGTTCATCGCTGGCCGCGTGTCCCCGGAGGACCTTCTCTCTCGACCGAAGATGGAAGAGATGCGTCCGTCAGCGGGGCGACGGCGTGTCGTGCCGATCCGCGTCGACGAGAAGCGCGACGGCGCCGATGAGACGCGTGGGGTCGACCGGCTTCGGGATGTGCTCGTCGTACCCGGCGCGGATCGCCTTGGCGCGGTCCTCCAGCGTGGCGTAGGCGGTGACGGCCGCGGCCGGGATTCGCCCGCCCGTCTCGCCGGGCCGCGAGCGCACGCGTCGGATCAGCGCATAGCCGTCTTCGCCCGGCATGGCGATGTCGCTGAGGAGGACGTCCGGACGCTCGCGATCCAGGGTGTCGAGCGCTTCCGCCGCTCCGGCCACGGAGATCACGCGGGCGCCCGCCTGGCCGAGCAGCACGGCCATGGCCTCGCGCGCGTCCTCTTCGTCATCCACCACCAGCACCGTGATCCCGTCGAGCATGGGCGTGCCCGCCGGCCGCTCCTCGGTCCGCAGCACCGAGGGCGAAACCACCGGAGAGGCGGAGGCGAGAAGCGGAAGCTCGCCTGGCGGAAGCGTTCGAAGATGAAGGGAAGGAACTCCGGGTTGATGCCGGTGCCGGTGTCGACGATGGTGATGTGGGCCGTGGAGCCCGAGCGCGCCAGCCGCACCTCGATTCGTCCCCCCTCCGGCGTGAACTTCACCGCGTTGGCGAGGAGGTTGCCCACGACCTGCTGCAGGCGTCCCGCGTCCCCGGACACGGGAGGGAGCGGACCGGGCAGCGACCTTTCGAGCAGGACGCCTTTGGCCTCCGCCGCGGGGGCGGCGGCGTCGAGGGCGGCCTCGATCACGGGCCGCAGCTCGAGCGGGCGCGTCTCGAAGGTGAGCTTGCCCGCGATGATGCGGGAGGCGTCGAGCAGATCGTCGATGATCTGGGCCAGGGTCTTGGTGCTGCGCTCGATCATGCCCACCGCGCGCGCCACCGCTCCCGCGTCGAGATCGTCCGACTTGAGGAGCTGCGCCCAGATGAGGATGGCGCCGAGGGGCGTGCGCAGCTCGTGCGAGATCATGGCGATGAACTCGTCCTTGGCCCGGTTCGACGATTCCGCTTCCGCGCGCGCCGACGCCTCCACGCGCAGCGCCTCCTCGCGGGCCCAGGCACGTTGCGCGTGCGCCTGCACGCGCGCGGCCAGCTCGCGCGGAGGAACCGGCTTGAGCAGGTACTCGTCGGCGTCGCCGGCCAGCCCTCGAATCACGCCGCCGGGCTCCGTGCGCGTCGTGAGCACGAGGATGGGGACGCCGCGGGTTCGCCGATCGGCGCGCAAGGCGCGCATCATGTCTTCGCCCACCGCCACGTCGGCGAGGACGACGTCCGCGGCGGCCGGGAATGCGGAAGCCAGCGCCAACGAGGCGTCGGGCACGGCGATGACCTGCGTTTCACCGGCGAGGGCGGCCTCCGCTTGCGTGCGGAGCTCCGGATCGGGGATGACGACGAGGACGCGCACGGGCCCACGCGACGAGAAACGGTCGCCAGGGCTGCGACCGGGCAACGGACGCGAGGCAGGCTCGGGATCGGGCTCGGGCATCAGATCGACGTCAAACCTACCCTTTGTATCACGGCGAGAGGACTCACGGAGTGCGTTACCGCCGCGATGGGGCGCAAATGACGCGGCCGCCGCGGGAAGCGCGGCGGCCGCGAGAACGCATCGGGCGGGAGCTTCAGGAACGGACGCGCGCGACCTTTGCGGGCTTGACCGCGCGCATCGACCGCGCCTCGGGCACGGCCGGCGCCGGCGCCACCGGCGCTTCGGCGCGCCGCAGCGTGTCCCACGAACGGGTCTTCTCGCCGCCGCTCCGGCGCTCGCGTGGCGAGCTGGGGGGCGCGTCCTCGAAGAAGCGCGACGGACGGGCGTTGCGCGCCGCCTCCGACTCCTCGGCCTGCTCCTGGCAATCACGGCAGAGGCTCGCGAAGGGCAGCGCCTTGAGGCGCGGCTCGGAAATGCTCTCGTCGCACTCGCTGCAGGCGCCGTAGGTGCCCTCTTCCAGCCGAAGCAGGGCCTCATCGATCTTCCGAAGCGTCTCGGACTCCATCTCCATCAGCGCGAAGTCCATGCCGAGGACGAAGTCCTCCATGCTCCGCTCTTCGTCGTCCTTGACCTGGGTGACGGCGGCGGGCAGGACCTCCCGGAGGGAGCGCAGCTTGTTCCGGATCTCGGCCTGCCGCTCCGTCAACATCCGGCTGAGGACCTCATGGCGCCGGTCCTCGGTGCTCTGCTTGCGGTTCATCGTTGCCTCCCTGAGTGGTCTTTGCGGCATTTCCGTCGCCTCAACGCCGCCGGCCGGACGAGCCGGTTGAGCCAGGTCAAGCAATCCCTGTGCCGTCGCTCGCCTTGGAGCGTTCCCCGTCGCCTATGTCGTTCGAGCCGTGGCCCCTCCCAAACGGATCGGGTCCCCCGCCCGCCCGACGATTGCGTCCCGTTTGAAACTTTTTCAGGTTGCAGATGTGTGGTTCAGGGAGTACGCCGGGGGCGCCGCCGGCCTCCGAGTTCAACCGGCCGGTTGGCA
>WNFN01209454.1_pt1 | contig 17539 bp, 20 predicted proteins | sample 5400161 | NCBI WGS metagenome assembly WNFN01 (sample SAMN13153353, study PRJNA577476) | soil metagenome | isolation source: 80 cm saprolite on Douglas fir-dominated hillslope | place: USA:California | collected 2013-09-17 | reverse complement strand
GATGCCGACGGTCAGCCCGCCGCCGCCGTACGGGATCACTACGGCGTCCGGGTCGGGCAGGTCGTCGAGGATCTCGAGCCCGATCGTGCCGTTGCCGGCCATCACCCCCGGGTCCTGGACCGGGTGCACGAACAGCCCGTCGGTCCCGTCGACCTGGCCGGTGATGATCACGTCCCACCACTCGTCGTAGGGCAGCTTCCGCACCTGCCCGCCGAGGCGGGTGATCGCCGCCAGCTTGGCCTCGGGCGCATGCTCGGGCACGACGATCGTGGCGGGCAGGCCCAGGGCCCGAGCGGCCCACGCGACCCCCTGGGCCATGTTCCCCGCGCTGGCGGTAACCAGGCCCTTCGCCCGCTCGCTCGCTGACGCGATCATGATCGCGTTAGTCGCGCCGCGGATCTTGAACGAATTGATCGGCTGGAGGTTCTCGAGCTTGAGGTAGATCTCGGCCGGGATGTCCTCGACGTACAGGCGCACCAGCGGCGTGCGGACGGCCGCGCCCGCGATCCGCTCCCGGGCCGCCTCGATCGCCGCCAGCTCGATCACAGCTTCACCTCCATACTCAGGCCCCACGCCGCCGCCGCTCCGCGCTCCATGACAGTTCTGTCTCCGTCCTCAGGCCGCGCGCCAGTCTCGCCGCTCCGCGCTCGATTACAGTTCCACCTCCGTGCCCAGGCCGGCCGCCCTCGCCGCCGCGACCGCGCTCTCGGCCGCGGCGAGATCCTCGATGGCCAGGCCCAGCGAGCGGAACAGCGTCAGCTCGGCCGCGTCGCGGCGCCCTGGGGCCGTTCCGGCGAGCACCTCCCCGAGCTCGGCCCGGACGTGCTCAACGCCGGCGATCAGGCCCTCGGCGACGGCGCGCTGGAACTCGCCGGCCTCGTGGCGGAGCGACTCGCGGCTGTCGCAGAACAGCGCGCTGGCGGCCACGGTGGCCGTATCCAGCTCGCGCGCCCGCGGGGTGCTCGCGCCCACCGCGTTGAGGTGGGCTCCGGGCTTCAGCCAGTCACGGCGGAGCACCGGCTCGCGCGAGCTGGTCGCCGTGACGACGACGTCGGCGTCGCGGAGCGCGTCCTGGGCGCTCGAGGCGACGCTCAGCTCCGCGCCCGCGTCGCCGACCTGCTCGACCAGCGCCCGCGCGTGCGCCTGGGTCGGCGCGTAAACGCGCACCCGCTCGAACTCGCGTACCGGCAGGAGCGCCGCCAGGTGAGCTCGCGCCTGCGTCCCGGCGCCGAGGATCGCGAGCGTGCGCGCATCCGGCCGGGACAGCACGCGCGTCGCGACCGCGGTGACCGCCGCGGTGCGGACCTCGGTGATCGCCGAGGCGTCCAGGATCGCGCTCGGCCGCCCGGTCTCGCCGTCGAACAGCGTGACCAGCCCCTGGTGAGCGTCGAGGCCGCGGGCGGGATTGCCCGGCAGGATGCACACCGCCTTGAGCGCGAACACCGCGGCGCCGCCGGGCTGCCGCCCGCGCCAGCCTGGCATGAGCCCCATGAAACCGGCCGCGTCAGGCGGCATCATCACCGACCGCAACGGCATGAAGCTGCGGCCCCGGGCATGCTCGGCGAGCACCGCGGCCATGGCCTCGGCGCAGGGCCCCGGCGGGAGCGCGGCCCGCACGTCGTTATGGCTGAGGACGAGCACGCGCATCATCCGAACGCTCTCTCGGCCGCGGCCCAGTCCTCCGCGGTGAGCGGATGCTCGAGGGCCTCGCCGACGGGCGCCAGGTGCTCCGGGCGGCCGGGGCCGACCACGATCTGGGTGACCCGCTCGCCGGCGAGCAGCCAGCCCAGCGCGGCGCCCGCCATCGAGATGCCGCGGGACGAGGCGATCGCCTGTAGCCGGTCGAGGGCGTCGAAAGTCCGGCCGGTGACGAGCTCGGTATACGGCTCGGGGCGCTGCGTCATCCGTGAGCCGGCCGGGAACGGTTCGCCGCGGCGGTATTTGCCGGTGAGCCAGCCGCCGGCCAGCGGGCTGAACGCCAGGTAGGCAACCTGCCGCTGGGCGCACAACGGGAGCAGCTCGGGCTCGTCCTGGCGCGCCAGCAGGGAGTAGGAGTTCTGCACAGCCTTCGGGTTGCCCGCCGCCAGGGCGGCGGCCAGCTGGGAAGCGTCGAAATTGCTGACGCCGTAGGCTCCGATCAGGCCGCGGGCCCGGGCTTCGTCAAAGGCGCCCAGCGACTCCGGCAGCGGCACGTCGGGGTCGAACTCGTGGGCGAGGTACAGCTCGACGTGGTCGACCCCGAGCCGCTCGAGGCTGGTGCGCAGCTGGCGGGCGATCCGCTCGGGCTTCAGCCCGCGGCGTACGCGTCGGCGGTGTCGAAGTGGGTGATGCCGAGCTGCCAGGCCGCGTCCATGACCGCGAGCGCCTGGTCCTCGGTCAGTCCCGCGCCGAAGAACTCCGGTGCCGAGCCGATCCCGCCGAAGCTGCCGCACCCGAGCGCGATCCTCGAGAGCGTGAGGGCCGAGGGGCGGGGCGGCCGCTCTCCCCCGAGCGTCCCGCTCATGCGCGAGCGCCGCCGGTAGTCACCCGCGGTATTCAATCAAACCCGGAGCAGGCGAGGCAACAGCGCTCCGGGGCCCCGTCGGATGCGAACGAGGTCAGCCCGGGCCGCTACATCGTCGCCGACTACTCGGATCCGGGCCAGATCGTAATCTTCGACCGCGCCGGGCACACCAAGTGGAGCTTCCGGCCGGCCGGTCCGCAGCCGCTCGACCACCCATCGCTGGCGTTGCCGTTGCCCAACGGGAACATCCTGGTCAACGACGACTATAACGACCGCGTGATCGTCATCAACCCGAGGACCAGCCGGATCGTCTGGCAGTACGGCCACTACGGCGTTCCGGGCCGCGGCGCCGGTTACCTCGCCAATCCCGACGGCGTCGACCTGGCTCCCCCCGGCTCACTGCTCATGACGCACGCGGCGACGATGGGACATCGATAACGGTCACGGCAACCGCTTCCTCTTCAACACGATCGGCCCGATCTTCGGCGGCAGCGCCAAGCAGCACACGTGGTCACTCGGTCCGCCCGGGCTCACCGACGCCGGCGGTTCCGAGTGCCCGATCCCGAGCGGTCAGCAGCGCCTGCGCGCCGGCGGCAACACCTGACGAGGCGGCGGCGAGGCCGCTGCGGCGCATCGCCTTGCGGTAGGCCACCGCCACCGCGTCGAACTTGAGGTGAAGCTCGGCTGCAAGGTCAAACGGAACCCGCTCGGGCCGCTGCGATTCGACCACCACCTGATCCTGGCCGAATATCGTGTCCTCGAACTCCTGCAGGACGCCATCGCTCTGATCGAGGTTGTAGTTCCGCCCGATCACCACGTATCCGGCGCACCGGTCAGCCGCGACCGGCTGCGAGGCGAAGAAGTACACCATGCCGCGCTCGCCGCCCCAGCCGAGCCGCAGCACGATGGTGTAGGGCAGATGCAGCTCGTACCGGCTGCGCCTTTCTGGCGGCCCGGCCTGCTCGTTGCCGAAGACGGGGAAGTCGTCCGTATTGGCGGCCTCCGGCCGGGTGATCGCGTAGTGCAGCACGTGTCCCTCGGTGCGGACCTCATGCCTCGGCACGACCGGCCGATCAGGGTCGCCGAGCAGGCCGGGATGCACCCACGGGAAATGCGCGAAGTCGGTGAAGTTCTCCACCTGGCGGGCCGCGTCGCACTGCCACCGGTACGGGCCGGCCGACAGGGTCGCCCAGGTTCCGTTTTCCAGTTCCGGGACCTCGGGAAGCGGCCAGCGCGGCTGCTCCAGGGCCACCCAGACCAGACCGTATCGTTCCCGGCAACCGAACGCCGGAATGCGGGCCTTGGCCGGAACCCGCGAGGGGTCATCCAGCTGCGGGATGGCGGAGCAGCGCCCGTCCGCCCGGTAGCGCCAGCCGTGATAGGGGCAGACGAGCTCATCGCCGCTGATCCAGCCCAGGGACAACGCGGTGCCGCGGTGCACGCAAACGTCCAGGTTCGCGCGCGGCTGGTGATCCGCGCCGCGCCACAACACCAGCGGCTCGCCCAGCAGATCGGCCTGAACGGGATGATCGGCGAGCTCATGGCTGAAGGCCACGGGATGCCAGCACGCCCGCAGGGCCGGAATATCAGCGAATACCCCAGGCGCGCTCATCGCACAGTCCACGACTGACGCGCAGAGATTAAGACGGTCTGGGCGAACACGCGCAGCGCCTCATTTGCATCCTTCCTCGTGCGCTGATCACGCCGGCGGGTGGCCGACGATCTGCTCGTAGGCCGCCGCGTCAGTCGCTCCCTCGCTGCTGATGACGAGGATCTGCGCGTCGGGACGCAGGCCGGCAGCCTTGATCGCCTGCGGGGCCTGGCGCCCGTCCCGCAGCGCGAGCAGGCCGCCGAGCGCCGCCGCGCCGGTCTCGCCGGCCACGATGCCCGCCTGGCTGAGCATGCGCATGGCCTCGCGGGCCAGCTCATCGTCGATGGCGACCAGGACGTCCAGGCCGCGCTCCACCAGCGGCCAGGCCAGCCGGGACGGGGTCCCGCAGTTGAGGCCCGCCATGATGGAGGTGTGCGGCCCGGGGATGATCACCGGATGGCCGGCGCGCACGGACTGCCCGACGCAGTCCGAGCCGACGGGCTCGACCCCGATGAGCCTCGCCCCGGCCGCCCGGACCCGGCCGCGGAAGTGGCGGACGGCAGCGGACGCGAGGGCCCCCACGCCGACCGGGACCGCGACGGCGTCGATCAGCCGGTCCGCGTCCGGCAGCTGCTCGTGCACTTCCCAGAACATGGTGGCGTAGCCGTCGATGACCCAGGCGGGGATCCGCTCGTAGCCGCGCCAGGAGGTGTCGGAGACCACCAGGCAGCCCTCGCCGGCGTCCCGGGCGCACTGCCGCACGGCCTCGTCGTAGTCGCCGTCGATCAAGGCGACCGGCGCGCCCTCGGACTCGATGGCCGTGATCCGCGTGGCCGCCGTGCCGGCGGGCACGTAGATGCGGGATGCGTAGCCGAGCGTGCGGGCTGTGCGGGCCACCGCGCGGCCGTGGTTGCCGTCCGTCGCCGCCATCAGGGTCAGGCCGCCGAGCGGGGCCAGCGCGGTCCTCAGCTCCGCCAGATCCGACCACTCCGGCTCGCTGCCCAGCAGGTGGCACAGCTCCCGGTAGGCCGCATAGGAGGCGCCCAGCATCTTGAACGACGGCAGGCCCATCCGGGACGACTCAGACTTGACCCAGACCCGGGCGACGCCGAGCGCCGCGGCGAGATCCGGGCAGTCCAGCAGCGGCGTGGCCCGGTAGCAGGGCAGCCGCCGGTGCACCTGCAGCGCGTGCCGGTGCGGCTCGATGCCCGGGATATGGCTGGCCGAGCGGTGGTTCAGCACGACTGTGTTTTCCGCTCGCCTCCGAGGCCCCGCCCGCCTCCCCGTTCCCCCCTTCGGGTCGGTCATGGCCTGTCCGGCCGTGCCGCATCCAGCAGCGCCAGTACCCGCTCTGCCGTCATTGGCAGCCGGGTCGGGCGGCACCCGGTCGCGTCGGCGATGGCGCTGGCGATGGCCGACGCGACCGGGCCCACCGGCGGCTCCCCGATCCCGCGGACGTTCAGCGGGCCCTTGCCCTCCCCGCTCTCGACGATCTCCGCCTCGACGTCCGGCATGTCCGCCGCGGTGGGGATGAAGTAGCTGGAGAACAGGCTCGACGCGGTGAGGCCATCCTCGAGGACGATCTCCTCGGTGAGTGCGTAGCCGAGCCCCTGCATGGCGCCGCCCTGGATCTGCCCCTCGACCCGCATCGGGTTGATGGCGCGGCCCACGTCATGCGAGACGATGTACCGCAGCACCCGGACCTCGCCGGTCTCCGGGTCGACCTCGACCTCGGCCGCGTGCGTGCCGTAGGTGCAGTCAGGGAAGCTGGCGCCCTGGCCCCGGGCCGAGTCGAAGGTAGCGGACTCGGCCCGCCAGGTCGCCAGGCAGGACAGCTCCGCGCAACGGATCAGCACCGAGCCGTCGGCTTGCAGCGTCAGCCAGGCCGTGGCGCGGGCCTGCACGGCCTCGTCGTAGCTGACGACCCTGGCGTACTCGAACGGCACGGAAACCATGGCGGCCCTCGCTACGCGCGCGTCACGCGGCAGCATCTTCGGCTGCCACCGCCGTCGCTCGTTCGACGGCCGCGGCCAGCACCGCATGGTTGCTGGTCACCACCGGCCGGCCGAGCCGCGCGGCGAGTTCGGGGATCGCCTCCATCGCGCCGAAGTTCGTGCAGGACGCGAACACCAGGTCGATGTCGAGCCCGCCGAGCGCCTCGACCGCGAACGCCGTGATCCGGTCGGGCGGCACCCTGGCGATCTGGTAGTTCTCGGTCATGCCCAGGCCAGCGATCCGGACTACCTCGACCCCGCCGGCCTCGATGCTCGCCCGGATCCGGTCGTTGAGCTCGTCGACGTACGGCGTCACGACGCCGACCCGACGGGCCGCCGCGCGCTCGATGGCCGTCCGCACGGCCTGGATCGTGCTGACCGTCGGCGCGCCCGTGAGCTCGCTGATCCGCTCGCACAGCTCGCGGTCGTAGTCGCTGCCGCGCAAGGCGCCGGCCGAGGTGCAGCCGAAGACCACCACATGCGGCCGCGCGGTGCCGAGGTCGCGCGCTGCAGGGAGGGTGAACTCGTCGAGCATGCGGTTCTCCCCGGCCGCGGTCGTGTCCTTCATGTACATGCGTGCCGTGTGCAGGGTCCAGCCGACAGGAAGCTCGCGGGCGAAGTCCGCCTCCATCATGGTGTTGGAGGAGGGGATCATCAGCCCGATCCGCGTGCGCTCCCCCCGCTGGTCCCGCTCGGCCCCCTTCGTCATGGCACCGCCGTCTCTCATGGCCTTCCTCCCCCGCCCCCGCACAGCTCGCGGAGCATCTCGAGCTCCTCGGCCGACGGCTCGGGGAGCTCGGTGACCTCCTCGAAGTCGAGCAGCGCCCGGTCGCTCACGACCGCGGCTGGCTGGCCCGACCTCAGGCCGGCGGCCCGCTGGCTGTCGCCGCCGGTGAGGAACCCGGGGCTGGTGATGAAGTCCACGGCATCCACGCTGTGTGCTCCTATCCGTGGAAGATCACGGATGACCCAGTCTAAGGCGCCAGACGGCCGCCCGCCTGCTGCTAGCGGACGCCGTAGAGGTGCTCGAGGGCGAGCTGGTCGAGGCGCTCGAACGCCATGCCGCGCTGGCCCAGCGCCTCCACGTCGGGGGTGAAGCCGCGCACGTCGCGCCAGGTCTCGCCGTCGCCCAGGGTCGGCACCGCCAGATCTGCAACCCGGGCCGCCGCCAGCGCCTCAGCCACTTCCGGATCCGCGCGAAACGCCCGCACCTTCTCCCGCAAGATCAGGTAATTTCGCATGCACGCCGCCGCCGACACCCACACCCCATCGTCATCCTCGGTCCGCGGCGGCTTGTAATCAAAATGCACCGGCCCCTCATACCCGCCCGCCTCCAGCGCATCCACCACCCAGAACGCCCCACGCGCATTCCCCGCCCCAAACCGCAGATCCTGGTCATACCGCGGCCCGTGTTGCCCATTCAGATCAATATGAAACAGCTTCCCGTGCCACAGCGCCTGGGTAATAGCGTGCGCGTAGTTCAGGCCGGACATCTCCTCGTGCCCGACCTCCGGATTGAGGCCGACCAGCTCGGGATGCTCCAGCTCGGTGATGAACGCCAGCGCATGACCCGCCGTCGGCAGCAGAATGTCCCCCCGCGGCTCATTCGGCTTGGGCTCGATCGCGAACCGCAGCCCGTACCCCTGATCCAGCACGTACGAGCACAGCACGTCGAACGCCTCCTTGAGCCGGTCCAGCGCCGCCCGCACGTCCTTGGCCGCCCCCGACTCCGCGCCATCACGCCCGCCCCAGCACACGTAGACCTTCGCGCCGAGGTCGGCGGCCAGGTCGAGGTTGCGCATGACCTTGGCCAGCGCGAACCGGCGCACCTCCCGGTCGTTGGCGGTGAACCCGCCCTCCTTGAAGACGGGATGCGAGAACAGATTCGTGGTCCGTTGTCGTGGAAGTTCACGCCGTACGCGCCGATCTCGGCCAGCTTGTGCACGGCACGCTCGGCGGGCATAGGCGGCCGCACGGCCGTCCCGAAGACGTCCACGCCCTGCCAGCCGACGGTCCATATCCCGAACGAGAATCGGTCGGCGTGAGTGGGTGCGTAGCGGTCTGCGCTCACGGGCCCGTTCCTTCCTTCCAGGTAGCGGTGTCATCGCGGAGCGCGGCGTGGCGCTCGCGGATCTCTGGCTGAGGGGGGCCGGTGTAGGTGGCGGTCGGCCGGGACGGCCATGCGGGCGGCTCCGGGGTCCCGGCCAGCGCCCACGCGGCCTGGCGGGCGGCTCCCAGCGCGACGTATTCCTCGGGTTCGGGCACGTCCACCGGTGAGCAGAAGATGCCAGGCGCGAGCTGTCGCACCGCGGGCGATTTCGCGCCGCCGCCGATCAGCAGCACGCGCCTGGACCGCTGGCCCTCGCCCGCTGCGGGCGGCACCGGTACGGGCCGGCCCGGCGCGGGCTGGGCGGTCGCCGCGTCGAGCCGGCCCGCGGCGTCGGCCAGCGAGGCGAGCAGGGCCTCCACCGCGGCCCGGGCCAGGTTCTGCCTGGTCGCGTTCTGCGTGGTCAGACCGCGCAGCACGCCGGTTGCGTCCGGCCGGTCCGGCGTCCGCTCGCCGTCCAGGTAGGGCAGCAGGGTGATCCCGCCCGCGCCGGGCGCCGCGGCCAGCGCGAGCGCGTCCAGCCCGGCGAGGTCGGTGCCCAGCAGCCCCGCGAACGCGGACAGCACCCGGGCCGCGTTGATCGTGCACACCAGGGGCAGGAACCGCCCGGTGGCATCGGCGAACCCTGCCACCGCGCCGGACGGATCCGCGGCGGGCATCTCGCTGACCGCGAACGCCGTGCCCGACGTCCCGATCGACACGGCGACGTCACCAGGGCCGAGGCCGAGGCCGAGCGCCGCCCCCATGTTGTCCCCGGTCCCGGCGGACACTGCCGCGCCCGACGCGGTCTGCCCGACGACCTCGCCCGGGCTCGCCACCCTGGGCAGCCGGAGCGTGCGCCCGATCGCCGACTTCACCAGATCGGGCAGCCAGATCCCCTTCGCCGGGGAGAAGTATCCGGTGCCTGACGCGTCGCCCCGGTCTGTGACCATGGGGCTCGGGCGCTCCGGCCCGGCCCGCTGTCCCAGCCCGGGGCGTTCGGCCGCCCGGCTCCGCTCACCCATCCCGCCCAGCAGCCTCCAGGTCAGCCAGTCGTGCGGCAGCAGCACGGCCGTGGCGCGGCCGGCGCTGGCCGGCTCGTGCTCGGCCAGCCAGCGCAGCTTGGTGACTGTGAACGAGGCGTTCGGCACGCTGCCGGCCTGGCTTGCCCACCACTGCGGCCCGCCGTGCTCGCGTACGAGCTCGGCCGCAGCCGGGGCCGACCGCAAGTCGTTCCAGAGCAGGGCGGGCCTGATCAACTCGCCGTCCTCGTCCAGGACGATCATGCCGTGCTGCTGCCCGGCCACGCCGACAGCGGCGGCCCGCTCGAGCAGGCCGTGGCCCGCCTGCTGCAGGGCCGCCCACCATGCGCCCGGGTCGGCCTCGGTGCCAGACGGGTGCGGCGCGCTCCCCCGGCCGACCACGGTGCCGTCCTCCGCCTCGCAGAGCACGACCTTGGTGGACTGGGTTGACGAGTCCACTCCGGCCACGAGCATGAACGCCCTCCCGCTGTCCGGCGACGCCCAAATTCGATCACAGCGACACGGAGCCTGGCCAGAGGGCCCGATATCCCCGCGGTGCGCGAAGGCACCGTTGCCATGGCGCGGATCGGCAGGACCCTGCGCAGGCGAGGCGGCTTGCTGAACGCTCGCCTCAGCCGCAGGCCGGGTAGCCGGGCCTTGGCTATGGTCAGGCGTCGGTGATGGCTGCGAGGTGCCCGTGCTACAGGACCGCGGGGCCGCTCAGTCCCTGCGCGGCACCCAGGAGAACCGGCGCACGGCAATGATCATCCCGGCGGCGCCCCAGGCCAGCACGACCAGGACCGGGACGACCGCGAACCGCTGGCCGCCGTTTGTGGCGGGCACGAACGCGGCCTGCAGGGCCACGGCCAGCGGCCGGACCGGCAGCACCGAGGCGACGTCGAGCAGCCAGTGCGGCAGGTCGTTGTCGGGAATGTAGATGCCGGAGATGAAGTAGACCGGCAGGGTGGACAGCTGCACCACCGGCCCTGCTGCCTCGGCGTTGCCGACGAGGCCGCTGAGCGCATACGCCAGGCAGCAGAACGCAGCCGCGCCGATGATCGCAACCACCGCGGCCACACCGATCGCCGCCGCGCTCACGCTGACGCCGAAGCCCAGCGCGCCGATCGCGACCAGGACCGCGACGATGACCAGCGCCGACACGATGCTGGTCGATGCGTCAGCGGCGATGAGGACCCACGCGGGCACCGGGGTGGCCCGGCGCCGTTTCAGCGACCCGGACTCGCGCTTGGCGACCAGGGTGATGAGCAGGTTGACCAGGCCTGCGCCGACGATCGCCAGGGCCGCGATGTGCGGCACGTAGTAGGCGCCGATCTTCAGGCTCACCCCGCCGGTGGACACCTTGCCGTTGTGAAACAACGACACCAGGATCAGCAGCAGCACCACCGGCAGGGCGAACGTGAAGATCCGGGCCCGCGAGTTGCGCCGGTAGGCCTGCAGCTCATACCGGGCCTGGTGCGCGACGAGCGTGACCGCGCTCACTTGCTGTCCTTCTCTGTCAGGCGCAGGTAGATCTCCTCCAGCGTGGGCCGGTGCACGGCCAGGTCGGCGAGCGGGTACCCACGCTGCGCCGCCCAGGCGGTCAGCGGGGCCAGCACCGGCACCGGCTGGTCACACGCGATCTCCGCGTGGCCGCCGGGACCAGCGGTCACCGGCGCGGGCATGACGGGCAGGTCGGCCGGGGTCAGGCCGTTCGGGAGGGTGAAGCTGATCGTGGTGGCGTCCGTGGCCCGGCCGCCGATCGTGGCCGGCGTGCCGGACGCCACGACCTTCCCGGCGGCGATGATCACGATCTGGTCGGCCAGGGCCTCGGCCTCGTCCATGTAGTGCGTGGTCAGGAAAATCGTCTTGCCCAGCTCGCGCAGGCCCGAGATCACCTCCCACGCGGTGTGGCGGGCCGACGGGTCGAACCCGGTCGTGGGCTCGTCCAGGCGCACCAGCTCGGGGTCGCCAATCAGCGCCAGCGCCATGTCGAGGCGGCGTAGCTGGCCGCCCGACAGCCGGTCGCAGCGGTCACCCGCCTTGCTGGTGAGCCCGACCAGCTCGAGCGCCCGCCCGACCGGCAGCGGCCGTGGGTAGTACCCGGCGTACATGGAGACGCACTCGCCCACGGTCAGCCAGGCCTCGGGGCCGATTCCTGGAGTACGACCCCGACCCGGGCGCGCCAGTCGGGCCCGGCGTGAGCCGGATCGGTTCCCAGCACCCGGACCTCTCCGCCAGTACGCTGGCGGAACCCCTCGAGGATCTCCACCGTGGTGGTCTTGCCCGCGCCGTTCGGGCCGAGGAAGGCCAGGATCTCGCCCCGGGCCACGTCCAGGTTGATGCCCCGCACGGCCTCGTAGTGGCCGTAGCTCATCCGCAGCCCGCGCACCGTGATCACGTCCGCCCGGCCGCCCGGCGCCGGGGCGTGCCTGGCGCCCGCGCCCGCGGTGACCGCGCTGGCGGTGACCGCGCTCGCGACGCTGGCGTGCGCTCGGACCGCAGACCCGCTCGGCTCAGCCATCGCCGCGGAACCCGTCGTGCTCCCCGATCGCGTCGGCCACGCGCCGGGCGATGCCCCGGTTGTTGACCGCCATCATCGTGAGCATCAGCAGAGGGATCGGCATCCCCATCCCGCGGACATGGAAGACGGTCCCGCCCGGCTCCTCGCTAAGGGACACCTTCGCGCGGACGAACGAGTTCTTCAAGACCTCCAGCTCCCGGTGTCCCCGCTCGTGCTGATCTTCAGATCTTCGCCCAGCCGGCCGCGGATCACCGCGGCAGTGTCCTCAGCGGTTATCCCGCGGCGCCTGACCTTGACCTGGGGCATTGCCGTCTCCTCGTGCTGCCGGCCGCGCGTGCCGCCGTCCAGACTATAGATCGATTCGATATAACGACACCCTCATCGGCTGCCTGCCAAGGTGCCACAAGCTATCCACGTTCTGGTCGATTTGCGACCCTAGGATATAGATCGATTCGACACGCGTGAAGAGCCATTGATCTGCGCGCTTAAGCTTGTCGCCCATGGCGGGGCGACAGCCGACGGACTTCGAGCAGGTGCTGCTCGGCGCGATCGCCAGGGCCCCGTCGACGGGCTACGACCTGAAGCAGGAGTTCGCCACCACGCCGCTCGGGGTGTACCAGCCAAGCTCAGGGGCCCTCTATCCGGCGCTGCGCCGCCTCGAGCGCCGCGGTCTGCTGCGGGCCGAGCCGGGCCAGCCCGGTGATCACGCAGGCGCGCGGCGTCGTTACGTCTATCAGATCACCGAGCAGGGCCGCGAGGCCCATGTCGCCTGGGTGCGCCAGCCCGTCGACCCGGCCACGATCGCCCGCGACCTGCCGCTGCACATGATGCGGTTCGTGATCTGGCCGACCTTCGGGACGCGCTGGCGGGACTCATCAACGGGCTGGAGGCTTACGCCGCGGCCGCGCCGTTCGAGGACCGCCACAGCCCGCTGGCCCTGGATCACGGGATAGCGACGTTTACCGCCAGCCTGGCCTGGGCCAAGCGGACGTTCAACACGCTCGCCCGGGAGCCCGGCCCCTGACGGGTCACCTATAGGTCTCGACCATCGGGCAGCGGGCGCAGACCGCTGCGGCCGCGGTTGAGGACGAACAAGTCGACGCCCCGCTCCACCGCCAGCCAGGAGCAGGCCGAGCTGATGGTTCCGCTGCCGCCGATGAACAGGACCCTGAGACCGCTCACGGCCCCACCATAGGCTCGCGGAGCTTGCTCCGCGGCTGCGTCCTCCCGCTCGCCTGCCGTCAGCTCTGGCCACGAGCGCCCGGACGCTTCGCAGGATGCCCGGGTGAGCTGGCGGTTACGATGACCTCGTCGCCAACGTGCGGGGAGACACGCGATGCCAGGGGCTCAGGAGCGGTGGGATCAGCTCGCCGAGCCCAGTGTGCGCAGGCAGGAGGCACCCACGCAGCTCGATCCGCCGCCGATCGCCGACCGGCCCGAGCGCGGGTCGCTCGCGGATCTGCGGCGGCGACTCGAGCGGCTGCCGGCCGGCCATCCTTCCTCGCCGTACCACGACGACCTGTCACGCAAGCCGCCGGTCGCCCGGCTGAAGGATCTTGAGCTGCCGCTGCACGGCAACGAGCGCGACACCAACGGCGCCGCGAAGCACGATGACCACGAGCTGGCCGAAGGCGCGGCCGCGACTGAGAGAGCCGAGGCCGTCACACACAACGGTTCGGGCGGCCGGAGTCAAGCGGCACACGAGCTCACCACGGCCGACTGGAGTAGCACTGCCGACGGAAGCAGCACCGCCGACGGAAGCAGCACCGCCGAGGGAAGCAGCTCCGGCGACAGAAGCAGCACCGCCGAGGGAAGCAGCACCGGCGACTTGAGCAGCAGCGCCGAGCGGATCAGGGCAGACGACGGGATCAGTACAGACGACGGGCTCGCAGGAGAGGACCGGGTCGGCATAGACGGCGGGCTCGGCACACCTCGCTGGAGCACAGACCTCCTGAGCAGCACAAACGACCGGCTCAGCGCGACCGACGGACTCAGCGCGACCGACTGGAGCACCGCGGTCGACGAGGTCAGCGCCGCGGACGAGGTCAGCACTACCCGCTGGGCCAGCGCAGACCACCTGAGCACCACGAACCGGGTGAGCAATGCAGACCGCGTGAGCAGTGCAGACCGCGTGAGCAGTGCAGACCGCGTGAGCAGCACCGACCGCGTGACCAGTACCGACCGCGTGAGCACAACAGACCACGTGAGCAGCACGGCCGAGTGGAACCGGACCACCGAGTGGAACCCAACCGCCCAGTGGGGCACTACACCCGACTGGGACCGCTCAGCCAATGATCGGGACGGCTCAACCAACCACGAGGGCGCGGCCAAGCCAGAGTGGGCAGAACCGGAGCCGGCGATCGAGACCGACGGCCACGCGGCGGTCGACGCGGCGCGAAACCGCGTGACCGACGAGCCTCGATCGGGCCTGGATGGGTCCTGGGAGTGGAACGGCAGGTACCTCGCTCCGGACGAGTGCCAGATCGCTGACGAGGCGCTGGGTCGCTATCGCACGGCCGAGGGACGGAACGTGTTCGGCAGCTATGGTCACAGCGGCCTGACGCCCGCGATGCGCCGCCTTGAGGCTCAGCTCGGGCGCGGGCAACTGCTGCCAGACACCGAGAACTACGCGCTGAAGTCCGCCGACCTCTTCAAGGAAGGGCTCGCCGACCTGATCCAGCGGCACCCCGACAAGTCGGCGGAGGAACTCGTGCACGAAGTGCACGATGGCATCCGGTACGCCTACATCTTCGACGCCGACTATTATGCCGACGCCACTCTGCAAGTCCACAGCAGGCTCAAAGGCCAGGGGTTCGAGCTGGAGGTCAGAAGGAACAGCTGGCGGAACCCCGAGTACAAAGGCATCAATACCCGCTGGCGAGACCCTGCGCACGACATAGTTTTCGAAGTGCAATTCCACACGGCGTCGAGCTGGGATGCTAAGCAGCGCGCTCACACCGCTTGCCAGGAGATCATGGACCCGGCAGCGCTGCCTGCGGAGCGGGTGCGGCTTCGGGCCCGTCTGGCGGAGATCTCGGCCGCGGTTCCCGTGCCGCCGAGGTGTGCGGCCATCCCGGACTACCGCAAGGAAAGCCCGTAGAAGCGTGGCCGACGTTCGGTACTACGCCATAGTGGGGGCCGGGCGAACCGCGCAGACGCCCTCAGGTCTGGCCCGCCGCAGGTTCGTGGCTGCTGGTCCGGTCGACGAGGCCCTGCGCCGCGACCTTACCTGGGAACCAGACTCGGCGATTGTCGAGTGGGAGTACGGCGCGGTGGGCGCCGATCTGGTCGAGATCAGCCAGGCAGCGGCGGACCGGCTGATTGCAGGATTCCGGCTGATGTGGGGCGCGCGAGGCTGACGGCATCCGCCCCGGGACCACCCGGCGGCGCGACTGCTCGCTCAGCCCGGCAGCGACGCGCCGCTCTGCGCCGGGTCATCGCCGAGCGGCTCCGGTGTGCCTTTCGATCCCAGGCCGGCCTTGTCGAAGAACTCGCGGATCAGTGACTGCTGCCGCTGGCGCAGCTGCTCGAAGTGCTTGCCGACCGCCTCTTCCCCGATCGCCTCGGCGGTCAGGTAGAGATCCTTAATCTGTTCTATCTTCTCTTGCGTGTCCGAGGACGGCGGCTCGGCGTGTACGGGCCGGTAGACCTCATCCGAGGGACTGCCGCGGCCGCGCTCCGGACTCGGCTTCGGGGCCGGCTCCCACACCGAGAACGGCTTCGGCGCGGGGACGGGCTCACTCGGGCGAGGCGCCGATGCGAGTCGGTCCGTGCCGCGGATCACCGGGATCGGCGAGGTATCGTCGTCTTCCCGAGGTCCGTCGAGTTCCGAGGCCTCCGAGCCTGCGGCCTCCGGATACGCCGTTCCTGCCGCGCTGGCGAAGCGTGGCGATGCTGCCCGCCCCGGCGCCGGACCGGCCGCAGCAGCTAAGTAGCCGGCCTCCGGGCCAGCCACGTGCTCGGCGTCCGGATCACTCGCGTACGGCGGCGCCTGGCCGCTCATCTGCTCGGGTTCCGGGCCAGCTGCGTACGCGGGCTGCGGACCGGTCAGGTACCCAGGCCCCGGGGCGTTCAGGTATCTGTGCCGCGGGCCGCTCTTGTAGCGGTGCCGGGGTCCGGTCGCGGGGCTGGGCTCATGGCCGTTCCCATCGCGCCTGCCCAGGTCGTCGGACAGCCAGGCCGTGACGCCCGTGGGCCCGGCGCGATCCCAGTCATCCTCGCCGCCGGGACGCCAGTCCGCGTCATCGCCGCGATCCCAGTCATCCTCGCCGCCGGGACGCCAGTCCGCGTCACCGCCGCGATCCCAGTCATCCTCGCCGCCGGGACTCCGTGCCTGGACAGGGCCGGGATTCCAGCCGTCGTCCAGGTACGGCTGCCAGCCCTCATCCGCGTAGTCGTCGGACCCGGGCGGGCCCTCGTCGACCGGCTCCTGCCATGACGGCAGGACGCGTTGCGGAAGGAGCCCGGCTCCTGCCGTCGGCAGCGGGCTGCGCCATTCCCCGGCTGGTTCGCGTCGCGGGCCGGTCCTGGCGCCGGCTGCCCGGCGACGCCTGCCAGGCCCACGGCGGTCGGCGCGGCCGCGGTCGGCGCGACCGCGGTCGGCGCGGCCGCGGTCGGCCCGGCCGATCGTCAGCGCGCCGAGCAGGACAACGCCGATCCCCAGCCCGCCAGCCGCGAGGAGCTCGCCCGTGCGCAAGAGTCCCGGCCCGATGTGGTCAGACTTCAGCCGCAGAACCTCGCTGACGAAGACCATCAACAGACCGGTGATCAGCATCACCGCGCCGACGATCGTCAGGCCCATGGCCAAACGCATGCGTCCCGAAGCCGCCGAGCCTGACCTCACGGCCCAACCATCGCATGCAGCGCACAGCGTCGCAACCGATCTGCAATGGCCGCCCGCCCAAGCCATCGGGGTCCTCTGGCCGGCCGCTGCCCGAAATAATCGCCATGAACAAATGGCGGCCGGCCGTGCAGCCGCACGCGCCGGTCCCGCGACAGCTCAGCATGCCCACACCTGCTGCATGGCCTGCGTGAACGCCTCGGCGGGCTGAGCACCCGAGATGCCGTACTTCCCGTCGACCACGTAGAACGGCACCCCCGTTATGCCCAGCGCCCTCGCCTCGTCCTCGTCGGCCCGGACGGCGTCACCGCAGCTGCCGTCCTCGAGCGCCTGGACCACCTCGACCTCGTCACGATGCTCGAAGCCCGCCAGGCCGCGCGCGAAACGGCGCTCGCCGATGTAGCACCATGGGGCAGACGATGTCACTCCAGATGTCCACGCGCATGAGAGTCCTCCGGTATTCGGGCTCGATCCTTCGCCATCCGCTGTAACGCGCAAATACAGAACGCATGTTCCGCCGCGCCATGCCGTCGCCCCGGCCGCGGCCAGGCCGTGCGACGACCGGGCCGGCGCGCTGGTCGGGTCATGGACCAGTGAATAGCCACGGGCTAGGCTCCCAGGTGCGGACAATTCCGGTCGGCCTGCTCGATCATTGGCGGGTTGTTAGCAGTTGGCGGCTTAATTAAGCGATGGAGCGCAGGAGTGACGGAGGCGGCGAGCGACGGTAAGACCGCCCCCATGCGGCGCGCCGCGGTGAACCGCGTGAACCACCCGGAAAGGGTGGCGGCGTGAGCACGCTCACCAGAGCCAACTCACACGCAACGGATGGGAGAATACGGCAATGCGGGCCCTGCTCATCATCGCGCTGCTGACCGCCTGGTTCCTGCCCCTGATCATTGCCGCGCTGTACAAGCTGCCGCACCAGGGCCCGATCGCCGTGCTGTCGCTGCTGCTGGGCTGGACCGGCGCGGGCTGGCTGGCG
>WNFN01211701.1_pt2 | contig 17544 bp, 17 predicted proteins | sample 5400161 | NCBI WGS metagenome assembly WNFN01 (sample SAMN13153353, study PRJNA577476) | soil metagenome | isolation source: 80 cm saprolite on Douglas fir-dominated hillslope | place: USA:California | collected 2013-09-17 | reverse complement strand
GCGGGACCGAGATGGAAGGCGAAGTCGGAGTCGAAAACCTGTCTACGGAGACCCGATTGTGGGATGTGGATCCACCGCTCTGCGCGGCAGCCGTAGGTCAGGGGTAGCAGTTCCCAGTTCCCAGTTCTCAACCGTCACTCCTCGTATTCACGTAACGCCACCCAGCAGTCAGGCTCACGATTTTTTGTGTGAGGTCGTTTCAGCGATGGCGCAACTACCGCAGGATGAATTACCGCCCAGGCGCGGCGCAGCCGATTTTCTCGAACGCGGAGATGATTTTTTGATGGGGAGGGCGGAGGAGGACTGAAACCCGCTCAGAACGGGCCGTCTGCAGTATGACGAGAAACGTCCCGAACTGCAAGCCAAAACCATCTGTCGCCAAGAAATTCAGCGCCCCTCTGCAAAGGATTTCGCAATTCCTTCACTCGCAGCCCCTAAACGTTGCAAGTTTCTATCATTCCACGTTGTACACTCCCTTAACATGCGTGTGAAAATTCTGGGCTCGGCTGCGGGCGGCGGATTTCCCCAGTGGAATTGCGCCTGTTCCAATTGCAGTGCCCTTCGAGCCGGCACATTCCAGGGCAAGGCCCGCACCCAGACTCAGGTTGCCATCAGTCAGGACGGGCGCTCCTGGTTTCTGCTGGGAGCCTCCCCAGACCTGCGCGCGCAAATTGAAGCCACGCCCGAACTTCACCCGCGCGATGGTGTCCGCCAGTCGCCCATCGCAGGCGTCGTGTTGGCCAATGCCGACGTTGACCATGTTCTCGGCCTGCTGCTGTTGCGTGAATTGCAGCCGCTACGCATCCATGCCACCGCTTCCATTCGCCGGATTCTCCGCGAAGAAAATTCAATGTTCGGCATGCTTCATCGCATCACCGATCAGGCAACGTGGGTTGACTTCAGACCGGACATTTCATTTCTGCTCTGCAATCCTGGCGGAGAAAATTCCGCCCTGCGATGCCGTGCCCTGTCGCTGGGAACACACTATCCGCCCTACGTCACTCCCAAGCGGCAGTCCGAACTCATCGTCGGGGAGGCCTCTCTAGGCTTGCTGATCGATTCTCCATCGGGCAAGCGCCTCGCCTACATGCCCGCCGTGCCCCAAGTCGACGACGCACTGCTCGAGGAATTCGAATCCGCGGATCTACTTCTTTTCGACGGCACATTCTGGAGCGACGACGAACTAATCCGCGTACAGGGCAGCGGAGAGACGGGGCAAACCGCCCGTCAGATGGGCCACATCCCCGTCTCGTCTCCGCAGGGAAGCCTGAGCAGGTTGGCGGGACTCCGTCGCCCACGTAAAATCTATCTGCACATCAACAACACCAATCCCATGCTGGATGAGGCTCGTCCCGAGCTTCGTCAGGTTCGCGAGTCGGGTTGGCAGATCGCGGAGGATGGATGGCAGTACGACCTGTAGAAGCCGGAAACCCGCCTTCGAATGCGGCGGACCCGGCGAGCCTGCTCTCGCTGGAGCAACTGCAAGCTCAACTGCGCGCCGTGGGCGAAGAACGCTATCACCATAAGCATCCCTTCCATCTCATGATGCACGAGGGCCGCCTCAGCCGCGGACAGCTCCAGGCGTGGGCCTTGAACCGCTACTACTACCAGAGCATTATTCCGATCAAAGATTCGATCATTCTCTCCCGCGGTCCCGACCCGGTTTTCCGTCGCGCCTGGCGCAAACGCGTGGTCGACCATGACGGCGACGCCACCAGCGAAGGCGGCATTAAACGCTGGCTGAAACTTGCCGAAGCCACTGGACTGAGCGCCGAGCAGGTTCGCGCCGGCAAAGGGATCCTTCCGGCCACCCGCTTCGCCGTCAACGAATACCTGAACATCGTCCGCAGCCGGAGTCTGCTCGAGGCCGTAGCCTCGTCGCTGACCGAGCTGTTTTCTCGCGACCTGATTTCATTGCGCATGGAAAAGCTGCGACAGCATTATCCGTGGCTCTCGGGCGGTTTGGATTACTTCGAAGCGCGGCTCACGCAGGCACCGGAAGACGCCAAGTTCGCGGTCAACTATGTTTACGACCACGCCAAGACTCGCGCCGAACAGGAGCTTGCCATCCAGGCGCTGCGCGACAAGTGCGACATTCTGTGGGCCCAGCTCGACGCGCTTCATTTTGCTTACGTGCAGCCGGGCTGGCCGCCGCCGGGCGCGTTCCGCATCGAGGGCAGCTAATTCTGTGTCCGTACGTTCGCGGCGTGAGCCGGATGTGCTTTGAAAGGGCGCGGCTTCCAGCCGCGCCGCATCCGACGCAAGAAGAAAAGGGCTTTAGCCCCTGAGGTACCTGGTGAGAATATTAGAGCTCGCGTTACCAGCGATTCGGCGTGTTTTGGGGACAGAACACTAGCATGCCCCCTCCCGACGATTCCAGCCGTCCCCGTCTGGCCCCCGGCTGCCGCTGGGGCGGCAGCGAGGAAAATCGCGTGATCCTGTTTCCCGAAGGCGCCATTCAGCTGCAAAGCACGGGGAGGCAAGTGCTCGAGCGCTGCGACGGACAGCGGACATTCCTCGAGATCATCGGGGAATTGCAGGGTCAGTACGCCGCCTCCGACCCGGCCAAGATTCGAGACGACATCGGCAAGTTCCTCGAGCAATTGCGACAGAAGCGTATTGTGGATTATTAGGCGAGTTTCACAGTCGCTGTATCCCGCTAAGAACGGTCATCCCGACCGGAGCTACCCATTCCCGCAGGGAACCTCGACGTAGCTTCCAGGCATGGCCGCGTTTACCGCCGCCGCGACTCTTGCGGTGTGCAATCGAACCAGCGGCCACTGCGGAGTGCTAAGCACCACAACCGCTATCCTGCGGGCCGTAAGATTCTGCTGGTATCGGATGTTCTTGTCAGCAGTTAGAAAAACGTCAAATCCGGCCCGCTCCGCTTCGGTTAGCAAGTCGCCGTTGGAAAGCGTGTCCCATCCTCGATTTCTTGCCTCTGTGACCGTGTGGCCGATCAGGTAAGAAGACAACGGGGCTGGTGTGCTGTGGTCAAAAAGAACGTGCATCGGGGGCGGACGCGGGTACTGGCTCAACCGGGACGGGGGCAGCAAGGCTGCGAGCGGCAAACTCCAGAACCTCGATCACCTGCTCCTTAGAAATGTGAAACCACTCCGTAATCTCATCTACGGTGGCTCCAGCTTCGAGGTTTTCGAATACGGCGGAAACTGGCATTCGGGTATCGCGAAACACCCATGCGCCGCCCAATCTTCCCGGCACGCTTTCAACGGCGTGACATTGGGACCAATCCAGAGTTGCCATGGTTCTTATCCCCTCTTAATCTTAACCTTGTGGAGATGGTGCAGCAATAGGACAACAGCCCATAACTCCTTTATTCTATGAATTGCGGCTTCAGCACGATGATTCGTCGCCATCACCCATGGTTCCCAACCCTCTAGCCCTCATCGCCGAAATCACGCACCGCTGCCCGCTGCACTGCGTCTATTGCTCCAACCCATTGCAGATGGCCAGCGCGCACTCCGAACTTTCCACGAGGGAGTGGCAAAGCATTTTCGCGCAGGCGGGCAAGCTCGGAATGTTGCACGCGCACTTCACGGGCGGCGAACCGCTGGCACGGCCAGATCTGGCTGAACTTATCGCCAGCGCGCGTGCCGCCGGACTCTATGCCAATCTGATCACCTCCGGCATCGGCCTGGCGGAGCCGCGAATGCAGGCTCTGGTCGCCGCCGGTCTGGATCACATTCAACTCAGCTTCCAGGATTCCCGCGAGGACGCCGCAAACTGGATCGCCGGAGCCAAAGTCCACGCGCACAAGATTGAATTGTCGCGCATCATTCGCCAGCACAAAATCGCTTTCACCGTGAATCTCGTCGTGCACCGGCAGAACCTCGACCATCTGGAAGAAATGATCGCGTTCATCGAACAACTGAATCCAGAACGCGTGGAGATCGCTCACGCCCAGTACTACGGATGGGCGCTGCTCAACCGTGCAACGCTGATGCCGACGCGCGCACAACTCGAGAAAGCAGTCGAGATCGTGACCGCCGCCGAAAAGCGCCTGGCAGGACGGATTCGCATCGACTCGGTCGTGCCCGATTACTACGCGAAATATCCCAAGGCTTGCATGGGTGGATGGGGGCGGCGCCTGATGTTGATTAACCCGGCGGGCAAGGTTCTCCCCTGCCACGCGGCTGAGGTGATTCCGGGGCTTGAATTCGAAAACACGCGAGAGCAGACTTTGGAATGGATCTGGCAGGAATCTGCGTCATTCCAGCGTTTCCGCGGCGAAGCCTGGATGCCGGAACCATGCCGCAGTTGCGATCGCCGCACAGAAGATTTCGGTGGCTGCCGCTGTCAGGCCTTGCTGCTGACGGGAGATCCCACGGCGACCGATCCCGCCTGCACTCTGGCCCCTGCACACGCCATCATCGACGCAGTCCTTGACGAGGTCAATTCAGATACTACGATTGCGCAGCCGACGCCGGCGGCGTCACTGGTGCAACTTCAGCAGCAAACCTCCGGCCATTGGGACTACCGCACGAACCCCGAATAGCCGCGCCTCTGCCTTCGTCATCGATACCGTTACCAGCGCAGCCCGATCGTGATCGGCCTGAAGGCGGTCGTGATGTTGTTGTGTGTGCCATGGAGATAGCGGAATTCGCCGTAGAGTTCAAGGTTCCCGTGAAGCTTGCGCGCCACGCCTCCACCAAGATTAAAACCAAATTCATTCTGACTTTCGGCGAGGAAATTCTTGTTGAGAGGAACATTCCCATTGAAGCAGGTTCCCCACCAGGTCCAGAACGCGTTGCAGGCCGACCCCGGAACTGCTGTCGACGAGTCGAGCTTGCCCGAACGATGATAGAAACCCGGTCCAACGAAAAGGTATCCGCTGTATTTCTGCGTGACCGGAATATTGATGACCGGATCGAGCGTCAGTGCATAGACGTGATCTGTGCCACCCGGGGCCTGAGCCAATTGCAGCGCAGAGGTGCGCAGGGGCAGATTGGCCCACATGAAATCCAGCCTCAAGCCGAAATATTTATTGAAGTTCCGCGCCGCACCCACCGTCGCCACTCCTCCGCCGCCCTTCACGAAGGTTCTGGTCGTGCCATTGGGAAGATTCAGTCCTCCGCCCACATTGAACGTCCAGTTGCGATAGTCATGCGGGCGGGTTTTGCGTTGCCGCGTCGTATCCACTTCCGGAGTTTCCTGACCGCTGGAACTGGAACTGGTGGAAGGCTGCTGGCTATCCGGCGCCTGCTGCGCGGGAAGCGTTCCCGCCGCGAGCACCGCGAACACGGCAAGCATCACGAACTTTCGAATCATTCATTCTCCTCCCGCTACCGGGCGTGCTTGCGGACCGAGCGCTCGGCATCGAGAGGCGCTGGCAAAGATCATGTCCGCGATTCTCCCGCCGCCGCTAGCTTCCCACGGGCAGCAGGAACGCACCATCTTATCAACTTTGATGCAGTTTCCGCCCCTACAGCCGCCCTGCACGGTCATCGTCTCCGCATTGCATGACCTGATCCCATTGAGAAGAAATTGAGAAGACAGATTGCCAAAAGCTGATCCCAACCCTAACCCGCAGCCCGCCACAAAAGGCTGCCGCGTCGCTCTCATTGGTTTCGGAACCGTGGGCCGCGTTGTGGCAAAAATCCTCTGCGAGAGCCCGGACAGCTCCCTGCGCCTCACTCACATCTGCAACCGCAATGTGGAGAGAAAAAAACAGTCCTGGGTACCCAACGATGTGATCTGGACGGAGGACTTTCAGTCGGCCCTCACTTCGGACGCCGACATCGTGATCGAGTTGATCGGTGGCCTGGCGCCCGCCGAGCAGATCGTCCGCGGCGCATTACAGGCGGGCAAGTCCGTGGTCACGGCCAACAAACAGCTCATCGCCCGTCACGGCCCCGATCTATTGCAACTCGCCAGTTCGCGCGGATGCCAGATCGAGTTCGGCGCTTCCGTCGCCGGTGGCGTGCCGGTTCTCCCCGCACTGCGTACGGGCTTATGCGGAGATCGGCTGCACGGCATCGCCGGAATTTTAAACGGCACCTGCAACTACATCCTGAGCCGGATTGAAAACGCGAGAATTCCGTTCAGTGAAGCGCTGGAAGAAGCGCAAGCCCGGGGCTACGCCGAAGCCGACGCCTCCGAGGATCTCGATGGCGGCGATGCCCGCGCCAAACTCGCGATCCTCGCCCTTGCCGGACTCCAAAGCCGGGTCACACCAGAAGCCATCCGCGCCCGCACCATTCGCGCCGTCGACGCCGTGGACTTCGATTACGCCGCGGAACTCAACTGTACGATCCGCCAGATATCGCGGGCGGATTTGCAGGAAACCGCGCTATTCGCCGAAGTTGGACCGAGCCTGGTCCCAGCCATTTCGCCATTCGGTCGCGTGCAGAATAATCAGAACATGGTTTTGACCTCGGGCAAGTACGGCGGGGATGTGGCATTTCTAGGCGCGGGAGCGGGAGGGGATCCAACGGCGGTAGCCGTAGTTTCCGACCTGTTGTTCGTCGCGCAGAATCTTTCCACGGGTTCCCGGCCACAACTGCCGCAGCAGCTATCGACCCCGAAAGTAAGCTGCGACTTCGAGACTCCGTGGTACCTGCGCTTTCTGGTGCGGGACCGCCCCGGAATCGTGGCAAGGCTCGCCGCAATCCTGGCCGCGCATCATCTGAACATTGATTCCGTGCTGCAGAAACCGGGCTACGACAAAACGGCTCTTCCTTTTGTGATCACGCTTGAGCCCTGCCGGGATTCGCTGTTGCATCCCGCACTCGCGGAAATGTCAGCGCTCGACTTCGCGATCAAGCCGTGTCTCTGCCTGCCGATTTTGCGTTAGGGAGCGGTTGCGCGGCTCGCCGCGTTGCGTTTTTCATCGCAGCGAGCCTGCTCGGCCAGTTAATTCCAGAAAGGATTGTCCAGCCCGGCGGGTGCGAGAGCGCTGTTCGCATTCGCTTCAGCGCCGGAGTCATCTGATATCTTCTCGTCCAGAAAACGAGAAGTGGTGGGGCTGATTTCGTCTTTCCTCTCCGGCGTATGGGGAGAGGGATACTCGGATTTCATGAAGACCTGAGTCTCGCTGCTGCAAAATTTTGATCGTTCGCATCGAAAAATCCGCACCGAATGGGCTTAATCTTGTTTTTGGGTAGTCAGCGCGTTCAGGCTCCGACAAAGGCCAACCTTTAGGCCGTTCGCTAAGCCGTCCCCGCTGCGATAAAGCCACGATCCTTAGAGCGGAGCTTTTCTCCCATTTGCGGTAAGATTTCGGATTCGTATCAGGGCCCGACTTCAGTCGTGCCATAAGGCCGCTGAAAAACCCTTTGGCTTTAGCCGCTGGGGTTAGATTTCGTCCCGAATGGCTTTTTCGTAGGCGCTTCAGCTAGCCAATCATCATTCAAAGCGAGGGATACATTTCATGAAATACCGCAAGCTGGGCCGTACCGGTTTTGAAGTGAGCGACGTCGCCTACGGACTTTGGGGCATGAGCGGCTGGACTGGTTCTGACAACGCGGAATCGCTCGCGTCCCTGCAACTGTCCGTCGATCTCGGCTGCAATTTCTTCGATACAGCATGGGCCTACGGCGACGGCAAGAGCGACGGCCTGCTCGGCGAGATCCTGAATCGCAACTCGAAGAAGCGCCTCTATGCCGCGTCGAAAATTCCGCCGGGAAATTTGCAGTGGCCGGCATTGCCAAAATATAAATACAAAGATGTGTTCTCCCCGAAACACGTGTTCAAGCACGCCGACCTGATCCGCAAGAAGCTCCGCGTCGACTCGATTGACCTGCTTCAATTCCATGTCTGGGACGACAGTTGGACCGATGAACCCGATTTCCGTTCCACCGTCGAGAAGCTGAAGCACGATGGGTGGATCCGTTATTTCGGGCTAAGCCTCAACCGGTGGGAGCCTGAAAACGGCATCAAGGCCCTGCGGACGGGTCTGGTTGATGCCGTGCAAGTGATCTACAACATCTTCGATCAGTCCCCCGAGGACGAACTCTTCCCCGTCTGCCAGGAACTTAACATCGGCGTCATTGCCCGCGTCCCCTTTGATGAAGGCAGCCTCGGCGGCAAGATGACCCTGGAAACTCGCTTCCCCAAAGATGACTGGCGTTCCGGATACTTCGGTCCGGAGAACCTGGGCAACACGATCAAGCGCGTCGACAAGCTGAGACAAATCCTGCCAGCACGAATGACTCTTCCCGAGATGGCCTTGCGCTTCATCCTGTCCCATCCCGCAGTGAGCACTCTCATCGCTGGGATGCGGAAGCCCGAGCACGTACGGCAGAACATCGCCGTCAGCGACGCTGGGCCGCTCGATACTGCGCTACTCGCAGAATTGAAAAAACATCGCTGGGACCGCGAACCGCAACGCTGGTCAGATTAGACGTCTCGCGCACTCCACCTGAGATACCGAAAATAGATCATGGCTGTACGAATGGATAAGTGGCTTTGGGCCGCCAGGTTCTTCAAGACCCGCACATTGGCCGCGCGAGCCTGTGAACTCGGCAGGATTCAATCCAACGGGCAGCGCGCCAAGGCTGCGCGCGAGGTCCGGATTGGAGACATGTTGCGCGTGACAAACGACGGCGGCGACTTTCAGGTAGAAGTCCTGCTCCTCAGCGAAGTGCGCGGTCCCGCTTCGGTTGCCCAAACGCTGTACCGCGAGACGGAGGCCAGCCGGGAACAGCGCCTGAAGATAGCAGCGGAACGTAAGGCAATGAAGCAGTTCGAACAGTTACCCGCAGGCAGACCATCAAAACGGGATCGCGGGAAAATTATCAAATTCCGCGGGAGAGCTTGAAGCTTACAAGAGACCAACCCAATCCCCTTTCTACGGCCGCTGGTAGTAGTGACCCTCCCCAGCTAACCTCCGTTCAGCCCCGACGGTCCCCAGGTCCGACGCGGACGACATTCATATTCACGCTTAGGAAGAACTCTTGCTCAGAAGAGCCGTTCTTGTGTTCGTCTCCGCGTTGTTACTCATCTCCTCTTCCCAGGCCCAGAATCCAAGGGGATCACTGCGCGGCACGGTTCAGGATGTCACCGGCGCTCGCGTTCCGTCAGCGAAAATCGTCCTCCAGACCGGAGATTCCTCGATGCAGCGCGAGGCCGTCAGCGAAGACCGCGGCGAGTTTCGCATTGACGATCTGCTCCCCGGCTCCTACCAGGTCACAGTGAACGCCACGGGATTCGCGCCAGCCCAGGCGAACGTCTCCATCGCCGTCAGTTCTGTCCGCGACGTCACGGTCACGCTCAAGCCCTTGGCGGCACCCGAGACGGTTAATGTTTCGGGCCAGACCTCCTCCATTACTACGCAGCCCATCGATCTCGCCAGCGTAGTGCATCAGGGAATCATCACCGATCACGATTTGCAGACTCTTCCCCTCGCCGCCCGCAGCTTCGCCAACATCGCTTATCTCGCTCCCGGAACCGAGCCGGTAGAACCTTCCGACCCGACCAAAGCACGCATTACAGCTGTCTCCACCGGCGGAAGCTCCGGCCTCAACAATGATCTTTCGGTCGACGGTGGCGACAATTCCGATGACTGGATTGGCGGCTTCCTGCAGAATTTTTCTCCGGACGCCATCCAGGAGTTCGCCGTGCGCACCGCGAATGAAGACGCCGACACTGGCGGCACCACCGCCGGCTCCGTCGTTATCACCACCAAACGCGGCACCAGCAACTGGCACGGCGGCGCAGCCTTCTACGGACGCGCCGCTTCACTCAATGCACGTTTCCCCATCGAAAATCCCGCACCCAATCCCAAACAACCCTTCTCCCGCCAGAATTACGTCGCCACACTAGGCGGTCCGCTCAAGAAAGATAAAGTCTGGATTTTCTCTTCCTTCGAACACGTACACGAAAACGCCAGCATCGCTTACAGCCCCGCCAGCACCTCGCAGTTCGAGGCGCTCGCAACGCTGGCATCGCAGGGCCTGATTCCCGGCGTCAGTTCCATCGCCGTCCCCCAAAACGTGCCCATTCCATTTCGCGATTACATCGGATCGCTGCGTTTCGACTGGGCGCAGTCCACGAAATCGCAGTGGTTCCTGCGCACCTCGGAAGACAGCTACCTCACGCACAACGCGCTGGTACAGCAAGCCACGTTGCCTTCCACGGGACTAACCACGCACAACAACTACTTGAACACGGTAATCAGCAATACCTATGCCTTTAACCCCACGTGGCTCGGCACCTTCGTCTTCGACGCCAGCGAATTGCACCTCACTCAAACCCGCAACTCCAATCTCGGCTTCGCTCTGGCATTCCCCTTCAGTTCAACTTCGCTGACTGTCTCCGGCTTCGAGACCTTCGGCGACAATCAGTTCGCCACGCCAATCACTTTATTTCCTTCTCTCCGCAATCAGCAGAAGTATCAGATCCGTTACGACGTGAGCCACGCAACCGGAGACCACTCCATCAAATTTGGAATTAATTTCATTCACGAGCCAGTCCTCGGCGGCGCATTTCCCGGCAATCAGGAGACTCTCTACTCTTTCCCTAATGACCCGACCTACTACGTCAATCAGCCGCCCGCAGTGTTCACGACCGATCTGATCGCGGGAGCCCGCACCACTCCCGCAACCGACGGCAGCTTCTCTCAAAACATCCAGCGGCTCGCCCTCTATGCCCAGGATTCCTGGCGGCTCTCGCGCCACGTCACCGTCAACTACGGCCTCCGATATCAAACTACATTCGGACTCTTCCTCGCCTCCGGTCGCAGCCAGGAAGCCAATCCCTCATTTTCGCTGCTGCCCTCCTTCGGACTTCCGCTTCGCGTGCCCCACGACGACCCCAAGCAATTCGCCCCACGCCTCGGAATCGCCTATTCCCCCGGTAGCAGCGGCAACACCGTGATCCGCGCCGGCTTTGGACTGTTTTACAACGACCTCGCACAGAACGGATGGGCCGCCGCCTTGCAAGCTGTAAACGGAGGCGCCAATCCTCCCGCAGCCCTGATCGATCCCAATTACAAAACTCCATACGCCCTCCATGCGACCGCCGGCGTTCAGCACGCAAATCATTCCTATCGTGCCTATCCTTTTGCGGCCACGGTTTTCAGGTCCGACAATCGCTCCACCTACAACGCGCTCATGCTGCGCTTGCAGGGAAACGTCTCCCGCCGCTTTAACCTGGTCGCAAACTACACACTCGCGCACGCACAGACCTGGGGATGTGCCCTCGGCGAAATTTTTGACTATGTGAATGGAGTTTGCGATCCGCTCAATCCCTTCGCGCCCGGCGACTACGGCCCGTCCGGCGAAGACGTTCGTCACCGCTTTGTCTTAGCGGGTACGGTGCACATCCCCGGAGGATTTGAACTAACCACACTGACGCAGGCCGAAAGCGCGCGACCCTTTACCATCACGACGGCCGACAACAGCCACCGAATTTCAGTGAACGGAGTCCCTACCAGTCTCGACGAATTCCGCGGCACGCCTTACATCCAGATGGATCTGCGGGTCAGCCGCCCCATCAAGTTCGGCGACCGCTGGCAGGTCGCGCCCTTCGCCGAATTCTTCAATCTCTTCAACCGCAACAATCCCGGCGCCAACTACGTAGGTAACATAGCCGCGCTTCCGGTTCAGCCAGCTGACGTCGCCTCCGGCAACGCTACGAACATTTGCCTCGACTTCCCCACTTGCGCTCAGCTCAAGACAATTACCAGCCTGAACCAGTTACGCGTTCCCGGCGGCGCCCTGGGAGATTTCTTCGGCCCCGGCACAACCGTGGGCATTCCCTTCGCCGCACAGTTAGGCGTGCGCGTGACCTTCTGAGGGCAGAGTGCTTGAGGCGTTGGATAACGCAGCGGATTTTGGACGGCACAGCGCACTTTGGGTGGCGCGGCGGATTTTGGGGCGGCGCAGCAGATTTCTGGGTGGCGCAGCGCTTTCAGCGCTGCGATAAAGCCTTCCTTTACCTCCAAAAGGCTTTAGCCGCTGAGGTGCCAAGCCTAAGTTCTGCGGCAACCTGATTACGGACAGGTCAACTGCGCGGCACCGAAAATCTTGAGCTGGGAACCTGTATCCGGCATTGATGTGGTCCCGCCGGTTCCCGCAAGGACTGTGACCGTTCCAGAAAATCCCGCCACGCATTGGGCAACACCATTCTGGTCCACGGTGGCTCCTGTGGCTATATTGCCCGCACACGCCCCACCGCTCGTACCGACGCACCAACCTACATCTTTGCTGGTGAGCGGAACTGGAGAGGGTGGCTTGCTAAAGGCGCCAGTAGCCGCGAAGTTCACTTGGCCGTTCGGAAAATTGTGCGCGACCGCTGCGGTTGGATTCAGCGTCACGGTTTGAAGTTGACGATTGTTCCCGCATGTTACGGTGGCGAGGACAAGAAGCAGAAGACAGCAAAGCAGCGAAGCGTACCGGGTCATGAAGAGCCTCCTAACCCAAGGTGCGATGTCAGACTGGATGCGCCACGATTGAAACCGGGTTGCCCCCACGTCTAATGATCTCGGCGACGACGGCCCCAGCCCGGGCCGGTAGTGCTGCCGCTCTATCGCACCAACCACTCCGTAGCCATGTGCACCCGCACCAGCAGTTGGCCATACGTCATAGCGAATCCAGCAACCATCGCCAGCCCCGCTCCGATCCCGTACCAGGGAAAACAACTCTGCGCCGGAGCCTTCTGTCCCTGCTCCCAGGCAATCAAACGCTCGACCCGCGCGTTCATCAAGCCAGCCGGGCTGTGCATCAGGGCCGCAGTCAAATCCGCGGCAATTTCCGGCGTCCCCACCCGCGAAAGCTTGATCAAAGCGGCCGCCAAATCAAGCGCTTCCCCTACCCTCGAAACCGCGGAGTCGTCAGCGGCCATTTCTGTCGCTTCCAGCCAAACCTCCTCCAGGCCGATCATCCCGGGGAACGCGACAAAGCGGAGCAACAACTTTTTCAGATTGTCACGCCGACGCACGTGGGCCAATTCATGCCGTAAAGCGGTTTGAAGCTCTTTCGTGGTTAGAAGAAATTCCGCCGCCCCCGACATCAACACTCGCGGACGCAGAACGCCTGCAGCCGTAAGCGCCGGAACCGCCCGCGAAATTCGCCACACCGGAACCGGGACGCTCAAGCTCACGGAAACGGCTTCGCTGACCCAACTGCGAATAGTCCGGTAGGTTCTCAGCAACGCCCGCGCAGCATTCACCATTCCAAGCAGCACCAGTGCTAATCCGCATAGTCCGAACACCAATGGGGCGCCGCCCAGCGGCTCGACGATGGCGCGGGGCTCCAGCAACACAAACGAAGGCACGGTGAGCGCCAATGTGACCGCCACGGAGGCTGCTAGCGGAAGCACTCGCAGACCAAACAAAAGATCGGCACAACGCCGCGCTGAATACCGCTGGAAGTAAAACCAGGCCTGCCGCCACAAGCAACACACCACGATCGACAGCGCACCGTAGACCAAAAAGAACACCGAGAGAGAGATTGCGATCCCGCGCGCCGCAAACATTATTCTTTCTCCCCGCCGCCTGCGTCGCGATAGGCCGAATCACGACCGGCCGAATCACGGTTGGCCTGTTCACGGTGGCGCAACTCACGACGCTTGCTTTCCACAACTTCTCGCAGACTATCGAGCAACTGCGCATCGCGCTCAGTCAGGATCTCCACCAGATAAGAAAGCGGCAACGACGCTGCCGGACTCGCATCCAGCAACTGGCGGAACGCTTCGCCCGCAACTTCCCTGTGCAATTCTTCTCGCGTGACTCGCGGAGCATAGCGAAACGCCCTGCCTTCCGCCTCGCGCGTCAGGAGGTTTTTCTTATAGAGACGGTCCAGAGTAGTCATCACCGTTGTATAAGCTAAGTCCTGATAACCGTCCTGCAATAGTTCGCGTACAGTCGCGGTGCCGCGCAACCAGAGCGCCTCCAGCAGCCCCTGCTCGAGCGGCCCCAGATGCCTGAGGACCCCCCGCGAAGTCCCGCCCGAATTCGAGTTGAAGATGGACTTCATCGCGCTCCCCGTGGTGCTCCCGACGGGATGGCGCATTCTATCTCACGGCCCAGCCTCCGCGCCACGGCGGATTCGGGCGCCGGACCGAACAATTGATCGAGGAAAGAAATGGCGACCCCGGAGGGAGTCGAACCCCCAACCCTCAGATCCGAAGTCTGATGCTCTATCCAGTTGAGCTACGGGGCCATGAAGGCTCTTCAGCTATGCAGTCGCCACTCAGGAAGGCACTGCTACGCCCGCCTTCGCAAATGCTTGAAATTGGGGTGGGAAACGGGAATCGAACCCGCAACCGCCGGAGCCACAGTCCGGTGCTCTGCCAGTTGAGCTATTCCCACCGCATCTGCTGATTATAGCAACGGAAATTCGCGATTGTCAGAACCGGCGCGCGCCTGCGTCAGAAATCCAAGACAAAAACGTTGTCATCCCGACCGGAGCGCAGCGAGGCGAGCGCAGTGGAGAGCCTGCCCTGAGCGAGTGCAGCGAGTCGAAGGGGTCGCAGTCGCGCGCCATCTGTGAATAACGTGCGATTTCATTGTGACCGATGACCTAGCCAACCACACCCCCGCCTGTCTATTGTGGGAAATGTAGGCCAGGATGTGGCGCCGCGCAGTTCCGGACACCTCGCGGCCCCTGCTTTCATCCCATGTGAGATGCGAGCAGGGACATCTGATGGCGGGCGTTTTGCAGGCTACCCTGGATAGCCCAGGACTGGCGCCCGTGGTGGGAGTGATCGCTCCCCAGCTAAAAGCACCACCAACAACGGCTTAAAGAAATCGTAGATCTGGAGAAAAAACAGGAATTCAAACAGACTGGAAGAAGAACAACAAACCGAACAGGGGATTTAACCACGCTGAATGCTGAGTGCTGAGTGCTGATTCCCGATTGCTGACGTTATCCTCGCCCCACGCCCACATACTCAAATCCCAAAGCGCGAAGCCGCGTCGAATCGAGCAGGTTCTTCGTGTCCACAATGACAGGCTTCTTCAGCAGGTGCTTGATGCGGTCGAAATCCAGCGCCCGAAACTCAGGCCAGCCCGTGCCCACCACCAGCGCGTCCGAACCCTCAGCCGCAGCGTAGGCAGAATCGCAATACCGCACCGATCCATTTAACCGTATCTTCGCTTCAGGAATCGCCACGGGATCGTAGGCCCGCACGCGCGCGCCCCTCGAAACCAGAGTTTCCGCCAGCCGCACGGACGAGGACCCAGCAACAGAATTCGTGTTTGGCTTGAACGAGAGGCCCAGAATGCCCACGTCTTTATTTTCCACCGAGTTCAATACGTGGGAAATCTTCTCGACCAGTCGTTCCGCCAGCGTATGGTTAACGTCGCGCGCGGCACTCAGAACTCTCAGCGGAACGCCATTCGCCTGCGCCAGTGCCGCCAGCGAATCCATGTCGGATTCCGCGAATACTCCGCCCATGCCAGCTCCCGGCTGTAGGCATCGGGGTGCAATCTTCTTGTCCAGACCCAAGGCCAGCGCCAGGTTCACGGCATCCGCGTTCACCCGCTCACACAGCGCCGCCACCTCGTTGATGAATGAGATCTTCGTAGCCACGAAGGCAGTCGCCGCTTCCCTCACCAGTTCCGCGGTCGCCTGGTTGGTCACAATCACGGGCACGCCGCGCATTACCAGCGGATGAAAAATCTGTTTCAACGTCTGCACCGCTTCGTTGCAACTCGATCCCAGAATCAGCCGGTCGGGCCAGTTAAAATCTTCTACCGCGCATCCGTCGGTAAAAAACATTGGCTGCGAAACAATCGTCGCCTTCAAGTTCGCTTCTTTCAGGCTTTTTTCCAACGCCGTCGCAGTCCCCACCGGCACTGGCGTCACGATGGTCAGAATCGGAGGCTTCGTCGCCAGGCGTGCGATGCGCAGCGTAATGTCCCCTAGATTCTCGGCGCTATCTTCGGCCAGAAAAATGACATGGGTCTTGCGCGCAAACGATTCGATATCGGTCGAATAGATCAGCCGCCCGGCACGCACGTTCCGCCGGATAATTTCCTTCAGGTTCTTTTCGAAGAACGGAACGTTGCCCTGCGCCATCTCAACCATGCGCGTGCGGTCGGGATGGCAGCAGGAAACTGGCGTGCCAAAATCCGCCAGGCAAGCCGAAATCACTGTTCCCAGGTACCCCGAACCATAAACTCCGATCTGCATGCGTCGTTTCCCTGCTCTCCCCGGAAACCCGCGCCGAACCTCGCGCTTGAAGGGTTTATCCGAACCAGTGCCTCATCTCTTATCTACAGTGCGGGGAGCGGCTTCGCAATGCACGGGAGGGAAATGTACCTAAGGCCATGAACGTCCGACTGGGGTAACTGAAATGGGTAACCCCGAAAATGGGAAGCGGGAAATGAGTACCGAAAATGGGTTGCTGGAGGCAACCGAAAAGATGCTGAAAGCGATTAGCGCGACACCAGGGTACGCCCCAACTGCACGGGAGCCACGTCCTGCCAACAGTTTGGCGCCTGCTCGCGTACAAAGGTCAACTTTTCCAGCAGGATACAGCGGCTGCCCGCATTGTGTGACCACCGCTCGCAGGCTACTCTGAGCGCATCCCGCGCCGGCTGTTCGGCCGCCATCTTCGCGATCGTGAGGTGTGGAATATAAGGCCACTCCTCTTTGAACGCCAGCGCCTCGGTATTCAATTGGTCGTGGAGATCGCGCATGCGAGACGCGCCGCGGTCCACTCGGATGTACACGGTTGGGGTAGCGGGGATAAAAGTCTCCATGTCGCCCAGGCAGACTTCGAAGGGTTCCGCGTTGCCGCACACCCTTTCCAGAGTCTGCAGCGCGGCGCTCTCGGTTCCGTGGAGCGGACGTGGCGGCAGGAGGGTAAGATGGGCCGCCAAATGAGGCAGATCGGGATGCAGCTCCCGCCGCAGGTTCTCCACGAACTCTCCCACCGGACTCGTGATGTAGGCTACCAGCGCGTAACGCGGGTTCTGCATATCCGGATAGAAATTATAACCCGCTTCCCTCATTTATGACCGTTTGGGGTCATTTACCAAAGTCGGAGCGTCTACCAAGGTTCGAGCGTCGCGCAGCCTGGGGGCGCACTATTCCGTCGTGGTCACCTTGGTCGCCAATTCGAATCGGCCCGCCTCGCGCCCTGCTTGTGCGGCCAGCGCCAGGGTAATCATTTGTGCCGGAAGGATTTCGAGCATGGACTGAATCGGCCGGGGTGCAGCCGGCAAATTGCAGGCCGGGAACACTGCCCCTTCACTCACGAACTCGGCTCTTCCCTGCCGCTCACGAACGTCTTCCAGCAGGCGCCGGTTCAAGTCGCGGGTCCGGCTGTCTCCGGAGAAAACCAGAACAAACGTTTCCTTGCTCAGCATCTCGAAGGGGCCGTGGCGAAAGGCCGCGCTGCTCATACCCTCCGCATGGAAGTGGTCGGCCTCTTTTACGATGAGAGCGCCGGCGCCGACGGCAGCCAGCGACGATCCTCGTCCTACCAGGAAGAGGTTACGAGTTCCATTAAGCAACTGGGCAAGACTCTGAACGTGATCTTTCCAATCCGCGAGATAGGACTCAACCGCAGGAGCTGCCTGTTTCAGTTCCTCTCGTGTGCGGCGCAAGTCATGCTCACAGAAGATGTCGCCCA
>WNFN01191014.1_pt2 | contig 17562 bp, 16 predicted proteins | sample 5400161 | NCBI WGS metagenome assembly WNFN01 (sample SAMN13153353, study PRJNA577476) | soil metagenome | isolation source: 80 cm saprolite on Douglas fir-dominated hillslope | place: USA:California | collected 2013-09-17 | reverse complement strand
CCATCGATGCGGGGAGTAGGTAGGTGAGCGTCGAGTTCTGCGGGCTGCGCCTCGCTCATCCCGTCATCAACGGCTCCGGCACGTTCGATGCGATCGCCGCCCGGCAAGCCTTCGGGGAGCCGCTGGCGGCCGCCTTCCCGTTCGCGGCGTATGTCTCGAAGACGATCACGCTGGAGCCGCGGGCGGGTAACCCGCCGCCGAGGCTCTGGGAGACGCCCGCCGGGCTCGTCAACTCGATCGGCCTGCCGAACAAGGGACTCGCCGCCTACCTCGCCGAGGACCTGCCCCAGCTGAGCGGCTTCCACGGCGATCCTCTCGCCTCGCCCGACGGCGCCTCCCACCCGGTGCCGGTCATCACCAACGTGATGGGGCCCACCGGCGAGGAGCTCGCGAGGCTGGTCGAGGCCTGCGACGAGCCCGCCGCGATCGCCGCGATCGAGCTGAATGTCTCCTGCCCGAATGTCAGCACCGGGCTGGACATCGGCGCCGATCCCGTCTACCTCGAAGCCGTGATCGCGGCGCTGCGCGACCGCACCGCCAAGCCGCTGATCGTCAAGCTCACGCCGAACGCCGCCGACGTGCCGGCCTGCGCACAGGCGGCCGAGGCGGCCGGGGCGGATGCGGTCTCCCTGATCAACACCCTGCGGGCGAGCGCGCTCGCGCCGGGCCGCGCCGGCGCGCGGCCCTGGCTCGGCGGCGGCACGGGCGGCCTCTCCGGGCCGGCGATCCGGCCGGTCGCCCTGGCCCAGGTGGCGGCCGTGGCCGAGCGAGTTTCGATCCCCGTCGTAGGAATGGGCGGCGTTCAGAGCTCGAGCCACGCCCGCGACCTGCTCGACGTGGGTGCCACGCTCGTCGCCGTGGGCACCGAGAGCTTCCGCGATCCCGCAGCCGGTGCGAGGATCGCCGCAGGGCTCATATAGGGTCCCACCCCTGACAGAAAACCCCTGCAAACATTGGGCGTACCGTCCAGCAACCTCGATCCCTCTACACCTCAGCCTGAGGTCCAGGTGAATTCGACGTTTTTTTGGCGCAGGTGGCTCGGAGGTGTGTAGACTCGCCGCCCATGGTGACGGCGACCGGCAGCACGTCCACGAACACCTCGACTGCACCCGAGCGTTCGCTGAACCAGAGGATGGACGCGCTGGCCCGGGCCAACGAGATCCGCATCCAGCGCGCTCAGCTCAAGCGCGACCTGAAGTCGGGGCGCCGCTCGATCCACTCGCTGCTCCTGGACCCCCCGGAGTACGTCGAGACGGCCAAGGTCTTCGACATGCTGCTGGCCGTTCCGAAGTACGGTCGCGTGAAGGTCAACAAGATCCTCGTGCACTGCCGCATCGCTCCCAGCAAGACGATCGGCGGGCTCTCCGAGCGCCAGCGAAGCGAGCTGATCTCGCTGCTCCACCACTAGGACGCCAGGAGCCGGCGCGAGGCGGCGTCCTCGCTCGCTCATGTGCTAGCGCACACTTCGCTCACTGCTTGTGCCCCGCATGGGGTACGTCCTTGCCTCACTTGACTCCTGACGCCCTAGACGCGTGCCCGACTGCGACAGCCGAGCGCATAAGTAGCCTGCCCCGACCGTGGCGCGTGTCTTCGTGATAACCGGACCCTCGGGGGTCGGCAAGGGCACCCTGATCAGGGGGCTGATGGAGCGCCTGGGGGAGCTCGAGCTGTCCGTGTCCGCGACCACCCGGGCGCCCCGGCCGAGGGTCGTCTCGCCAAGGGCGTGCCGGTGGTCCTGGAGATCGAGGTCCAGGGGGCGCGGCAGGTACGCGAGGCGATGCCCGAGGCCGTCCAGGTCTTCATCGCGCCGCCCTCGCTCGAGGCGCTCCGCACACGTCTCATCGGCCGCGGAACCGACGACGCCGACGAGGTGGCGCGACGTCTGGAGGTCGCCGAGCAGGAGCTCGCCGCCCAGCCCGAGTTCGCCCACGTGGTCGTCAACGATCGCCTCGACGAGGCGCTCGACGAGCTCGTCGAGATCGTCCGCGGCAGCGGCGGCTGAGCCACGAGGGTTTGGCCGGGCGACCGGCATCAGAGACAAGCCGCCGCCGGCGACGCGCTCGTGGTGCGCCCAGCCCTGCAGCTAGACTGAGTGGGCACTTCCCCTTACAGAGAGGCCACTCCGCAACCATGATCTCCCCCCGCATCGACCGCCTGCTCGAGCAGGTCGACTCGAATTACGCCAGCGTGATCGTCGCCGCCAAGCGCGCACGGCAGATCAACAGCTACTACCACAACCTCGGCGAGGGGACCTTCGACGAGTTCCCGCCGCCGATGGTCGATACGGCCTCGAAAAACTACCTCACGATCGCCCTCGAGGAGGTAGCCGCGGGGAAGATGAAGTACCACTATCGATAGGGCTCCGCGGTCTTCTCCTCGAGCTTTGTGCGGCTGACGCCGCAGGCGCTCGAGGAGAACACCGCTCCGCCGCCGCCAACCGCCCTGTTTGCGGACTCGCGACTCGCGAGCGGGGGCCGCGTGCTTACGTGAGCTGGCGGCGGGGGGCCCGTTGTGCCGCACTAGGCAGTGCATGCGGATGCGGCTAGGCAGGGCATGCGGACCCTTTTAAGAGAGGTTGATAGCAGTGGTATCTACGCGTCAATACCATTGCTATCGAGCGCGTTCAAAGGACAGTCTCGGCGCATCCCCGGCCGATGACACCGTCGGGCCAGCGCTTGCGGTCAGGGACATGGGCGCCGACAATCGATAGCGAATGGCACGCATCCTGCTTGGCGTCGCCTACAAGGCCCTCGAGCTGATCAGGCTCGCTACGGGTGCGGGCCACTCCGTGCGCGTGGTGCAGACGCCGACGAGCCGTCGCTTCGTGGGCGCCGCTTCGTTCGCCGCGCTGAGCGGCGGTCCGGCGCTCTGGAGTGAGTTCGCGCGGGATCCGATGCGGGGAGCCTTCCCTGACCAGCCGCTGCCCGAGCACGAGCCGATCAACCATCTCGAGCTGATCGCCAACGCCGACGTGTTCGTGATCGCTCCTGCCTCGGCGAACACGATCGCCAAGCTCGCGGCTGGCCTGGCCGACAACCTCCTGACGAGCTGCGCGCTGGCCGCGGAGTGCCCGCTCGTGATCGCTCCCGCGATGAACAACCGGATGTACGAGCACCCGGCCGTGCAGGAGAACCTGGCGACGCTACGCCGCCGCGGGGCGAGGATCGTCGAGCCGGGAGTGGGCCGGCTGGCGTCCAAGGGGGAGGAGGGGGTGGGCCGCCTCGCCGAACCCGCCGAACTGCTCGCGGCCGCCGAGCGGGCGATCGCCGAGGGCACCCCGGCAGAGCACGCCGGCGACCCCGCCGCCGACGGCCGCGCAGCCGCTCCCGACGTGGACCCGGGGCGCCTTGGCGGCGTGCGGGTGCTGATCACCGCGGGGGGTACGCGTGAGCCGATCGACAGCGTGCGCTTCATCGGCAACAGCTCCTCCGGTCGCATGGGCCTGGCGCTTGCCGGGGTCGCACAGGAACGCGGCGCCGAGGTGACGCTGATCGCCGCCAACGTGCCGCTCCCGTCCGCCGCCGGCGTGCGGCGCCGCGATGTCCGCACCGCGGCCGAGCTGCAGAGCGCCTGCGAAGAGGAGTTCGATGGCTGCGACGTGCTGCTGATGGCAGCCGCCGTCGCGGACTTCACTCCGGAGGCCATCGAGGGGAAGATCAAGAAGGGGGGACTGGAGCGCCTGGAGCTCGTACTCGAGCCCACGGTCGATGTGATTACGTCTCTCTCGAAGCGCCGCCACGCCGGCCAGACGCTCGTGGCGTTCGCCGCCGAGCACGGCGCCGAGGGGCTGCAGAGCGCCCGTGGCAAGCTCGCCGCGAAGGGCGTCGACGCGATCGTCTTCAACGACATCTCCAGCGACGGCATCGGCTTCGACTCGAGCGAGAACGAGGTGACGATCCTGACCGCCGCCGCGAGCAACGGCGCCCTCGATGAGCGGTACGTGCCGCGTGCGGGCAAGGAGCAGATCGCAGCGAAGATCCTCGACGCCGTCGAAGAGCTTCGCGCAGCCCTCTAAATTGTTTCGATGGACAACGTCTACGAGCTCTACAGGCGCGGCTGCGAGCTGCTCGAGCACGGCGACCATCAGGCGGCGATCGTGCCGCTCAGTCGCGCTCGCGATCTCGAGCCCGACAAGGCCTCGATCCGCGAGGCGCTCGGCCGCGCGCTGTTCCACGCTCAGCGCTACGAAGGGGCCGCAGCGGAGTTCCAGGCGATCGCGTCGACGGCCCCGACGAACGACTACGCGCTGTTCTGCCTGGGCCGCGCGATGCAGCAGCTCGGACGTCACCACGAGGCCTGCAAGCCGCTCGCGCTGGCATGCTCCTTGCGCCCTGGAGCGCCGGCCGATTCCTTCTCTCTCCTTGTAAACGCGGGACCCCTCCGATGCTATGCTCGATCGACAGCTTTCGTGTCGTCGCTCGCGCGGCGGCAGCAGTTCCGAGAGTGGGCGCCCGCCCGCTCTTTTTGCGTAAGGACCAGATTGAAAGACCCGATGAACACGCTCCAGACAGAGATCGAACAGCGGCTCGCAGACACCGAGCCCGAGATCGAGGTGCTCCTCGCCGAGGTGCTCGGCGGGCGCAGCCTGCGCGTCTTCATCGACCATCCCGACGGCGTCGATCTCGCGATGTGCGAGCGGGTCACGGTGCTGCTGAACGACATGCGGGAGCGCTACTCGCTGGAGGTCTCCTCTCCGGGTAGCGAGCGGCCGCTGACGAAGCCCGCGCACTTCCGGCGCTTCGTCGGGCGCAAGGCGCGGGTCCGCGTCCGCCACCCCCGCCCGCTCCGTCCAGCCGGAGCCCGCGAGGGCGAGGCGAGGCCCGTGCGCAGTTTCACCGGAGAGCTCGTGGGAGCCTCCGAGGAGGAGGTCACGCTGGCCGCCGATGGGGGCGTCATCGCGATCCCCTACTCGGAGATCCGTCGTTCGAACCTGATCGAGGAGTAAGAGAGAAGAGTTATGTCACGCGAAATCCTTGAGGCCATGTACGCGCTCGCGCGCGAGAAGGGCATCGAGCCGGAGAAGCTGATGGTCGCGCTCGAGGACGCGCTGCTGTCCGCCTACAAGAAGCAGCCCGGGTCGGCGAAGTACGCGCGCGTCGAGATGGACCGCGAGACGGCCGACTTCCGCGTGATCGAACTGATCATTCCGGAACGCCTCGAGGCGCACCTGATCGTCGAGACGATCGACGAGGAAACGACGATCGACCCCGAGACCGGGGAGATGCGCGAACCCGAGGACCCGGAAATCGACCCGAAGAAGTTCGCCGAATACCGCGACCAGATCGACGAGCGGGACGTGACCCCCGACGACTTCGGCCGGATCGCCGCGCAGACCGCCAAGCAGGTGATCCTGCAGCGCATCCGCGAGGCGGAGCGGGACATGATGTACGAGGAATACCGCGACCGCGTCGGCGAGCTGATCACCGGCATCGTGCAGCAGTCCGACTCTCGCTACACGCTCGTCCAGCTGCGCGAACGCGTGGAGGCGCTGCTGCCCAAGTCCGAGCAGGTCGACGGCGAGCGCTACGACCACTCGCAGCGAATCAAGGCCGTCATCAAGGAGGTCTCGCCCTCCACCAAGGGACCCGCGATCATCGTCTCCCGGCGCGACCCGGAGCTGATCAAGAAGCTCTTCGAGCTCGAGGTGCCGGAGATCGCCGACGGGCTCGTGGAGATCGCCAACGTCGCCCGCGAGCCGGGCTATCGCTCGAAGATCGCGGTCGTCTCCCACACCGACGGAGTCGACCCGGTCGGCGCCTGCGTTGGGCCGCGCGGCTCGCGCGTGCGCATGGTCGTCTCCGAGCTGCGCGGCGAGAAGATCGACATCATCCCCTACAACGAGGAGCCCGCGCGGTTCGTCGCCAAGGCGCTCTCGCCGGCGCGCGTGCGTGAGGTGCTGGTCGACGACGAGGCCAAGCAGGCGACCGTGATCGTGCCCGACGACCAGCTCTCGCTGGCGATCGGCAGGGAGGGACAGAACGCACGGCTGGCGGCACGTCTGACCGGCTGGCGCGTGGACATCCGCTCGGAGACCGAGTTCGCCGCCGAGGAGGCCGAGCACGGCTACGAGGAGGAGGAGGTGCAGGGCCGCTGCGCGGCGGTCCTCTCCAACGGACGGCGCTGCCCCAACGCCGCGCTTCCCAACTCCCGGTATTGCGGCCTGGAAACCCACCAGGCGCTCGCGAACATCGACAGCGACAACATCGGCGACCTCGCCGTGACCGGCTCGGAGGCTCCCGCGGACGCGCCGCTCGAGACGCCCGCCACCGACGAGGAGGTGCTGGCGCTCGCCGAGGAGCCGACGGAGGCCGGCGCGGAGGCGGCTGAAGAGGCCGCCGGCGAGACGCTCGTCCCCGAGGACGTCCCCGCGCGCGCCGTCGATGTCGCCGTGGAGGTCGGCCCGCTGGGCGAGACCGAGGCGGCCGTGATCGCGCCCGAGCCGACCGAGGACGGAGCGGAAGCCGAAGAGGAGCTCGCCGAGAAGCTCGAGGCGGAACCTGCAGACCTCGCCGCGGAGACAGGCGCTCCGCCCGAGGCCCTTGGCAGGCCCCAGGACGCCGCCGAGGAGGCGGCGCCATAGCTCCCCGAGCCGACCGGCGAACGACATCGAGCCGGACCGCCGCGCACGCCGAGGGGCCTGTGCGCACATGCGTGGGCTGCGGCCGAGAAGCGCTCAAGAGCGAGCTTCTGCGCGTCGCCCTCGGCGGCCACGCCGCCGCCGGAGGCCCGAGCTTGGCTGTGCTCGACCGCGACGGCCGCCTCGGCGGTCGCGGCGCCTACCTGTGCCGCGCTGCGACAGGTGATCGTCCGCGCGCGGAGTGCCTGGCGGCCGCGATGCGACGGGGCGCCTTCGCGCGGGCGCTGAGTGCAAAGGTGGCGCTCGACCCCAAGCTCGTAGAATCGGTGGGTCGATGAGCAAGAAGCGCGTACACGAGATCGCCAAAGAGCACGGCATCAGCAGCAAGGAGCTGCTCGAGAAGCTCGCCGCTGCCGGCGTGCAGGCCAAGGCCGCCGCCTCCTCAGTGGAGGAGGACGCGGCCCTGAAGGCGCTCGGCCTCAGCGCCCCGGCAGCCAGCAACGGCGCCGCCGCGGCCACGAAGGCGCCGCCCGCGGAGAAGCCCGCCGCGGCGAACGCCTCGGCCGCCCCTGCGAAACCCGAATCCGCCGCGCCCTCACAACCCGCCGCCACCGCGCCCGCAGCGAAAGCCGGCGGGCCGGAGCCGCGGGCCGAAGGGCCCAACCAGGCCGGCCCCGCCCAGGCCCGCACCACGCCGCCCCCTCCCGCAGCCCAGGCCGCGCCGCCGGCGCCCGCCGGCGCTGCGCAGTCCGCGGCGACGCCGGCCGGCGATCGCGTCCGTCCGACGCGCGATTCGCGCACCGGTGAGCGCACACCCGGCGACATCGGGCCCGGTGGCCGGCGCCGCGTAGTGATCGACTCGCAGGCCTCCCGGCGCCAGCAGGGGGGACCGTCCAACCAGCCGCAGCGGCGACCGCGCCGCGGACGCCGCCGCCGCGGCACCTACGACGAGACGATCGCCCCGATCGACACGGCCGCCCAGGAGGCCACCGACCTGATCCGCGTGAACTCCGGCTCGACCGTGAAGGGCGTCGCCGAGTACCTCGGCGTCGCGATACCCGAGATCATCAAGAAGCTGATGTCGCTCGGCGAGATGGCGACGCTCACGCAGACCCTCTCCGACGACGCGATCCAGGTGCTCGCCGACGAGTTCGACAAGCGGATCGAGATCGTCCACGCGGCCGACGACGTCGAGGTCGAGCCGGTCTACGAGGACAGCGAGGAGGAGATGGTCGAACGGCCGCCGGTCGTGACGATCATGGGACACGTCGACCACGGCAAGACCTCGCTCCTCGACGCGATCCGCGAGACCGAGGTGGTCGCCGGCGAGGCCGGGGGGATCACCCAGCACATCGGCGCCTACCAGGTTCGCCATGCCGGCAAAGAGATCACCTTCCTCGACACGCCCGGCCACGAGGCCTTCACGGCGATGCGCGCACGCGGCGCCAGCGTCACCGACCTGGCGGTGATCGTCGTCGCCGCGGATGACGGCGTCAAGCCGCAGACCGAAGAGGCGATCGACCACGCGAAGGCCGCCGAAGTGCCGATCGTGGTGGCGGTCAACAAGATCGACAAGGAGGGCGCTCAGCCCGAGCGGGTCCGCACGGAGATGACCCAGCACGGCCTGCAGCCCTCGGACTGGGGCGGGGAGACCGAGTTCGTCGACGTCTCCGCGAAGACCCACCAGGGGCTCGACTCGCTGCTCGACACGATCCAGATCGTCACCGACCTCGAGGAGCTGCGCGCCAATGCCGGCGCCGAGGCCTCCGGCGCGGTGATCGAGTCCAAGCTCGACCCCGGCCGCGGTCCCGTCGTGACGGTCCTGATCCAGCGCGGCACGCTGCGCGTCGGCGACGCGCTCGTCGCGGGCGCCAACTTCGGACGCGTTCGCGCGATGCACGACTTCAACGGCGCGAAGATGAAGCGCGGCACGCCGGGAGAGCCCGTCGAGGTACTCGGCTTCGACGGCGTACCGGAGGCCGGGGAGCACGTGCGGGTGGTGGAGAACGAGCGCCGCGCGCGCCAGCTCGCGGGTGAGCGTGCCAACCGGCTGAAGACCGAGGCGCTCGCTCGCCGCTCGGGCCGGAAGGTGTCCCTCGAAGACGTCTTCAAGCTCGCCCAGGAGGGCACCGTCCAGGAGCTCGCGCTCGTCGTCAAGGCGGACGTGGCAGGCTCTCTGGAGGCGCTCGAGGACGAGATCGCGAAGCTGCCCCAGGATGAGGTCAACGTCAACATCGTGCACCGCGGCGTCGGTGGCATCAACGAGTCCGACGTGATGCTGGCCGCGGCCTCCGAGGGCGTGATCCTGGCCTTCAACGTGCGACCCGTCGGCGATGCCCGAGTGGTCGCCGACCGCGAGGGCGTGGAGATCCGCTCCTACTCGGTGATCTACCGGGCGATCGAGGAGCTGCGCGCGGCAATGCAGGGCATGCTCGCTCCCGAGGAGGTCGAGAGCACGATCGGCCAGGCCGAGGTGCGCCAGCTCTTCAAAGCGTCGCGGATCGGCACGATCGCGGGCTGCCAGGTCACGGAGGGCAAGGTCACGCGCGGCGCGCGGGTCCGTCTGGTCCGCGACGGCACCGTGATCTACGACACCACGATCGAGAGCCTCCGTCGGTTCAACGACGACGTCAAAGAGGTCACGAGCGGCTTCGAGTGCGGGATCGTGCTCGCCAACTTCCAGGATCTCAAGGAGGGAGACGTCCTCGAGACGTACGAGACGAGGCAGGTCGAGCGCGAGTTGGCGTCTTAGGCCTGACTGCGGAAACGGAAGGGACGCCGGGCTCGGCGAGGAATTGGAGAGTTGAAGATGGCCACGGGACGCATGCGTCGGGTCGACGAGGCGGTTCGCCAGGTCATCGGAGACGCCGTGGCATCAGAGCTGAAGGACCCTCGAGTGGGATTTGTGACCGTGACAGATGTGAGAACCAGCCGTGACCTGCGCCATGCGCGCGTGTACGTCAGCGTGCTCGGCGCCGCCGGAGGCCCCTCCGCGCCGCAGGAGCGCGATGACAGCCTCGATGGGCTGCGCAGCGCGCATGGCTTCCTGCAGGGCCGCATCGCGCAGGAGCTGCACCTGAAGCGCACCCCCGCGCTCGAGTTCCTCTATGACGACACGACCGACCGGGCGATGCGGCTCGAGCAGCTGATCGAGAGGCACCGATGATGAGGGCCGGCACCGACGGCAAGGCCGCCCGCGAGCTCGTCCTGACGCGGCTGCGCGAGGACACGAGCTTCCTGCTGGTTACGCATGAACACCCCGACGGCGACGCGCTCGGTTCGCTGATCGGTATGCAGGGACTGCTGACCGCACTGGGCAAGCGCTCGGAGATGTACATCTCCCCCGGCGGACATCGGCGAGCGCACCGTGATCTTCCTCGACTGCGGCAACATCGACCGCATCGCCGCCGAGGAGCTGCGGGGCGGCGCGCATCTGCTGAACATCGACCACCACCACGACAACACCGGCTTCGGGACCCTGAACCTCGTCGAGCCGAACGCCTCCTGCACCGCAGAGATCGTCTGGGACCTGATGGGCGGGCTCGGCGTGGCCCCCACTCCGGAGGTCGCCGAAGCGCTGTACATCGGCCTGATCACCGACACGGGCCGCTTCATGTACGAGAACACCACGCCACGCTCCCACCGCATGGCCGCCGCGCTGCTCGAAGCGGGCGTTGACGTGCCACTGGTCTACCGGCACCTGTACGAGGACATGCCGGCCGGGAAGCTGACGCTGCTGGGGCTGGCGCTCGCCCAATTGGAACGCTACGACGACGGAGAGCTGACGATCGCCTCGCTGAGCGCCGAGGACTTCCGCTCCGCGGAAGCCGAAGAGAGCTACTCCGAGGGGATCATCGATCAGCTTCGCGCGCTTCGGGGCACGAAGGTCGCGGCGCTCGTCAGGGAGCTCTCGAGAGGCGAGCGCAAGGGCCAGCACAAAGTCTCGCTGCGGGCGACCGACGACGAGGTCGACGTGTCGGTGATCGCCCGCGCCCAGGGAGGCGGGGGGCATCGTCGCGCGGCGGGCTTCACGACCGACCTCGACGCCGTGGAGCTCCTCTCCTTCCTGCGCGGCGCGATCGCCGAACAGCTCCACGCTCAGCACGACGGCGCCACCCCGGCGCCCGCCTGAGCACGGACGCCGGCCGCCTCGGCGGGCAGGCGCGGACCACGATGGACGGCGTCCTCCTGATCGACAAGCCCGCAGGCATCAGCTCTCACGACGCCGTCGCGGCCGTGCGACGGGTGCTCGGCGGCAAGCGCGGGCGGGGCGGGATCAGAGTCGGACACGCCGGGACGCTCGACCCTTTCGCGACGGGCCTGCTGCTGATCCTGGTCGGGCGGGCGACGAAGTCCCAGCAGCTGCTGATGGGGCTGCCCAAGAGCTACGAGACGACCGCTCGCCTCGGCGCCATTTCGACGACGGGGGATCCCGAGGGGGAGGTCTCGGAGACCGGCCGGATCCCGCCCGACCCGCCGCTCCTGCCCACCGGCGAGATCCGCCAGCGCCCGCCCAGCAGATGCGCGCCGCCCCGCAGCTCCTCGGCGGCGATGCGGTCGATGTTGCCGCAGTCGAGGAAGATCACGGTGCGCTCGCCGATGTCCGCCGGGGGAAGGGCCGCGGGCGGGCTTCGCGATCGAGTGCGGCTCGGGCACCTACGTGCGCTCTCTGATCGCAGATCTCGGCGATGCCTACTGCCTGGAGCTGCGGCGCACCGCGATCGGCCCCTTCAAGGTCGCAGACGCGATTCCGCCGCCGCCCCCCGGGGCGAGCTGGCCCGAGCCTCCCCCGGGCCCCGGCTTCCTCGCGCTCGCGGAAGCGCTCGCGCTGGCCGGAGCGCAAGACGGCTGATCCTCGCGGCATCTAGGCTTTGGCCCCGTGAAGGTCACTCGCCTGCCCGACGTCGAGCGCCGGGCCGAGCGCAGCGTCGCCGTCGGCACGTTCGACGGCGTCCACCTCGGCCACCGCGAGGTCATCGCCGGCGCCGACAGCGTGCTGACGTTCGACCCCCATCCGGTCTCCGTGGTGGCGCCCCAACACACGCGGAAGCTCCTCACGACGCTCGAGCGCAAGGCCGAGCTGGTCGCCTCGCTGGGGGTCGAGGAGATGATCGTGATCCCGTTCGACCGGGAGTTCGCCGCGCTCAGCGCAGCTGCCTTCATCGACGAGGTGCTGGTCGAGGCGCTCGATGCCCGCCAGGTGTCGATCGGCGAGAACTTCCGCTTCGGCCACCGGGCACAGGGCGACCCGGCGCTGCTCGCCGCCGACGGGCGCTTCGAGACGATCGTCCACCCGCTGCTGGAGGTCGACGGCGAGATCGTCTCCTCGAGCCACATCCGGGGGCTGCTGGGCGCCGGCGAGGTGTCCGAGGCCAATCGCCTGCTCGGCTACGTGTTCGAGCTCGCGGGCGTGGTTGCCCATGGCGACGAGCGTGGACGCGAGCTCGGCTTCCCGACCGCCAACATCGTCCCCGACGAGGATCTCGCGTGCCCCGGCCACGGCGTCTATGCGTGCCTGGCCGACGGCCGCCCGGCTGCCGTCAGCATCGGCGTGCGCCCAACCTTCCAGACCGGCAGGGGCGAACTCATCGAGGCCTACATACTCGACTTCGACGGTGACCTCTATGGCTCCACGCTGACCTTGCAGTTCCTCGAGCGGCTTCGTGGAGAGCGCCGCTTCGACAGCGCCGAGGCGCTCGTCGAGCAGATGCAATCCGACGTGCAGCAGACCCGCCAGATCGCCGCTTCCGCGGTCTGATCGCCGCCCGGGGTCTGCTACCGTGCCCGATCGATGACCGCCATCACCAGCGAGCGCAAGCGCGAGATCACGGCGCAGTTCGGCGCCAACGAGCAGGACACGGGCAACACCCGCGTCCAGGTCGCGCTGCTCACCGAGCGCATCAACCACCTCACCGAGCACCTGCGGGGCGCCAAAAAGGACCACCACTCGCGCCGCGGCCTGCTGATGCTCGTCGGCCGCCGCCGGCGCTTCCTCGACTACCTGCGCAGCACGGACCTCGAGGGATACCGCGAGTTGATCCAGCGGCTCGGCCTGAGGCGCTAGGCGCCCGGGGCGCGCGTGAGCGTCATCGAGCCGGGCTCGCCCGCCCCCGAGTTCACGCTGAAGACCGCCGAGGGGGAGGACTTCGCGCTCCAGGACCTGAAGGGCCAGGGGACGGTGCTGGTCTTCTACCCGTTCGCCTTCAGCCCCGTCTGCACCGACCAGCTGCAGCTGTATGAGCCGTTGCTCGAGGACCTGGGCCGCCGGGGGCTGCGGCTCTACGGCGTCTCGTGCGACTCGCCGTGGTCCCAGAGCGCCTTCAAGGAGAAGCTCGGCGTGAGCAGCGAGCAGCTCTCGGACTTCGAGCCGAAGGGCGCCGCCAGCGCGGCGTTCGGGGTTCTGCATCCCGGGGGCTTCTCCCAGCGAGCGCTCGTGATCACCGGTCCCGAGGGCACCGTGCGGTGGAGCTACGAGGCCGATTCGCCGGGTGAGCTCCCCGGGCCCGACCTGCTCGCACAGGGCGTCGTCGAGGCCTTCGGCGACGGTTCGGCGGGCTGAACTGCGGGGCGGGCCGCGGGCTGTCGTTTCGGCCCCGCACGGGCTTGCGTCGCCGCGGAGCCGGGCCAGGACGTCCGCTAAGCTCCCTGCGTTCGGAAAATGAGAAAAAAGAATCGGACCGCCGACCGACGGGCGGAACAGGAAGGCAGTGAATATGAGTAGTGACGCACTTACGCGGGTCTCCGTGGAGATCGCTGGTAGCGAGATCTCGTTTGAGACCGGCAGGATGGCCAAGCAGGCCTCCGGCGCAGTTGTGGTCCGCCAGGGCGACACGATGGTCCTCTGTACCGCGGTGGCCGGCGGCCTCCGCGACGTGGATTTCCTCCCGCTGACGGTGGATGTCGAGGAGCGCATGTACGCCGCCGGCAAAATCCCCGGCTCGTTCTTCAAGCGTGAGGGCCGCCCGGGCGAGAAGGGCACGCTCACCGCGCGCATGATCGACCGCCCGATCCGGCCGCTGTTCCCGAAGGAATGGCGCTATGACACCCAGCTCGTGGCGATCCCGATCTCGATCGACCACGTCCACCCGTACGACATCCTTGCGATGAACGGCGCCTCCGCGGCGCTGATGATCTCCGACATCCCCCTGCCGACGCCCGTCGGCGCCGTGCGGATCGGCAAGATCGAGGGCGACTTCGTCGTCAACCCGCCCGAGCCGGACCTGCTCGCGGCCGCCGAGACGCCCTCCGAGCTGGACCTGATCGTGGCCGGCACCGAGGAGGCGATCCTGATGGTCGAGGCGGGCGCCAACGAGATTCCCGAGGCGGAGATCCTCGACGCGCTCGACATCGCCCACGCCGAGATCAAGAAGCTCTGCGCGCTGCAGCGCGACCTCGCAGCGAAGGTCGGCAAGGCCAAGAAAGAGTTCGTGCCGATCCAGGTCGACCCGCAGCTGCTGCAGGAGATCCGTGCCTCCCACGGCGCGAAGCTCGACGCGGCCACCCAGGTCGAGGACAAGCTCGAGCGCCAGGACGCCACGAAGGCGGTCGAGGAGGAGATCCTCGAGCAGTACGCGCCGCCTGCGCCCGAGGGCGCGAGCGAGGAGCAGCTCGTCGCGGCCAAGGAGCGCCGAGGCGCCGCGCAGCTCGCCTTCGACCAGCTCGAGAAGTCGATCATCCGTGAGCGCATCGCCGTCAACAAGAAGCGTCCGGACGGCCGCTCGGAGAACGAGATCCGCGACATCACGATCGAAGTCGGCGTGACGCCGCGGACGCACGGCTCGGCGCTGTTCACGCGCGGGCAGACACAGGCCCTGTCGGTCGTGGCGATGGGCACCCTCAAGGAGGAGATGCGTCTCGACACGCTCGGCCTGGAAACGAAAAAGTACTACTGGCACCACTACAACTTCCCGCCCTTCTCGGTCGGGGAGGCGGGCCGCATGGGCGGCGTCAAGCGTCGTGACATCGGCCATGGCGCGCTCGCCGAGCGGGCGCTCGCCCCGATGATCCCGTCGATCGAGGACTTCCCCTACTCGATCCGCGTGGTCTCCGACATCCTCGAGTCCAACGGCTCCTCCTCGATGGCCTCGGTGTGTGGCTCCTCGCTGTCGCTGATGGACGCGGGCGTGCCGATCAAGCGCCCCGTCGCGGGGATCGCGATGGGCCTGATCAAAGAGGGCGACGACTACGTCGTGCTGACCGACATCGCCGGCGTCGAGGATCACCTCGGCGACATGGACTTCAAGGTCGCCGGCACCGATCGCGGCATCACGGCGCTGCAGATGGACATCAAGATCACGGGCGTCACCTTCGACATCCTGCGCGACGCGCTCGCCCAGGCAAAAGAGGCGCGCACGTTCATCCTCGGCAAGATGCACGAGACGATCGGCGCTCCTCGGGAGCAGCTCTCGCAGTTCGCGCCGCGCATCCAGACGATCCAGATCGACCCCTCGCAGATCGGCCTGCTGATCGGCAAGGGCGGCGAAACGATCCGCGGCCTGGCCGACGAGTTCGAATCGCAGATCGACGTCAACGACGACGGCCAGGTGCTGATCTACTCGGCCAACGGCGAGCTCGGCGACGCGCTCGTGGAGCGCATCCGGATGATGATGAAGGAGGTCGAGGTCGGCGACGAGTACGACGGCAAGGTCGTCAAGACGACCACCTTCGGAGCCTTCATCGAGCTCGCCAAGGGCACGGACGGCCTGCTGCACATCTCCAACGTCTCGCCCGGCGAGCGCGTGGAGACGGTCGAGGACGTCCTCAACAAGGGCGATGAGGTCAAAGTTCGCGTGGTCGAGGTCGATCGCGAGCGCGGCCGCATCGGCCTGCGCCTCGCCGACGACCCGGACATCGCCGGCAAGACCGTCGAGGAGCTCGCGGGGGTCGGCACAGGCGGCGGGGGAGGGGGCGGTCGCGAGCGGCGCCCGTCCTCCAACGGTCGTGGCTCCGAGCGCGGTGGCCGGCGGGGCGACGGCGATCGCGGGTCGGGCCGCCCGCGTCATGGCCGCGACCGCGACTGACGCAGACAGTCGGACCGGCCGGTCCGACCACCGAATCACCACGCTCGACTCGGGCGTGAGAGTAGTCACCGAGCGCGTCCCCGGGGTCCGCTCGGTGGCGCTCGGCTTCCTGATGGACACGGGCTCGGTCGTCGAGACCGACGAGCAGGCCGGGATCTCCCATCTGCTCGAGCACATGCTGTTCCGCGGCACCGAGCGCTTCGGCTCGGAGGAGATCGACCAGATCTTCGACGAGATGGGCGCGGAGATAAACGCGGGCACCGACAAGGAGGCGACGACCCTCTACACGCGGGTGCTCGACGGGCACCTCGAGCGTGCCTTCGACGTGATGGCCGACATGATCTGGCGGCCTCGCTTCGGTGAGCTGGAGGCCGAGCGGGAGGTGGTGCTGGAGGAGATCGCGATGTACGAAGACGACCCCCAGGACAGGGTCTTCGAGGAGATCGGCCGGGCGGTCTTCGACGGCCACCCGCTCGGGCGCCCCGTGATCGGCACCGCCGAGGCGGTCGGTGCGATCACCCGCGAGCAGCTCGCCGCATACCACGCGGGCCGCTACACGCCGGGGGCGATCGTGATCGCGGCGGCGGGGTCGATCGACCACGATGGGCTCGTGGAGATGGTCCGTGCCGCGGAGCCCGGTGCAGGGACCGACCGGTCGGCGGCCGGGTCCGCCGCGCTCGCGGCGCCGCACTTCGAGCCGCGGCGGCTGTTCCTGCGCAAAGACACCGAGCAGTTCCACGTCTGCGTCGGGGGAGCAGGGATCGCCCGCGACGACGAGCGCCGCTTCGCGCTGCGGGTGCTCGAAGGGATTCTCGGCGGCACCTCCTCCTCGCGGCTGTTCCAGGAGATCCGTGAGCGCCGCGGCCTGGCCTACTCGGTCTTCACCTACTCGAACCTCTACGCCCGCACCGGCGAGGTGGGGCTGTACGTCGGCACGCGCCCGGAGAACCTCGCGGAGGCCGTAGAGGTCCTCGCGGCGGAGCTCAGGCGCTGCGTCACCGATCCCGCCAGCGAGCAGGAGCTGACGCGCTCCCGGGAGAACCTCAAGGGCCGGGTAGTGCTCGGCCTCGAGTCGACGAGCGCGCGCATGGGCCGCCTCGGCGGCGCGGTGCTCGCGGGGATGCCGGTGCTCTCGACCGACGAGGTGATCGAGCGGATCGACGCGGTCGGGCTGGACGACCTCCGCGGGCTCGCGGCCGAGCTGTTCGTGCCCGAGCGTCTGTCGGTGGCGGGCGTGGGTCCGGCCGAGGAGGGCTTTGAGGTGGCGATCGGCCCGCTGGGCGGAGCACGCGCCGCCGAGGAGGGGCAGGCGGCGTGATCCGCGTCGCCGTCGCCGGCGCCGCCGGGAGGATGGGGGAGACGGTCTGCGCCGCCGTCGAGGGCGCCGGCGACATGGAGCTGCGCGGTCGCGCTGACCCGGCGCTCGGCACGAGCGTCCAGGAGGTGCTCGCCGACGCGGATGTCCTAGTCGACTTCACCACGCCCGACACGGGGCTCGAGAACGCGCTCGCCGCGCTCGCGGCCGGCGTCCACGTGGTCGTGGGCACCACCGGCTTCGATCCCGCGCCGCTGGCACAGGCGGCGGCCGCCTCCTCGGCCAATGCCCTGCTCGCTCCCAACTTCGCCGTCGGTGCCGTGCTGATGATGCGCTTCGCGGCCGAGGCGGTCGAACACATGGCCAAGGCCGAGATCATCGAGCTGCACCACGACGCCAAGGTCGATGCCCCCTCGGGCACCGCCAAGCTCACCGCCGAGCTGATGGCGGCCGCGGGCGGCGGCGCCGAGCCTCCGATCCACTCCGTGCGGCTACCGGGGCTGGTCGCTCACCAGGAGGTGATCCTCGGCGACCTCGGCCAGACGCTCACGATCCGCCACGACACGATCAACCGCGACTGCTTCATGCCGGGCGTGCTGCTGGCGGTGCGAAGGATCGCCACGCTGCCAGAGCCATTGACGATCGGCCTC